>JGI24158J21664_10006475_pt1 | contig 15434 bp, 8 predicted proteins | sample Ectturendosymbi3_FD_21664 | JGI IMG/M metagenome (IMG submission 21664)
TCAAATTTGGTAGACTCTTAGAACATTAATTCTACTTGGTAAATCTGAAAAATAAAAAGAATTGATTCATTATTTCAAAAGTTATTCAAGTTTAGGTGATGACCATTTTTTTGTGTCACCCCGTACTTAAGAAAATAGTATATTTCTGACATTAAAAAAATGAACTTGGCCAGCCTACTGTCAAAAATAATGCAAACAACATTTATTTTTTCTTACGCAGTTTGAGGCTTGGGTCGTGAGGTGTTCACCAAACTCAGATTTGGGTCGTGCTCAAAAAAGTTTGGGCGCTGATCTTGCCGTTCTAGTATAAGCGGTTTAAGTTTTTTTAATCCATTAGTGTTTAATTAACAAAATCTGACCTACTTGGAAAAAAATCAATTTAGTTTCATTTTAGTCACATGCGCTTTACAGATTACAAGCTACCTCTAAGTAGTGGCAGTGTCAATGCCCTCAGCACTTACAAATAAAGCATCTTACTACCAACTTTAGATTTTGCTGCTTACTATTCCCGTTGCAGCTGAATGATTTCAAATTTACTGTAGGATATGGTGGGAATTAACATCAGATGAAAGTTGTAACACTTTCAGACTATGTACAGGCCGGACTCTGATTACTTGACAAAGCTGTTTGCACGCATTTAATTTTAAAACTGTACAAAAACAAAATTTTCGATGTTCATTTAAAGCAGGTGGGAACCTGCGGCCCGCGGACAAAATGCGGCATGCGTGATTATTTGATATGGCCCGCATCATAATTTTCGTTAGAGTACAACGTCGAGTCAAAACGTAGGTCCATGATAAGCAGGTACATAGATAGTAAGTCAAGGGAAGTGACTCTTCCTCATAATTCAGATAAAGTTAGAATTTTCGGATAAAATTAATTTATTTGCAGTCTGCCAGCGACAGTGCCCAATTCATTTGTCTCGTGATAGTATATAGGTTCCCGACCCCAGGTTTAAAGCTGCGGATGATGCTGCGGGAAAAGATAAAATATAAAGCAGGTGTAGCATGCCAGAGTTATCAGATAGGAATTTTTGCGGTGGTCTTGAAAGGAAGGAATTTTTGCTGTGGTTTGAAAGGAAGTTTACGTCACGGTTAGGTGGGATACAGCAAGCTGGTGCGCCAGAAACAGCTGTGAAAAGCGTTACNCCTCATTTTATATTCGGTTAGTGTTTACAAACGCTTAGGTACAAGTGTGTATTTCATTATCACCTATTTCCGCACGGAGTCTAAACCTTCAGGTAAAGATCGGCCATGATATGAATTCTCCTACATTTACACTGTACGCAACGTTTGATTAATCATGGACAATTGGAAAACCATACTGCTTTGATCAGGTTCGACTAAAAGCTGAAGCAGAATAGGTTCCTTAAGTTAAGCAGTTTCGTTAACTTGCACTGAAGCTTTTTTGGCTTGCACATCAAAAACTTGATTAATCTGAAAATTATTGGTGCAACTTTCGGAAGTGGGAGGGGCAATTGCTCCCGTTGCGCCCCCATGGCTACGCGTCTGGCACCGACAGCATAACCGCATCTTGAGCTTAAATGACCGCCGATGATGTCAACCACGTCCACGATGTAGGTCGTAGAACTAGATTGGGCTCTGGCGTCCCACTATATTCTTCGTTCCGCAGTCCCTACTTGACGGGACCCGACAGGAACACAGTTCTTGAAAAAAGAATTTTGTATCATTGCGATTACTGAAGGAAATGAAGTTAGATACATATCATGCAACGTGCAAGTTTCGGCCATCACTGCTACCATCATCAGTAGCAATAAATATGAACTACAATGAGCTTGCTGCATGTTTTTGTAGCCAAAAAGAGAATGGCGCTGTAAAAATAAAAAATATAAAAATCGAGAAAAACTTTAATGGTTGAAAAAAATGAGAAATTTTGAAGTTTCCGGGCCTTTTGAAAACAGCGTAGCTTTCTGTTCACTACGGGACTGAGATTTAGGAAATGGCTGACTTCCTGTCGTGTGTTCTTAAATATGGAACCTAAATACGGTAGATGCGATGGCATACATTTAGTTGAAGGGGAGGTTCAACCGGTGAGACAAGATGTTTTGTGGCACCATGCTTTCTGTACAAAAACTGCTGAAAGCAATGGTCCAAAAATTTCTATGTAGGGTACCCATTGCAAACACTTTCGAACAAGCAATCACTTGACATTCATAAACTCAACATGCACCATTTCGTAAGAACTGGTCGTATACGCTTTGGAGTAAAGATAACGATTAAAAAACATTCGTTTCCTGTGCAGTGCAAGGAAAATACTCGATTTTGAGTAAGGATCTGTATGTGGGGTTTCCTTTAAGCAGAACTATTCAGGAGCGTAGCCATTGGTGGGCGAAATTCGTGGTCGCTACCCCAAATTTTTGACGGCAATTATTGAATCGCTGATTAAAAATGACCATATACACGCGAAATCAATCATTTAGTAGAGTTCACTACTCTCACTTCCAAATATTTTACTTGATACGTATCTATAAGTAATAAAACCGTCAGGTGAAGACATCAGCAAAATGGAGGCAACCATTGATTTGTAACTTTTGAAAAAACGATGCTCCTGCGAACAGAGTTAATATTGATAAAAAAACTGTCGGAAGTAAGTGGGACTACTAGACATGAAAATTTAAGTGGGGCTACTACACATAAAAATTTAATGTTAATGAATATGTAGAGGATATGTAAGTGTTGCAAATTTTTGCATTTTTCTAACCTTACATTTCAAGTGTTGCAACTACTTTGTGGTTCGCAATCAGACACTACCTACTCTGAATGTAGTCAGCCAAGTTATGACACGCTGGCCTGCTTGTATATTTGGCCGCTCGTTTCCGCTTTGCCCAGTCAACGTTTATCTTTGTTGTTGATATGAATACATTCTTTTCGAAGCTGCACAGTTCAGTGCAGACGTGTTTTCAGTCCCAAACTGCTTTTGTCATACGTTCAAATACATTTAAGGGAAGCAACTACTCACGGCTGCATCTGAAGAGCTTGTTCACCATGAACTCCATCGTTGACGGTCTTGCCACAGATTGGTTTTGGAGAAGAAAACTCAAGAGGTGAGGTAGCTTAGCAAGGAGACATGATCAAAATTGTCTTAAAGGCAGCAGAAGTTGATTCTTCATTAATTAGAATATGAGGTAACTGCTATAGACACAGGTTACCGGATAACGTTACTCCCTACACCTAATCCTAAAATCATATCTACGGTTAAAGAACGTGAGGAAGTTTTCACTTAACCGTATCATCATAAAAAGAAAAAAATCTTGAAATTTCACTTTAGCTGTTTTATGAAACAACTGTAAACTCAATCCTTGAATTATTAAAAAAAATTCCTTTGAAATTTTACGTGATACAAACTACGGTACGAACTTCATAGAAGTTATCTGAGTGCAACTCTTTAAGCAGTATATTTAAAAATACTAAATAAGGTGATCTGATTATGCCTTACCGTCTATGGCAGCTCGTGATGAAAGAGAGCGTTGGTGAGCTAGCAACTTCCCCTGCGTTTTACTGCGCGTTGATCTGAAATAGTTGCTTGTATTCGTAACCAGCTGATAGCAAAGGCTTCTGATATAACATTTAAAAATACCGGTTAAGATTACTCTTATTGCCCTATATGTTAATTCCAACCATCGGCCCAACATGCGATGGTTTCCTATATGTGCATGCACAGGTTGTTCTTTTAACTGATTACCCCATTTGTTCTCTTTGTCTGAAACTCTTGCTCACAAAAGTATCTTCGTTTGTAATTGATTTCCATTATAATATCTTTAGCTTAGACTGCAGTTAATTGTAAGAACGATGTTCAAAGCGCTTCGTGTAACTTCTTATCTTCATTGCGCATCCTAGCCAATCCTTTCGTCACACAAATATGTCGTAGATTGAGATTCGCTTTGTCACAAAACATAAACAAGTCTGAAATTTCAGCTTGTTTTGTGGGATGCAAATGGGTTGTTCTCAGCGACAACACTGTTGTATCTATGCGAGGTCTATCTGCCGTGCGTAGTACACACTGACAGCCTGGTTTTTGCCTTTTGCAGTTCGCGCTAACACTGGGAATGGTGTCTAGATTGCTTTTAAAAAATCGAACATGATTGTGTCTTATTGTGAACAGTATAGCCGCAAATATCGAAAGTATATTATTTTATTCAACCTTTCGACAGAGTCATAAGAAAACTTCACGAAAATAATAATAAAATACATTCATTGGTACAGAGTGAGTGTGTCTGCGATTAAAAATGGCGGGTAGCCACCATCATTGGGTTTGCTCTGATGTATACTGGAGCTGCTCGAAAAGAATGTGGCAGAACCGATTGTTTAACAAACTTCTACGCTTCCAACATGAGTCCCAGTTCAAAAACTGTGCAGTAAGCACGACACGTTTAAAACAGTGAAACAACGAGTTTAGCTACGGAATGCTTAGCGAATTCTGATCCCCAAACACCTCTTTTGCTGAATCAGCTCAAAACGTTTTATCTTTATTGGTCAGTGCACAAACTTTGCGGCACGTGACATCGAATCGCCAAACATGGAGCGAGGGGCCATTCGTCAGTGGGATTCCGGAGCCACGTGACTTTGACGTCACATTACATACTAATTTGCGGCCTGATCACGCCAAACAAATGCCTCGACTCTTTCAAGGTTTTCAATTTTCTGCGGAGTTAGTGCATTTAGTGCATATATGGCCCGGCTGTTGCATTTCCTACATAACGACCAAAACAGCATATATGTTTTAACGTTGTCTCAACATTCTGCACAAAGTTGCTTTTGTGCACTTCCAACAAGGCTGTAACTGCAAACCACCATCCTTTTCGATTTTCTTCATCATAATGTTAAAGGTAACAGTCATATTTATAACCTTAGGGTTGCGTACGTACCGCAGGGGCCTCAAACGTTTACGACTGAGTCTAATCTTCTACTAAATCGACAGTATGCTCGAACTAGGAGCTTCATGGAACAGAGCTTACGATCCCACTTCACTATACATCGTTTGTGCGTGTTTTTTTCACACCGAAATTTGAAACCTCCTTTCAATCAAGTTAACTGAAGCATGTCAGCTTCTCTGGTTGCTACCACGTGTCAAAAGCCTGCACACCATCAATAGCACCAATCCAGAAAAAAAGCGCGAAAAATTGACTAAATTCAAACAAGGAACACTGTTTTGCCGACCAACACGCGTTTACTGTGTCCACTATGCTGTGAACGCGTGTTAGTCAGTGTCCCAAATTTCTTGAGTTTGATCGGTACATATCGTCACTGCGTTATGTACGAACATCCTTGGATGTTTCACGCATGCCTTTTGTCAAGCGTTTTATNACTTACGGTTTCTTTTGATTTTACAAAAGGCACCTTTATTGGGTTTGGTCATGTTTTCGAAAAGTTCACTGCGTTTAAACAATCCTAATGAAAACCACATAAAAAGTAGGGTTTGCGTTTCCGACAGATTGGATATTACTATTGTTTAGCAATCACTTGCTTTGTGCATCAAGTCTAATGTGGCATTTGAACTAGTACCGTTATCTGCATCATACTCATCATCTGAATCACGTATGATTTGGGCTTAATTCAACGGACGTGACATGCAGAGCTGACCTCAGAGCAAAAGCATGCTTTGCCCGTGATAAAAAAAGATTGCTACATCGTTAAAGGGAATGTTGTTGCAAAAGAAAGGACAACTGTCTGGTTTCAGCTACGGCAGTCAAAGTTAGGGGCAGTTGCATTGCATGATTGCATCTATGCTTTTCCAATGACTTCTTTCTTTTGAGCGAGTTCTTCTTTCATCCACTGCTTGGCCGCGCTAGATGTCGGGGCGGGTGTTGAGCAGCCATTCGGTTGTCTCATCGTCCAGCACGGTCAGAACGTGCAGTCCATGGGGCGGTCAATGGATTGGACATTGGAGGACGACATGGTCGACGGTTTGTTCTTCTGCTCCACACTCACAGGCCGCAGAGGTGGGCACATCCCATTTGTACAGGCGGGAGCGGAAACGTCCGACACCGGTGCGGAGGCGGTTTCCAATGACGATGACCCTTTTCGACACTTATGCGTTTCAGCGCATGCAGGCTCACAAACTTCTTCGACAGCGTGTTCTCGTGCTAATTGCATGCAGTTTTGCACCACTATTTACTCTGCCATCTTTCTTTTTCGCCTTTTGTGCACTGACGTTTGCGCAGGCATTCGTGCCAAGGTTTTCTTTTTGATTCTTTAATTCTTTTAAAATTCGTGCATCCAGATTGTTAAAACGTGATCTGCCGGCAACGCTATGATGCTGCCGTTCCGAGGCACTTTGGTGACCTAAGATACGCACTGTTACAGCATCAAAATACTACCATTGTTAACCCACATATCAGTTATGCATCCTCTCTTTATGCAGATCAGTAGTAAGCAACCATGGGATAATTAAGACACATATTTGGAAGAAGTTTGAAAGCAGATAAAAAGAAGTGAGTTTTATATGTAATCAGCCATTACCAAATGGTTTTTAGAAGCAGAAACTTCAGGAAAGTGCGAAACCACAATATCAAGCTGTAACTCTTGCTGAGCAGTCTGCATCAAGATTTGAGGCATTTTTACAAATTGCATAATATAGTACAAAGAATGCTGATGTTCTGCTTGCAATACAGACATGGGATTGACCAGAAAGGCAAAGACTTACCTTATGGCAACAGACCTACAGTGATAATAAAAAGCTCTATATTTACGGAGTGCTTTCATGTTTGCGTTCCAGCTGCCAGAAGCAAAAATTTTGTTTGCTCATATGTAGAGGTTGCTCTGGAACCACTTTGTGCAATAATTGTGATAAAGTTTTGTATCGTGTGTTGTTGATTTTTAAGTTGTGTGCTTTGTAAATGTGGTTTGTGATTGTTTCTAAGTTTTTGTTCACTAAGCTTCCTTTCTCGTGAAACTTTTTCGTGGGAAAATAGCCACCCATTTCTTCAGGCACTCAGTTACTAGGAACTGTAGGTAGTGCAGGCGTAACTGACGGGAGAGGGGAAATTGTCCCCCTGGCAGTGGCGTGCAGAGGTCTGGTGATGCCCGGAGCGACTGCTTGATTGGATGCACCCCTACCCAAATTCTAGTATTGAGCAGTGGCGTATGGTGGTCATTGTTACTGGATATACGCTGTTTGTAACGTTACAATATGACGTCATATTCACGTTTGCAAACAAACATTTTGGCGAAGTTTGTTAATACAACATGCATATTCATATTCAGGGACGCCGGAGCAGCGGTAGGGCAGGGGAGGGGGGAGCGGAAAAACAGTTGATGGCAATGGAAACTTATACAAAATATCGTTACAAATTATGTTTGTTTCTGTTCATCAACAACGTTAACCTCAAAAATACTAACAGAAAATATAGGAAATCATTCTGAATTTTCTGGGTACCGGAAAAGCTGCAACAAATTTGTTTCAAGTCGATCTTGATCAAACATGAAATTACTTATGACACGGTTGTGAAAAGCAGTGGTGTTGGAGGTGGGGGTGCAGGGGTTGCAAGCGCACCCAAAAAGTTTTGATTTGCTGAAAATCTGGGCGAAAGCCCTGAAATCCAGGTAAAAATGGCGCCCAACGTTGTTTAACTTCAGAAAATGGCGTCCAAAGTTTGGATAAAAACACATGATGGCCTTTTTTGGAGCTTACACCCAAAAGAGGTCTTCGTGATCTTTGTGGGAGGAAATTTGTAGGCAAAAGTTGCACAAAAAACTTTGCGGGCAAGTTTGGAGAAGTTCGGCAAAATTCTTAGCACCCCAAAAATTTGCCTGCTCCTACACCTATGATGAAAATGCACATCCGCCCCGTTGCCCCTCTTTCGAAAGGGCAGAGGGGAAACGCCCTCGCCATGCCTCCATTCTCCGGCGTCCCTGTGCATTTTATTCTACACGAACTCTCTTTACTTGCTGTTGTACAATGTGTCACTGCAATGAAAATAAATTATATATCAGCCGTCTCCTAAGACAGAGCAGTTCATGACTGCAAAACCATCCGGCAACGCGTTAAAACAGGGGAGTTTAACACACTCAGTGCTGCGTCAGCGCAGGTCACAACTGCAAAAATACAAGGCTGCGCAAATGTCTCGTCGTATAGCAATCGATCAGAATGTATTTGGCTGGGATGGCGGACGCCCATGGTTGACAGTTTGAAGCTTGCTAAACTACACAAGAATTGAGAATGTGCACGAAGTAAGCAGGAAATTTTTCGTTTTTAATTATGTGGCTGTATATGTACAATTACTAAGGGAAAGAAAAGATACGGGCTTGTGTGAGCCGTCGTGATCAATCCGCCTGAAATGTCAATTCATGACGAAGCTCGAAACGAAGCACATATTCCAAGCACAGGTGTTGCCACTGTATTAGCACAAAAAACGAAACGGAAAAATAGTGATGCATCATAAAATCAAATAGGACAGTTTTGAATTTTGGCTCAGAATTTCAATTAAACGTCCATGAGCATCTTCAGTGTTGATGTAATTGGACCCAAACAAAGAAAACCACCAGGTTTTTTTTAAAAGCCCACTTAAAAAAAGAAATAAAACCTACCAAAAATCCCACTCTACTTTTCTTTTGAAAAATGTCCTATGAAGTAAAAAATAAAATAAGCAGCACACTTGTAAAGCTAACTGTACTTTTTTAATGAAACAAAACGAATAGCAACGAAATTTGAAGGACTTGAAATAAAGAGAAGAATAATTCGAACAGTTTTAGCAAATTCTACTGGATATCTTCTTCAGCTCTGTAAAATCGGTATATTTTAATCAATTTTTCTGCCTTCTCTGCATCCAAGCTCTTTCTGATGTTAGACCATACCAAACTATATGTTGAAAAAATACACAATATAGATGCTGAACTAGCAGGGCATGTATATAAACTTACATGAAAATGCAGAGTTTGTGTGTGAGTGGCTCTTCTCTGTTTACTGTGTGCACGCTTGCCAAGCTTCACAACTTTGGAGTGAAGTGACCAACAACACTTTGCGAAAACAAAGATGGGTACATTTTTTACCCTCAAATTTAAATGCCATAATAGGTATAACAAGTTATTATTGTGTAATTCTGAAAATAGTGATATTGCATGAGGCAATAAAAACAATTCAGAATCGGGTTCTTGTGTTTTTTTAAAAAAAGAACAAAAATCTGTTTCTTTTGAAATAAACCACAAAAGTTCGAATTAAAAAACTCAACAAAAGAACAGGTGGGTTGCTTTTTTCTAAACAAAACCCGTTTTTCTCAACTCTGATTGTCTTTCAATTCTTTTCGTGATTTTCCCTTGATGACACGATCTGGAACAAGTCGCGTCACTATCAGTTTAGTTGGATGTGCGCCGCACACTTAGAGAATAGATCCCTGTATTGAAGAATGTGAGAATTACTGGTATTTGAATACGTAAAAATTAGTGTTGACAACAAAACAAGCTTCGAAAAATTGAATCCACACAGCATGTATTAGTAAACTTACAAGAGAAAAAGTCATCTAGTTACCGCATTCATTTTTTTTAATTTCACTCTTTGGATGCCTCCTGCCTTGAATGTCCGGGGCCGGCGCCCTGTTCGCCCCCACTCTGCACGCCACTGCCCCTGGCAAGCTAAATGTAAAAACTGGGTTCCGACTTATCTTATATTTCGGTTTTAGTATGCTTTCGGCTTTCAGTAGGTTGTTGTTTTTTGCTTTTCTTGGAATATTTTCCGATGACTTAGGGTTTTAGTATGGCCATCTTAATCCGGATTCACCATCATTTGTCAAGTCTTTTTGAGTGTTGGTTAGTGGCCCCCTACAGTGGCTAGTGGGCTGCTTTCAGCTAAGTTTTCCCCCATGGCTCACCTCAAACCTTTAGTTACGCCACTGACTGTATGAAGTTCCTGACATTTNCATTTTGAAATTCATGTTTGCAATGCATGAACCTTGAAATGAAAAAAGTAGTTGTGATCTCTGAAGAACGTTTAAAAAGAAGCTTGAAGAGATGGCGTGGCTAGTTGTGCTCTTATGGACGGTACGTGCTCGTTTTAGTCTGATTCTGTCTTTTTCAAACTTTTGGCGAGTCTTTCCGCCAACCTTGTTGGAACATATTTTATGCTAGACGTTGATTGGCACTTTTTCAAGGAAGTGACAAATTGAGCTTTGCTCGGTCAGCGCAACAGTTCAAAAATAAGAAACGTTTGACGCTTTGGGCGCATCTTAGATGTCGACGCTTTTTTCCGTATTTTGCGAGAAGTCGCATAACTTCGACTTACGAATTTCCGAAAAAAAGTCTGCGTTTATTTCAAAAATTGTATCTACAAATATTTGCACGATACCGCGCAGTTCAGGTTGCACTGAAACATGCAGAGGACTTATGTGAAAACAGGATTCTCTTCCAGTTTCAAGCGACCCTACGGCCTCTCTCAAGCGTGAGAGAACATTGAAGGACTTGAGAGAGTCTCTGAAGTAGTGCTCGAGACGCATTGAGTTTTAATAAATATTTTTGCAGTCGGTAGTCGGCTTTATCTAACAACACCACAAGCTTTGTGCGAAGTTTCGCCGCACAAGCTGATTGCGGTTTTTCGGCAGCAGATAGCGAGCAGCGCAGCGATTGAGATTATCCACAGTACCTGTTTGCGCAAAAAGCCACACCAGTCTCTGCCAACAGCTGTTTTGCCGCAACTTGGGCGTTGGATGAAAATCTACTCGGCAATAACAAAAACTCAAGATAAATTCTCGGAACGTTGTTTCGAGGCCTTGGCGAAGCAAGTGCGTAATACAGTGCTGCAAATCGGCGTGTGTTCAATGACACACTCGAAATATGTCTCAAAAATGTAACTCCGCAGGGCTTTACTTCAATAAATGAAGAAAGGATTTTGCTAGAGAAAAGTAAAACAAAAGGATCAGGCGATGCCAATGTACCTTGTGACCTGAGTTAAACAACGAACAGTTCCACTTAGCTTTGGAGTTCATGACATGCAGGCCTGCAAGGGCGTAGAGAGGTTAGATGGCGACCAAGGCAAGTTGGGCGCCCCCATGCTCGAACCTAAGGTTTTTCACGAGCAAATGTACTGCATAAGTAATTGCGACATTGTTGGGACTTTTCGGCGCCCCCTAGTGAGTCGGCACCCGGGTCATTGTGCTCCCCTTCCGTCCCTCGGTACGCCCCTGATAACATGTTCCTAAGCAACCAGTTTATCATCTAGTCTTTAACAGATGTTGTAGAAAATTTCGGTAGCTGCAGTTGAAGATTGAAAAAATCTTAGGACGAAGAAGGCAGAATTATACTTATTTGTCAGCAATAAATAACATAATACATTTAAACCTACTGCTCCTTTTGCAGCAATTGAAAATTTCAAAATTTGCTGTAGTGACATTTCATTTGGTGTTGCAGCTGAATATTGCCATAGTGACGAACCAAACAACTGTTTATCTCTCGGTGATTTGCAGATTGCAAATGACAACCAGTATATCTGCGAAACATTGTTTGCTGATGGATGTGAGAACTTTGCGGCTGTAAAAGCAAATTCACCTTTAAAATTTAGTACAAAGGTTACCTTCGAGAAACGTGAATTGACAATAAACGCTTAGTGAGTTGAGAAAAACGCCCATAAAACGAACCGAGAAAAAGTGTCTATGAAAATTGTGCAAGAAATACAGTATCTGTAGCCTTGTTTGAATTTAGAAGGATCTGAATGAGAGAAACAAATTAGTTTTGTTGCTCAACTGGAATTGATTTGTTTGCGTCTCTACTAGCTAGTCAACCATAAGAGCGTTGATATTTTTCTTTGGGAACAAACCACCCGGAAAGACATCGGTTTGATCCAAAACATTAAACAAAAGCTGGAAGTATTTAACACAAGTAGCATGATGTGCCTTGCGCAATTTTATGCGTCCGAAGTTCTGCTCTCACACATGGCCCGATGAAGTTAAAGGGTTCTTATAACTTTATTTGCTAAGCAAACTTCCAAAGTTAATGAGTTTTCCACCCACGGTCGATACGCTAGAAAACATATTGAAGTAAGATCAAGTGTAATAAAGCGACTCGAGACTGATTGGAGTAATCAGTGGACATCGATTTCAAGTTTCAGACAAACAACCTGCTTTTACCTATTGTCATTCAAGAGCAATCGATGAGAAACTTTATTTCCCCTTTTAAGGTTTAACGTTTTAGTAAGGAAAGCTACACTTCTCAGCAGGCCCGTTGTTGTGCCCAGAAAAAATTATTTTAAACATATAATAAAAAAAAAAATCTTGCCTTCCTCGAAACCTGGCTACGAGCCTGCTTTTCAACATGCCATGGGCTGAAAGTCAGCCGCGACAATTTCAGACAGTTGACAAAACACCGAAATCTGCGAGTGTTGCGCAGTGTGGGAAGTTTTCTTTTAGCAGCTTAAAACACGCCGGGCGAGTTCTACTGTCGCCGACCATTAGAAATGAAAAACCTAATGAAAAGACTATATGGAGATTGGAGTTCCTACAGTTGACCGCAGCGGATATCATCAGTATTTTTGTTTTTGCCCATTGCATTGTGTTTCTGCTCAACGTGCGTGGGGAGGGGTTTTCATGCATGCTGGACCTAAGGCCTAATCAGTTGGAATAGTATAAACATAAATAAATATAATTATCGTGTGGCGTTATAGCAAAAAACGAACAATCCTACGTATTGTCATAACTCATTCTTGTTTCTCGACGTTTTGTGCGTGTCCGAATCAATTACAAACACCAGCAATATTTTTGAAATTTAGGAATGCTCTTTTGCAAAGGATAAGAGATTAGAGTCAAAGTCGAGGCAATGACTTCTGTTTTCACGTGTTGGCATTGTGTATCCAGGTGTAAGTTCAACGAACGCATCGTCAAATTAGCTGATAATGAACAAAAACCCTAAAAGTAGAGCAATGCCTGTTTATTGCTTGCACCAAAACGTGGTGTGGGACTTCACTTCGATTGGTTTTATTCATTTTTCCAAGATTAAATCTGCACAATATATGCAGCTGCTCGTGAATCATTAATCACTATTGACAAAATGAGTCCCCTTTCAACGGCACGAATGTGCGCTTTGAGAAGTCTTCTCTTAGCGATTGAGCGATTCTGTTCCTTGCATGCGCTTCTTATGTTTAGTCCGGGACGTGCTTTCGGTGACTCACGCAGTGGTCTTTCCACGCCTTTTGAGGTTATGGGTAAAAACATACTGTCAGTGACAAATTACTGCGGACATTATAGCGTCATGCTGGTATGTCACATTGCAGTCTACTGAGACACAAGACGTCGTACTGTTTCAGATTTCTAGGTTGGTATAACAGGTTAGCGACACAAATTTTCGATCAGTTCATTTGCGGAAAATGCGTGGATGTGTTCTGATATAGACAAAACAAAATATTTTAACTCAGAGTCTAGTACAGCAGATCAGATTGGTATTTTGCTGTTGCTTGATCCTAGTATAAAATTTCATTTCGATGTGAAAGAGCTATTAGCAGCTGCAAAGCTGAAATAAGTTACTGTACCTTCAGTAGTAGATGAAAGGCGCCGCATTGAAGATAAGTGCCTTTTGAAACATGTTTCCGTATGAAGTTAAGTTTAAACTGAGGACCATGTGGCTTTTTATTGTTTGCAAGACTGCTGATTATGCTATCCGTAAAATTAAATATTTAAACCATGCCATTATTACGGAGGTTTAAAAGAAGCTTCCCGCAAAAACAAATTTTTCTGAAGTTTAAAGCGTTCAGTCTAACGAATTTTAAGATGTTAATCGTGTCGATAATTTAACGCAAGGATTTTTAAACTGGATAACATTTTATCCCTGACCCAGAATTTTATCCCTATCCCTGGATAGCCCTTTACCCTTAATTTCCAAATCTTTGGTACAGCAATTTCCAAATCTTTGGTACAGCATGATTGCGAATTTGTTGGTGAAGAGCAGAACACAGCGCAAGTAACTACGTATAAGGTAAAAAAGGCAACCAACAATTTGGAAAGCAACAGTTTTACTTCGAAAAATTTTCCGACAGATCGGTATTAAAGCGATGAATTATCATATTTTTTCCTATGACGCGGCGTTTTCCCTTGGTGATATTGATTGTGTTAAATGTTTTCAAATTAAAATTCAATTTACTGATTATGAGACACGTATAACCGCGAATTTACACTAGCAGAGGTATTGGTGAAGGGGTGTCCCGATTAATTGTGCCATCTGGGGGCAAGGCCAACTTCAACAGCCCCCCCACATGTTGCACCTGAGGTGCGTGTCTCCAACTATGCTTGCGTCATCCGAGGATGAGATCCATTTCCCACAACTGTCGTCTGCTGCGGCTGAAAAAATGTCGAAAAATCGAGAAGGCGTTCCCTATATATAACTATAAGCGCTCTTTCTATTTTCGACATTATATGTCAACTAGAACGGCATGCACATCGTAGCTCGCCAAGAGGCTGCTCCCGAAACATTTGCGACCCTCGCGATGCCACTGGCACTGATACTCAAAGTCTTGTATGAATGCCCAAAATTTTAATTTTTTCTCTCGCTCTTTTCTCGGATTTAAAACTGTGGACATTTCGCAGCTATTTCCTTATAGGCTTTAAAATTCCATTCAACACTAGTATGCTGCTGTTTAATGCATTGACGTTTTCTTGTTCGTTTGTCGCTAAAGTTGTTTTATGAACAGGTGATACTTTAAGAATTTAAAATGTCCATTTGGATCAAACTGTGACTGTGGGATGGGATCAAGTATGCTTCGCCATTCGATGTGACGTTTGCTTTGTATTGCGAGAGATTTACATGCTAGCACTGCAAACTTACGAATACAGTCAGCCACCCATTCAGTTCATCGCGAATAACTTCTAAGGGAAGAAGCGTGTTCTTCGCAAGCGCAGGTTCTGCAACGCAGTTTCAGTGAACCCAAGTTACAGCGCAGTGCAAGTTTGACATAAAATCTGAAACAACTTCACAATCAACAACTTAACAGATAAGGTGCTTAAGTTGTTCAGCTGAACTTGTAAATTTATGTAAACTGCAAGTGAAAAAATCAACATATTCCCTGGTAACGGTGGGACGTATTAAATAAAACAATCAATAAAATTAGGATCAAGATATTAAGACCTGGGTGGAGAATGTTATTGTGATGAACCGATTCTGTTCAATTCGCGTTTTCCTTCTTTTCTCTACGCAGTATAAGGGTAGCTGCTCTTGGTTACTACTTTCACATGGCAATAGAGAAACACAGTGAGATCTGGTTTTTTGTTTGTTCGGCCGCAGAAGCGCAAATGACGCACGCNNGGGCTAACCATTCTATGGTTAATTTTAATCTAATTTATTTGTTTATGACCAGACACGAAGTCCACAGTATGAACACACAGACTCTGCAGAACCCAGGTCGATAAAAACAGACAAAACAGAACGTTAGTACAAGGCATTGAAGCCGGCGGAATCACAGGGTTACAGACACTTTTTGCAAATGCATTGAAGACAGAACCATAGGGT
>JGI24158J21664_10006476_pt1 | contig 15433 bp, 14 predicted proteins | sample Ectturendosymbi3_FD_21664 | JGI IMG/M metagenome (IMG submission 21664)
AAAAATCGACAGAAATAGTTGAAACTCTGGTGAATGGTCTTCCATAAACTGAATAATATGTGGTTGTAATTTGAAATAAATAGCTTTTTAATCAAAGTAACAATTGAAATTTTCATGGGTACACATCTTTTTGGGTCACCCTGTATATCACCGAACCGCGTACAATCACGACAGAAGAATACGTTATGGCTGCGTGAGTGCGATTAGCCTGGTGACGTAAGTGAAATACCAGTGACTTCACTGGTGACGTTACAAGCGGGTTACTACCTTGCACGCGAGCGGCTGCGAGACGACGACCACGAACGAGAACGGCCCGAGTAGGGCGAGCGTGAACTCGATCGCGAATAAGATCTCGAGTACGATCGACTCGACCGCGAGTACGATCGACTGTACGATCGCGAGTAACTCGATCTGCTGTATGACGAATAAGAACGGCTACTCGATCGGTGTCTCCGACGTCTCCTTCTGGACCTCGATCTCGACGAGTAGGATGAGTAAGACGAGTACGATCTGCGATTCAAAACAAATTAGCTATTCAACACTGCTTATCTAAACATATAAAAATACGATTTACCGACCAGCATGTTTTCGGACGATTTAACGACCAGTATGTTTTCGGATAAATCTAAAAATATTACCATGAGTACATTTGCAAGTTTTCCAGGCAGAAAAAAATTAGGCAAATAAAATTCGTGGCGCATAGGACAAATTTTCTAATGACATTACAGCGTTCAAAGACAAAATTTGAAATCTTTTTTTGCAGCGAGCGAAAGCGAGCCCGCGTTCTACAGCACGAACGATGACTGATAGCTGCGACCAGTGATGGAGTCTCGACGTTTATTTTGGATTTGTTCTCGAGGTTCAGCAACGAAACAATGGGTGAGTGCCAGTAATAGACTTGGTCTCAGTCTCGAGAAGCGTCTTGAGACCATTTTGATGAGTCTCGGTCTCGAGACATTGAATGCTTCTTCGATACAACTTGACAAAGCTTCTGTAATTCAACTTGTTCTGTTTGTCTTGTCATTGGGAAAGAAAAAAACAAACAGTGGCAAAATGGTAGAAATTTAACAAATTCCAGGTCGAAAGTTTTTATGGACTTTTGTGGAAAAACTCAGAAGAATTTTGGCGAATCTGACAAGCATTCGGGTCTCGAGATTTTTTGACAAAGTCTCAGTCTGGAAGTATTAAACAAGTCTCGGAGTGTACGGTCTCGACTACATCACTGGCACCGACAGTTACGTGAAGTGCGCCACTGCGCTTGCGGGCATAATTATTTGAGGCGTTTGGTGCGTGCATTTCGTTCAATAATGATGCCTTTTCTGAATCCTGGTTCGTGCGTGTTATTCATTCAATACAAAACATTATTCGCCCGGATTTTTACAATGCGACGTCTACGAAGTTACACCGAGGTCAGGGGTGCACAACATTGTTACACTTTTTAGATCAGGGGTGCACAGCATTTTTGCTATTGCCGGCCGCATTACACATATTATGAGCTACACGGCCGCCAGTGAGTTCCAAGTTATTTATTGCATTGCTTCCGTTTTGCTTCCACACGTCCGTTTGGCCGTCTTTCTACTAAGTATCCGCACACAGACAGACAAAGAGTGTTTATTAATGCACGGCCGCCATTACTTATTTTTAAGTTGCGTGCGCACGGCCACAGGTTGTGCGCCCCTGTTTTAGACGACAAAGTGGTCACAGCGGAACCGTTACGCACCTCGACGAGTCGCTTCGCTTCTTGTCACCGTCGCTGTCATCTTCAACGTAGATTCCTATGCCGCCCTCTTCGGCGTTATTGAAGCCTCCGCGGCCCCAGCCCATCGCGGGCACCCACGGGCCGCCTCTCCACATGCCTCGCGCTCCTCCTCGACCCATCATCATGCCGGGCGGGGCGCCAGGCATGACGCCCATCTGCTGCGGGTCAGGAAAGGGCATGTCTGTGGGGTGGACACAGATACGCGGTAAAAAATGTAACAACGACACAGAGTAAGGGGGTATTTTTACAAGTTGCAACTCCATGCAACACACATATCGGCTAGAGAATAACAACAACCATAAGGCAAAGCGCGACGGTCACCTGTTGACCGAGCAAGCCGTTCATCAAACAAACACATCTCTACCTCCGAAGCCCCATCCACGTCCCCGAAAGTTGCCGCGGGCGCGACCTCTCGCTCTCATGGCGGGGAAACCGCGAAATCCGCGACCACGAAACGGATCGAAACCACCCCGTCCGCGCATGGGGGGGAAGAAACCTCGCATTCGCTGGTAGTCCACCAGAGCCTGCGAGTGGAAACGTTTGCTGAATGTGCTTGTCTTTTAGGTTTTTGCAAAACGAAATGGTTCAACGTACGTTGTCGAAGTTTTCTCCGGTAGGAAACGGATTGAAATCCCCTTCGGCGAAGTCGAACGATTCGCTGAACGCGGTCGAGATCGAGGACAACGTCATAGAGGAAAAGCTGTTCGACCTGGCAACAATGCACGATTGCAGAAGCATGCGGGAACGTGCGAAGCAACTACATGTCTTGTTTGTTTCGCACCGGTCGAGCAACCAACGACTTGAACAAGGTTTTCTTGCTTATATATTTTTTGAGCAGCATTGACTGAAATCACGCGACGACAGGTAACTGAGAATGAGCCCAAGCTGCCCATCTTCAATGACGTAACACCTTCCTTCCTCAGCGTCATTAAAATTTCCGGAAAATCTTGTGTCAAACAAGTTAGAAGTCAATGCGCCGGTGTTTTGCTTCTTTTAAAGCGACAACTGCGACTGATCCACTACGGAGCGTGAGCACTGCGAATAGTCTTAATGAACCCTGAAAAAGCACATCAAGACTACTGCATGCAAACTGTCATGGCAAAAATTTGGGGGTTTCAACTTTAAATCGCATAATTGCCATCAGTCATAACTACGTAGCTGTAAAGACATCTACAACTGGCCCACAAATACTTGTTGCTGTCAAAATATATCAATGACACAAATACCTGCTTCTGCTCTTGCTCTTGCTTTTGCTTTTGCTTTTCCTGATGTCTTCCAACGTCACTTCTGGCCTCGGTTCTCTCTCTACGCTTGGCGGACGCTCCATCATCTCCATTGGTTCGGGGGCGCTAATCTCCGCTTCGCTCTCGTTTCGCCTCTTCCCGCGCTTCACCTTCTTCTTTTTCTTTTTGTGCTTGTGCTTCTTTTTCTTCTTGCGCAACTTGTCGTCGTCGCTGTCGTCACCACCCATTGCGTCACCCCCGTCGCCGCTCCTCGGACTCGGCTTTTCTTCGTCGACTTTTTCGCCGATTTTTTCGTCGTCGCCGCCAGGATCGACTTTGTCCACGTTTTTCGTGTCTGAGAGCAAGAACGCGCCACAGGTTGACAACAAGAAGAGCAACTAAACTCGCGCAGCGATAGCACAGGATGCGATTGGTTTTCGCGTGACCACAAGTGCGTCAGAGGAACAGCGCGAAAGTTAAGACTTTTTTGACGACCCTGCGCAGCAGGACGAGCAAAACCGACTTTTCGTTTTTCACGAAAGGTTTATTGCGCTCGCTTTAAACACCAGGCGTCACGAGCGGTCTGCAGACATCCCACTTCCACCAACCCTACGCAGCAGGTCATGGGAAGTAACCATCTGGCAGCATCGTACGTCAAGCATTTATAATGCGTCCTACCATTAACGCCAAACAAAAGGCTGGAGGAACGCTGCCAACTACCCACTTTTTACCTTTTCGCTATAACACGATGCGGAATAGAATCCTATCTATCGAGAGGGNCTTGCTCTGCCACAGCACCACTTCGCCATTCTGCTTTGTGCCTTTCTTTTTNCCCCTCAATGCAGCGCCATTTTTCGTTTGGCTCATAAGCCAGACCATGGGCGTCGGAAGGGGGGCTGTATTTTGAAATTTTCAGNAAAAAAGGTTGTTTTTTAGTTTTGAATGCAAAAANCAAATTTCCCCGAGTGCCCCCCACCCTGGAAATATACCTTCCGATGACAATGAGCCAGACTCAAATGAAGAAGACACAGTCTTAGACATCACACACAATTCACGAGTGACAAAGCAGAATCAACACCAATCGCTGTCCTTTAACAAGTAACAGACGACGAGCCATTTATAGTTTACCTTATCACATTTAAGCAACAATGACGTCGTATCGATTATGACCACGCAATGCAGATGTGTTTCTGCACGTTAAGTCGTCACCGGTTGACGACCAACCACAAAATAAGCATGCCAAGGCTATGATTTCATTTCACGGTTGTGCACTCGCAATAGCCCACGCATCACTGATTCAGCTCCATTGTGTGACAGCCATGTCACCAGCTTGCCCACAAACAGACCGGAAATTGAAATACACTGCGATTCCCTGCATTTATCCGACTGCGAAATTATATGGTAGCGAAATGGTAGCGTAGCGCGCTTGCACTGATGGCGCGACACATTATCCCAACACACTGGAACCGCCGTTGCTGGGAAATAAGCGATGGGACAACGTACTTGCTTCAGACTACGATTATTTCGCAACACTAGTTATATAAAAACTGACCGAGTTATCATCTTTTCCTTAACGAGTCACGAATCACAGCTCACGCCGAGGCCTGCTTTTTGAAACACTGCTGTACATCAACGCAAGCGATTCATTTATGAGCGCGTAGTTATCATGGAGTACAGAACACTCGAATTATCTATTTTCAGTGTTGTAATTAAAATAAAAATAAAAAAATTATCTGTTTTGATCTCCTCAGCGTTGACAGGTAGATTCATGTCATACGCGTGGAAACAAATCAGAGTGCAATATTACATTGAAAAACTCTTCGTTGGTTTCGTTGCTACAACAGTAACCATAGCAACACTCAGCTGGCGACGAAACTACAAGAACATGCGAATTTCGAGAGAACATCGCGAACGAAAGCAGTTGCCTGATATACACATGTCCGCGACCCCAAGTATGCCACACAGAGAATAAGAAAACAAGTGCCATTTTAACTATTTTATTTTCACTAGGCATACCAGAGCGTAAATGCTCAAGATTGATTTTCATTGGAGTTTTCCAACAAACCAACCACGTCACATGCTGCCTCTCGCTGGGTAATAACACACTTTGCAAAATAATCAGTGCCCATTTCGTCGTTCGAAATACTTCACGTTACTTAACTGAAAAGTTGGAAAGTCATTGCCGAAAAGCTAATATTCAAATATCAGAGAATTAACATCGGCCTTCGTTTCCCCACAAAATCAGATGCTTTAATTTTTTAAACAAGTCCTATCAACGAAATATGTTTTGTACACAAACATACTCGGCGGGATATACAGCAACTCACAATGACTGAGGGTTTGCATCTTCTTGGCCAATAGCTCTGCTTCTTCCAAAGGATGCAGCTCCTGGTCCTCGTCTGGTTCGAAGGCTTTTGGATCGAGTTGGTGACTTTCCGACAGCCGGCTGTCCCCCTGAAAATAAATCCGAAGCTTGCGAGCCGTCCAATGAGTCGTTGCGTTAGGTGGGACGGATGGACGTGAAAAAATCAGTATTCACTTCTCTTTTTTGTTTTAGCAGCAGGCGGAAATTTGAAAGACTTGCCAAAGTTGCATCGCCAGTAACGAAAAACAAGCAGGTCGCATACAAATGTTGCTGAACACTTCGAATCGAATACATCTGTCCTCATCGTCAGCAAGATTAAACCAAAAGTGTTCAATGTTGTTGAACACTTAGAATCGAATGCATCTGTCCTCATCGTCAACAAGATTAAACCAATGAATGAATGGAATTGTTCATCCGCAAACCACGCGAATAGCAGCATACATAGAAAGGAAGCAAGAATGGCGCGTGTCATTCACAAATGCGGCAGACAAAGGTGGAAACGAGGAAGTATACGATCGGCTGCCAACTCGCACACCAACGTTTAACAGGAAGACGTGGGTAACGCACCGGTGTTTAGCATTGGTCTTGTGTTCTTGGTATCAAGATTGGCACGAACGAAAGAAAACGCAAAATTGGCATCGGGAGAAGCTATGAGCAACCATGGGCTCGAACACAACTGTTGGGTGAACACGAGACGTAGACGACACGTCGATGCTTAACGTAAGACTATGTTCTAGTCTCTAACTCAGTGATTGTCAACGTGGTTGACATAAATCCTTGACAGAACTTTCACTGACCTATGTGCAATACAGTTTCGAACTAGTTGTTCACGTTCATGTGGTGTCAGCATAGCAAATAAGCAAACTGTTCCACCGGGATTTTCTAAAAAAAGATGGTCCATGGGCCGAATAGGTTCAGAATCACTGCTCTAACGTAAACAAACGCTTTCACTCACGACCGAAGGCCAGAGTTTCTGCCTTATCAAGCATAGCAACACGCTCAGGATGCTATTTGGTGTGCTTGTGCAACTCGGTCGGCGCAATTTCTCGTTCATTGTGAATATTCTTTACACTGCGTTCAATCTGCAGAGGTTTTGTGGCACGAACGGCTAAGCGGCATACGGCCCCTGCATCGGTAAAGGACATCCGAACCGTCCAAAAGACATTTTACCTTTTTTTGATAGAGGCAAATTTAACTATTGCCGCATTCCACGAGTATCCAACCTTTGAAGATAAGCTTCACCAAGGCGAGAATAACAATTATAGTTTTCTTTTTCAGAGTACATGTCAACAAGAGTTGAACACATAGCGAACTAAACCTGGATACTAATAAGCGTTGTTGTCAATTTGGCATGACGTAACAACAGTCTTAGGATTTATTAAGTGTGGGTGCATTACGACATTTGTGGATGTAAAGTACGCGACTCAACTGCACTTCTCAGCAGTCAGTCTACAACGGTGATCAGCTGAGTTTGCGTGCTATGAGATTGTCAGATCTGGTAAAAACTGGTCCCTTTCTAGTGGCAGCAGCACTTTAGTGAGCGGTATGAGTGGCGGGTGCTGTACAACCGAAAGCCTAAGAGGTGTTAAAACTGTTAGAATGCAGCAACGTTTGTCGACTGAACAGCCTTAACGAGCATAGCGCATCAAACGTACCTTCTTTAATTCGTAACCATCACCATGAGATTTCTTTTCGTGGCGTCGCCTGCAAAAAAAACAAGTTGGAGAAGCGGTCAGACATCGCTTTCATTCTGATCTGTCGATGTTATTGAGGTACATTTCGTTTTCATCACGATTGCCATTTTTTATGAAGTATTAACGAATTTTTTTCGTGAAATACTTGCAAGCCATTCATTGCATCTTTATATTTTTTACGTGACTATAATAATGAATAGCACTTCAGTGTATGACTTGAACAACTGTCCTTACTTGCACATGGCCAAGTACTTAAATTTCGATTCATCGAGTTAGTCAACGGCGCTGTATTGGTACCCAATGCAAGAAGATACAAGCGTAGAGGTTTTCTTTTAATTGGTGTTTACAGGTTCGCATACTGACTGACTCGGATATGAGTGTTTGCAAAGTGCAAGCAGGGTTTTTAAAAACTTCCACTAAGTGAATTAACATATCGCCGTTAAAAAGATCGAACAATTTATATGTGGAAAAATCAACCTTTTCAAAATAAAGTCTCGCTCTCCGGTGGATTCGGAGTCGAAACATAACCCGTGGAGTCGGTCGATTTGGAGACTGATTCCACAGGCCTTGGAATTTAAGCAACGGATGGTGCCAATCGTTTCATCTGATGAACTGCAAGCGCATGTCAAAGACCCACCTTTCCAGACCTCGGTCTGTGAAGGCGCACTTAATACCCCTCATTGGGCCTTATTCTCACAAGACCATTTTTTCGAAGTCATGTTCTGTACTTGACCAAAAGTGAAATTGATTCTGTTAAGACCTCCAGCGAGTTTAAATCTGTGAACTTCCCACGACACCCTTTCCGGGCGGAAGGGGCAGAAATCATTTTTACCTGTGCTTTTCCCGTCGCCTCCTGCTTTCTTCTTCCTCGTTCACCACTTCCTTAGGATTGGGAATGTTTCTGTAATCCGTATCCTCCCCATAATCATCCATTCTTTCTCCTGCAAGAATGGTATGAAAGTGCACAATTTAGCAGCACAACCGAAAGCTCATCAAATTAGGGTTGAGCTGTTTCTAAGAAACAACAAAATACACCATCCGAGATAGTGAAAATGTCATTAATTTCAGTGGCGAAGCACTTGACAACCCCTATTTCACTTTTATTCATTGCTAAGTGACTGTGTCATAAGCGTAGCCAGGGGAGTCATGGCCCCCTGCAAACCCCCATTTTTAGCAAATGTGGTCATTTCGTGCTTTGAGAAGCGGCGTCCCAAACAAAAATACTGTTGCTCGCCTAAGGTCAATCATATTGCCCCGCCCCAAAATTTTAGGCTGGCTACGCCACTGGACTGTTTCAGCAGGTAAAAGAAAGCGGCAGAGACACCGTCAACAACGCAGCACAACTCACCACCGTCTTCTTCGTCAGAATCGGCCCTTCGAGACATGGTGCTGGCAACGAGTCCACGTCGCCGGCCTTTCGGATCGCGATGGCGCTTTCGCTTCATCAAGTTGATTAGCGCACTTTCCAAACCTTCCTCGTTCTCCTGTTCATGTGTGCAATGGGCTCGTTTGCAAACAGTTATGTCGAGACTCGTGCACATGTTGCGCAAAACATAGGCGCCATTTTTAACTCAGAGCGCACCCTTATTATGCACACACCATTCTTTCAACGCCACCGGCTACACTTTCACACTCCGCTACATTTGTTTCACCAAGTCGCATCTCTGACAGCTTTTCGTTTCAATTTTTTCAAGCATCTTACTTTCAACTGCATTTGATGATGATTTCTCAAATTTGCGGCGAACTTTTTTCGTACTAATCATCGATTCCGGCATGACAGTGCAAATCTTTCAGAAACGCTAACAGCCGATGCACCATCGGACTTGAAAACACCAAACCAACCTTCTTCACTTGGCTTTTGCTCGGCTGCTCTTTCACAATGTCCGCCTTCTTCGTGCTCTGCAGCAACTTGCTCTCTTGATCGAGCAAATCGTCGATGCCGCGAATATTGGTCGGAACGCTCGGTCCGATGTCCATGCGGACGCTGAAAAAAGCGAACCGTGCACAACTGACAGAGTTCGACAGGCACTTTACTCTCGTGAAAAAAAAACGGTACAAAGGAACGGAAGTCACGCGAATAACGTCTTCAAACACTAAAGCAGGGGTTGCCAACCTTTGCCTGGACATGTATCCTTTCAGCATTTGGACAGATGAGCATGTAGCCCTAAAGTCTGTCTATGGCATAGATCGACTTCTCCCAAATTAATTATTGATGACTAATCATATATATATTTAACAATAAGCATATGATTTTTGAAAATAATATTAATTGATACATGTGTATTGTATAAATATATACATTTTTCCCTTCCATTGCCAAGCTTAAATGCCCTTCAGATTGACACATGTATCCGTAATGTACATGTACGCTAGGTTGGGAACCCCTGCACTAAAGAGAAAGACACGTAGAGTACACTTAAGTGATATTTAATATCTTTATGCAGAAAAAAATTACGAAGAATATTAATAAACGCAGACATTGCTTCCATCCATCGAACCCAAAATAACACTTGATCAGGAGCACGCCCGGAGGCACCCACACCAACAGCATAACAATTAAAACTATTCAAGCCTCTCAGTGATGACAACTTGAAATTGCGCCAGATGATAACTTAAGTCAAGGGACATTTATGCAACCACAAGCGATTTCCCAGATATGCACTGCGACACCGCCATCAACAAACACCAGTATGGTGGCCCGTTTAGGCCATGTAATAATTTTGTTTTAATTAAAAATAGAACGAGTCAAAAAAATTTCACTGAAATAATTTTTTGAAAGAACATTTTTGAAACGGAAATTTTCAATTTAGAGCAGGGGTGGCCAAACTGCGGCCCGCCAAATACCTTGCACATTTTTTTCAAGCACCACGTTTCCGACTGTGGACAGCAGTGCAACAGCATTAGCTGAGAATGTAAACAAAATGGTGTGATTTTATTGCTATTGATGTACTACAGTACACTTTAACAACCTACTGTATTTTTGCATAGATTACGTAAATCGCACTGCATCCGGCCGTCCAGTGGCCAGGCAGTCGCGAATTCGGCCAAAGAAGTTTGGCCACACCTGATTTGGAGTGCAGTTAACTCACAAACATCGATGGGAAATACTCGGTTGGCAGATTTGGACTTGGCAAACTTGATAATTTTTTGAAAAGTGAACAAACTTTGTCACAATCATTTTTCTTGAAAAAATCAATGTTTTGTTCAGTTTCAATGAATTGTCAGTCGATATAATTTATTCCAAAAACAAAATTTTTTGTGAAAAATTGAAGCGAAGACAATTAAAAAAAATTTTGGATTTTTTTGTGAACAACAAATGTTGACAGCAATTATTCTAAATATTACCAAAAATTTACGGTATATGATGCAAACAGGCCACCATATACCAGCCTCCCACTGTTGTTTCACACACAAGTGAAAAATCTATCCCTGCAAAGGAATTTCTTCTTAACAACTTACTGAACACTGTTTGGAAGAAGTTGCATCACAAGGCCATTGTCAAAGGACTTGGCAAAACAAGATTGAAAGCCAAAGAACTATTGACAAAACCTATTTGTTTTCGCTGAGACCCAAAACTCGCCGTAGCAGTATTCACTAACCTACCTTTTCGAACATTATGATCGAATTGTTTTAAATTTTTTCGGTCATTTAAAAAAATTGTCTTTGACCAAAAAAATAAACCCAGGACAAAACAAAAATTATGATTTGACCCTCCAAATACAAAAATATGCACCATACCCAGTGGAAGGTTCTTTTGGCATATCAGCTTGTGGCTTTCCAAGAGTTTCCGATGAGGTGGATCGAATTTGCTTGGATCCTGATGCTCCTGCAGAGTATGCTAACGAGCTACAATGTCAACACATACTTGACAAAAATCACACTGAATGAACTCTGCAGATTGCTTACTGTGTCTTAATGAAATTGACGTTTTGAAATACTACAAACAATTTAGTTTGACGAAGACAGTATTTTAATAATGATATCTTGGCACAAGTAATTTGATTTGTTGTATATTTTCCTTGAATTTAAAGAATTTTTATTTGCGTTATCTGAGGCAAATCTACTGTACAGTTCAACTACCAACTCCAGCCAATGAAGCAGTTATTCATGGCACAGTATGTTTACAAGTCAACTGAAACCAGTACACAAAATAAAACCGTTATGCCACAAAGCAACATCTTTACCCACACCAACCCTTGCCTGATGTTGGGCTTAATGGGGTCACTCTGATGATTTTCAGCTACCACAGACAACAAAGTCATTTAAGAAACACATTTGGTAGTTTTGCATGTGCAAGACACTAAAATCAGCTCCACCGGGACAAACAAGTTCACCACAAAAAAACAACTGAAAAAGATTGTGAACACTGGACATTGCAAAAATGTAAAACACTTAGCTGCTGAAAACTAACTGAAGCCTGTCTTTGCCAACTTTCATATCAAGTATTAGTAATTCATTGATCACAGTACCATGAACTTTAGTTATCTCCACTAGTCTTCTTTTTACAATATCTGAGTGGTTCTGGGTTCTTATTTTTACCTCCACTTTACACAAAATTACTTGCAGTGCCTTAACCACATGACGAATATGTGAAAGATACGCAAGTGTTGAATATTAAACAGGGTAAAAATGCATTCATATACCCTCACAGAATTGATGGCTTTTTTAGTTCGGTGGAAGGCTACTTTCATGCCAGCTTTTTGATTTTGACGTTATGTGCTTTGGTAAAAATATATACACGTAAGGAAACTTTACAAAATGTCTGATTATCAACAAGGCATGTTGACAAAATTGGTCATGATAAGCAATAGACTTGTGCATGATGTACTGACAATGTCTGTTCCCATTAGCCACAAAACTTGATGACAAAATCTGTCTCAAATTTAGGGAAATATTGATCAGTCACTTTCTTTTAATAATAACTGGATTCTTTTTTTCAAACTTGAACTAAACACTAACTTTAGTTGAATCTAATGTTTTAAAAGGCCAAACACAAATAATGAGAAGTTTGACTTTAGCAGTTAAAGAATGCCCACTTAATCACAATGCCCTATGACCGTTAGGTCAGTGGCTTGACACCAACAAGTTACTAGAATTGCATTTCACCACGCATGGGAAAAACAAGATAAGTGTATGATGTGCTTAAAATATGCTGTCCTTTATTACTGAAATATTGTTTTCACTGACCACATCAGTGAGTATTGACAAATGACAGGGTTGTTAAAACTGGTCAGAGCTGGGGTCAGACCTAATGCAACATTGCCAAATTCTGTCTTTGCAAAACAATTGCATAAATGCCTGGTACATCAGGGATATTACATAGTACAAGCTACATCAAAAGTTGCTGAAAATTTCTAGAGCTAGAAAATATTTTTTAATGCTTGAAACTAAATGAAACGGTACAATCAAAGATTGGCAAACAACTTCATGCAGCAGTGTAGCATTATTAAAATAAAAACTGTGATAATTTGAGATGAACAACTTTGAAAAGCAAGACATTTTTTCCTACAAAAAAAACACCACATAACATGAAGTGGTCAGGGTATATGCGTAAGTTTGATCAGTGTCCAGTTAATGATGTTGCTTGTTATTGATGCAACCACATTCACAATGATAAAAGCTTACTACAGCGAAGTGCATAAAACTTGTGACTTAGCACCAAGTCGTTTATCAGATTTCTTTGGACCTGTTGGGTAAAAATCTGATCTCGGGCTAGCACAGGAAGCCCAACTATTTTTCATTAAAAAATTCCTTGAAGTTTGTGTACTTTTTGCAACAATGCTTTGCCATATAAAAAATGACCATACACATCAGACAGTTTATTTCATTCCATAAGTTCAAGTAGATTTAGCAACTGCAGTTGTGTAAAAATTAATAGCCTAAAAATATCGAAATAGTTTTATGCAGTGGGGTAAATAAAGCGAGAGCATTACTAATACACTATAGCTTCAAACAACAGTTAAAAGGTAACCAAAGGAAACCACAACCTGTTGCTTGCAAAGAGCCAAGGCTTGGAACAGGAGTCCCGGCAGGATAGGATGTAACTGTTGTTTCACCATTGCTATCAATTCGGACTATTTCAGTTTTTATAATTTCACCGGTCTTTGCATTTTTCACCAATCTTCTTATGACCTGAATGCAAACATAACAAACTGATGTAGCAGGATCCAGACATCATCGTCAAGATACAAAAGATAGATTCTATTTGAATAAGAGCCCATGATGCCTACTTAATGGGCAAAATATATACTCTGTAAGATCTTAGTGTCTGATTCTTTGCTGAGAAAATATTTCTTTCCATAGACAGATACAAAAGATAGTGTTAATTTATCAAGTCTTGAAATATACACCTGCAGTCCAGATGAGGAATTGCAGAACAATAAAAATATCAAAAATTAATTAGCAACACCAATAATTTTCATAGCAGTTCAATGCACCTTTTTCTTTCCAGGAGCAGCACTTTTCTTGGTAGTCACAGTTGGAGTTGCTAAAAAATGATTGCACATGTATTGTATTCACACAACCAACAATGAGCACTTAACAGCAAACATAAGATTTAAATCAGTAATGCAACAGCACTTAGAAATTTTTAGCTTATACATAAACATACCTCCTCCTTTGAAAGACCTGAAAAAGAAAAACTTCAATTATACAAAAACGAAATGTCAGGATGCCTTCCTGAACCTGGTTCATGACCTGTGATAAAATCAGTTACAGATATATAAGTTTTTGACAGTTAGTGCTCCAAACCTATCAATTTATATACATCCTTAAATTGGTATCAAGTCCACAACTTTTGCAAAATGGTCATCTTACAATGAGTTGCAATGAATGGCGCTACTTTCTTCACATTGTCTTCACAAGCACAGTTAAACAATTTTATACACTTTCCATGTAAATGTTACTTTAACGGTATTTGTGGTAATTGCAGAAATAACTTACAAACTAGAAGCTTTGGTTGCAGACACATGATTTTATGACATTTAGATTAATCATTTGTACAGTAGAATTCACCTATAACATCAGTTCACCTATAACAGGGGTGGCCAACAAGTCAACCAGTCAATCGCTGTGTGTCAGTTGGTCAATCACGCCTGATTTTGCATTGAATTGATAAAAAAAAGAACACTTTTCAATCAATATTCCAGAAAGTTTATTTTAGATAACTTTTGAACCAGAAACGCTAGAAAGTCCATCAAAGGCTCAAAAGACTTGACTCGAGCACAGTTTCCAACTAAACTTCGGCAAAATATTTTGGCCTGGCGGTTGGGCCCCAGGCCAGGTAACATGAGCCAAAATGACTTAAAAACTACTTCACTTATGACATCACTCAGGGAAAATCCGCAATCCCCAACCAAACAAATTTTTTTCAAGTGCAGTCTAGAAGACATGCCGAATCTTTTGAGGGTTTGAACAGCTCTTTAGCGCAATCAACAGAGGAGCTATGGTGTTGGCAAGGCAACTGAAAACTGCTGGTTTTAGGCCGAAATCCAGGTACGATATATTCGTCAACCAGCCAGTTTACTTTAGATCATAACTTTTCAACCCGAAACCCCAGCAGGCCATCCAAAGTATCAAAAGACTCGGATTGTAGCCTAGATTCCAACAGAAACTTAAGCGAAAAACTACCATCTAACGGTTTGGGCCCAGGGCCAGGTGAAGTAGGCCAAGACGGCCTGAAAGTCCTCCACTTATGATGCCACTCACAAAAAATCTGCAATCCCCAACCAAAAAAAAATTTTTTTTTCGTTACAAACTACAAGACTAGTCTAGTTTTTTGAGCCTTTGAACAACTCTCTACCACTTTTGGTGCCAGAGTTACACTCGTGCAAAGCCATGTGCGATGCGGTTGCTTTGGCTCGAAATGCCCGAAACATACCAGACGTAAAAGAGTTAAAGATAAATCAAGCCAGCGCAGAAGGTGTTAAGAAATTCTGACAAACTAAAGAATGTGTGTTACTTGCTAGTAAACACAAACCACTTTAAAACACACAATGGAAAAGGTACTTACACATTGCCCAAGGGTTCTTCCATATGAAATTTTCAAAGACAAGTTTCAAAGTTATACATAGACGCTACAACAGAGTTATAGACAAGCTAATCCCTACAACCTGGAACATAGGTCTATTGAGGTGTTAGCACATAGCAGNCAGTTGGTAACAAACACCAAGCACTCACAAACNAGANATACATNTATATCACATTTATTTAACACTAGCTTCATGGTGATTTTTTCACCCAGTTGTTGACACTTTGAGAACCGGCATAAGATATATTCGTACTTCAATTTCGGCTTAAAAAACAGCAGTTTTCGGTTGCCTTACCAACGCCCTAGCTCCTCCGCCGATTGCGCTAGAGAGCTGTTCAAGGGCTCAAATGGATCGGCCAGTCT
>JGI24158J21664_10006477_pt1 | contig 15430 bp, 7 predicted proteins | sample Ectturendosymbi3_FD_21664 | JGI IMG/M metagenome (IMG submission 21664)
TTGAACTACTGAGGCAAGCACAAGCGAAAGATGGCAATTCGGGACATTAACTAACAGGAAAGCAACCAGCAGCAATAGAGCTCCCTCACTGAGTTCACTCTATTACTACTAGGTTGCACTATCATTATATAGGGATAAGAGAATTACGATAATTCGCTTGTGGTGACTGTCATAGTGACTTGTTACTCATGGGCACCATCTAGTGGTGACCATTATTTACATCTGGCGCCATCTTCTGGCCGCCACAACTTCCCCTCTTATCCCAGATATGATCACACATGATATGTTCTTCCATTCAGTCGCGACTGACATTCTACAACAGAAAAAGTAGCATTCTGATAGATGTCAGCAGATTCACACAGGCGCCTGACATTGGAGAAAAATGTCAGAAGCAGAAACATTCCTAAATTTTATTTCTCTGCATCCAAAAGTGTCCTCAACTGCAAAAGGCAGCAACAACAGAAAGATCCAAGTCCACCATACTAACTGACACCCTAGAAAAAAAGAGACTGTAGTTGCCTCCCAAAACAACGTTGTTTTCAAGACGTCGGAAGCACTCATCCTCCGGAAGTAAAAGTGAGGATATAATGCTGCTTGATTCAGATAATGAAGATGATGAAGATATAAATTCTAAATGGGAAGCCTTTGTTGAAGTTGAAATTCACTGAACAACACAATTTAAACACCCCTTCGTTGGTACGCTCTAGTAAAAGTTAATTTTTTTGTTGCACATGGAGACTTTGACGTTTGGTTCATAATGAGATAAAAAAAATAATTTTAATTTTCAGAAAAAAATTAAATAGCATCAGTCAAACTTAGTGATATGGTTGAAGTCTTGCCCCATCGTGCACTTCACTCAATAACCAAACACTTGTCTGGAATTTTAAAATTTTGTTTGACATTTCCACAGATGGAATGCAAACAACTTTTCAAACACTGTCATTCGACTTTTATAAATGTTTTGGATGCAATTATTGACAAGAAACTCATGCAAGTTAAAACAATATCCTATCGACCTTTCTTTCCAATGAAACATGAGAAGTGGATCACAAAAAAGAATTAAGTTTTATCGAATTTTGTAAAGATTAAATGCATAGTGAATTTGCATTTCACTGATTTCTTAAAATGAAAATAAAGAAACGCGCAATGATAAGGTTTGGTTACCTGAGACAATCATACTTTGTTCATGTCCCACTGGTCCCACCCTATTGTCGCAAACGTCCCCATGGGTGGGGACCAATGGGACGTTTTAGTGAAAATTTTTAAATGCAAATAAAACTGTCGAAACATGTCTGACGCTTAATCTTTTTTATGTTAAAATATGCAGAATAACCCAAACTACAAGAAAAACATCACCTGACTTTCAATGTATGAGCCAGTTTTCCAAAAGAAGCAAAAATGTGAAAATTGTCCCATTGGTCCCACAATTCCCCTACATGTTTGTTGATCACACTGTTTTTTAAGATATTTGGTCACTCAAAGTTAGTAAGACAACAGATATGTAATTATTAACTGGTTCTCCTATCGCCCCCCAACCGTCCATTTCTGCTTCACCGCCCCCCAATCGCCCATTTCTGCTTCAAGGCCCCCCTAGAGTTTCTCACCGCTCCCAGGGGGGCGATACCACCCACTTTGGGAACCACTGGTCTAGACCTATCAGCCGTCTAGTTTTGTCTGGAAAAGTCCGAGCAGATATATCGGCTGCTGCGGTCCTTAAATTATTGAAGTCGTACATGCTGCAAAACTAACCCCCAATTGAAAATGTCCGGCTCTCGTGAAGAACGTTGGGAGGGGAAGTTTTACCTGTTATTGGCCTCTTAAGCCATTTATCTACTTCGAAGCAATGTGTCAGGGTGAACTGAGTCACCGTTACAGTTCGCTGCATCGCTTCGAACCACTAAGGCAAGTACAAGCGAAAGAGATCAGTTCGGGGCGTTGAAATTACAGGAAACCGTCAACGATAGTGATCACTGATACAACGCAGCAGTATCATTATATAAGGATAAGTGAATTTCGACCTTTCGCTTGTGGTATCTATCAAGTGATTTGTTATTCTTGGGCACCACGCACCGGTGATCACTTGATTCACATGTGGCGCCACCTCCAGGCAACAGTGATGGAGTCTCGTGACGTGTCTCGAGACCCGTTTTCTCCAGTCTCGGTCTTGGTCTCGGTCTCGAACGTCTCAGGTCTCGTCTCGGTCTCGAAGGTTGCGGTCTCGACTACATCACTGCCAGGCAGCCACACACGGCCTGGCAACACTTACTTCAGAAATTCCCATTTGCTGGGAGAATTTGTGGTTTCAACTCCTACGTAAAACAGTATTCTATTTTCACCGACCATATGCGCTAACTTTTCAAAAGTAACAATGACAAGATCCCACACCAGTTTATGACTGAGTCTCAAGAAAAGTGGTCCGACCAGTTCAGGTCAAGCTTAACGCAATTCAGTTGTATGGGTAGCGGAACCATTTTGAAAGTGGGGGGGCACAAGTGCACGTCAAAAAATTATGGAAAATTTTTGTGGGTTTAATTGAAAACATTTTCACAATCATTGAAAATGACGTCATTCAATTTTGTCAGCATGTTTAAGCAATGTTTTATATGCCCTCAACTGGCCCTATCTACACTATACCTACGCTACGCTGACCTGAGCACATAAATGTAACCAGTTGTTCTTAGTCTCACACAAAATTCAATCATAAGTAAGCACACAAGCACAACACATGCACAATGCTAAGGGAGCGTGAACATCAGTGTTCCCTCTAAGAAAATTTTACACCGAGCAAATTTTTGTTTTGGTGCGCATGCAGTTGCGCAACTACAGACACACAACCAGTGTTGCCACTGCTAGGGTTCTTTTACTAGATCTGGGGCTTTTCTGTCTATCTGGGGTTCTGGGGTTTTTATTGAAAATCTGGGGTTTTTTGACTCTGGTCAAATTTTTGTAAATGTATGTCGTTTTACTGTATTTTCCATTCAAGAATACAGTAGTGTGCAGAGTCAATAGCCAGTGCAGATGTGAGTAGTAGGGCTAGGCCTAAGCTTAACCAAATTGTTTCAAATATAATGGTTTACAGATTAAGCACTAACTAGGCATAGGTCAGCCCTCTAATCTATCGCTGATATGTCAAGGGCTGCTTGTGCATGTATTTGGAATGCGTTTTTTGGTTTTGAAGATGCTGTGGTTGAGAACCTCATCATTGTTTTATGGGCGCACTGATTGTGATATGAGTGTAAAATTTTGAATGTTAAATTAGTAGTCGAATATTGCAATGAATGCAATGGTTAGAGTGAAAAGAAAACTGTAAGACCTTGAATGTATCGCGTACTTGTTTCAATTTGTGCATTGTGATGAAAGTAAAAGAAAACATTAAATATTGTTTCAGAAAAGATCTAACTGGCTTTTTTATGTTACTTTATATATTGGATTTGCTGCTAGCCTACTTCTAAATTGTGATGTCAGTAGATTTGAGCTAGTTGAAAATATGATACAAACAATGCATATTACCTTAATTTTGATGTACAAGCACCGGTAGCGTGCTTTTCAAGTTTGGTTTTGACTTTTTTAAAACATTGTGTATGTCTGGGGTTTCTTATTATTTTCTGTTTTTTTAAGGTAAATTCTAGGGTTTTTCTTCATAACAGAGTGGCAACACTGCACACAACTAGTGAAGCGTTTTAAATGGTGCGATATTATATACACAATATCGAATTATGAATGTTGCAAGTGCGCTAGAATGACATTTCACTGCGCAGACAGTCTGGTGGTACTGCGCAGTTGCGCACCTTAGAGGGAACATCGGTCCACATATTACATCATCAGATAGGGGTGAAAGGGGCTTTCAAACTGATGATGGGGTAAAAAATAGATATCTAAAATTCTAATGACGAAATATGTGAACGTGCCCTAGTAACAACAGATGTTACGGTGCTACAGTACAACATTCTTTCCAAAAAAGTTTGATTCTGCGATCATTTTCTGCTATGAATTCTTGCAGTATTGCTGTGAGATCAACCTGATCTATTAACTGTTTGTGAATGTACAAAAACATCCTGTGGTTCAGTGCTATTGGTTAAGTTTGTTTGTCAAGTAGTTCTTCAGCCGTCGAAGGTACGAAAATGACCGCACTGCTGTAGCATTGGTGCTGTCAAGTCAGGTCCGTCGCCAGGATTTCGCAGCAGGGGGGGGCCAAAACCAGAAGGGAGCCACATTTTTTAACTACAATATTGGATGTAAGCAGCAATCGGGGTTCAAACATGAAATGGGGTGCACAGATTTTAAATGAAGGGCGGGCACCACTCCCCACCACGCTGGCGACGGCCCTGTGTGAAGTACAGTACTCCTGTAAATTCCCCTAAGATTATGGGCGTCGGGAGCGGGGGACATGGGGGCCTTGCCCCAGGATTTTGAAAATCAACATTTTTTATTAATTTTTTAGCAAAAAAGGGCGTTTTCGTAGTTTCTAGAAGGAAAACTGAAATTTCATCACTTTTACCCCCCTGGAAAAATTTTTAGGGTTACCTGTGGAAAAATCCGCTGATGCCCCCACCTGGAAAAAAATCTTTCCGATGCCCATGCGTTAGGGGTAAGAGCTTTGCGGACATCATGTACAGTTTCGAAGGTATCAGGTACAAAAGACAATGATATGTTCTTCAATGGTTTTAGTTCAGTTGCAAGGGCATCGATACCCATGTCGTAATGCACTTTTAGATACCAAAATGCAAATATAGCAAGTTGTCTGCAAAGATACCAATTATGCTGCGAATGTAATGCAAAACAAAAACACAATTGATCTGTCACATATGTCATTCTGCGTATAAGATTCAGCAAAATTTAACTGTTTAGAATTGTGTTAATACGCTTGAAATTAGGCCTACATCAAATTGCACCAATTTCTCGATGGTGTGGCACAAAATTTTTCCTTCACACGAGGTTGAAAAATTACACCATTTTACAAAAATTGTGTAGTATTACACAATCTGGCAACACTGTTCGACAACACCAATGCGGTAAGCAAGCCCGAGCAGAATGACCAGATTGCGCAAGGTGTATTCTGCCAAACATTTACAAAATTCTGCCAAATTATAAATGATATTGCCGAAATACGGCCAAATATCTGCACATTTTTTTCATTAAACGATTTACCGAACAATGTACCCATACTAATTGTATAACCTAAACTTATTTAGGTAAAATTCAAAATTGAAGTGAGGGGGCCTAGGCCCATGCGGCCCCGGTTCCGCCGCCTATGTTCACTTGTAACTTTGGAGTTCGTGACTTCGACTGTCACCGTAAAGAACACAACAGCACACGTGCTTTGTAACATCAATACATTTTTAATTCAAGTCCAACACATCGACGAAGCATACAGTGACAAGAAAGCGATACAGCTACACACAGAAAAGGAAGTGCAAAGACACTGTTTTGTCATGGTATTTAACTGTGAGCACTCTCCCGCATTACCAACACAACCGCCTATTTGACCCATACACCAAGTTGGAAGTTCAGCACCAGTTCATCGTGACAATAACCTAGGCGCTAGTCTTCCAATGATGACCTGGGTGAAAGTTAAACAGTGACCGGCATGAATATCACTCACTGGAAATTGTTGAGTAAGCTCATCTATTGGGAAAATCAATGTATGTCTCGTTCTTCCAGTTAGTATGGGCCATGGAAAAGGCCTTTGTTGCATGTTGCGTCACCGCGGTCACATGTTGTTGCGCCGTTACAGCTGTTGATTCATTGCCCCACGTCGTTTGCATTCAGCTTCTCTGTTCCAGATCTTTCTGGCAAGAGCGCATCACGACGGATATCAAACGCAGGAAAATTTGGCTGAAGCGTTAGGCAAAAGTACTAAGGATAAATGTGCCTCAAAACTGCTTTCGTCGCGAAAATGCTCGCTTGAACGAAACAAACAGCTCTTCACACGTGAGCACCAACACAAATGCAGTCAGGTATTGCGACCAAGAACGACTGTAACATTGCACTCCTGACCGAAGTTCGTAACTTGTCACATCGCACTGGACGCGGCAGGAAAATCACAATCGACAATCGACATACGGCGATGCAGAACTTTATCAGAAAAAGAACACAACCGCTTTTGCCGTTACTGTAACCGATGATGTCAAGTTTATACAAAAAGCAACAGATCAGACACGAAGCTGTTAAAAGACCGGCATTCTTATCAGTAAATCTAAGCTTAGACATGACCATTAAAGAAACACGTACTAGCGTCATTACATCAAATGTTATGCATCGCAGCATGCGCAGTTGAGCATAACAAAGCAAAATCACTTGAAAATGTCATTTTTATTGTCATTTCGTAATGAAAGTTGAAGTAACAAGTGAATTAAATGCTACGCACTGGGAAAAAACGACAAAGGTAATAACTGACTTGAAATCGCTTCCACATACGCAAACTTCGACTGAAAACCCACCTATTCAGCAATTGCCAGCGCAGTTCCTCGCAACACAAAAAAAGAAATAAAGCTGCTGCAAATGGTCAATGACGAAACAAAAAAAAGTAACAGCGATGGAGACAGAACGCGGTTCCCTCAGTTGCCAGTGCTGCAACTAATAAAACCAAAGCAAGGAACCAAGCCAACCAAGGATCAAGCCCTGCCATCTTTTAATAAAAGTAATAGGAAGTCGAAAAAAGAAGCTCAGTCGCGAGTAACGGCCCAGGTGACGGGCACGCTACGTCACAGTGAAATTTCATTGAGCGGCTGAATTTCATTCAACGCTAAATTTAAAGAGAAACACCTGGAACTCGCCTGAAGAGCACAGTGCCCAAAAAGTGAAGCACGCAAAAACGCACGCAACCTTGATGTGGCGTGAAAATCGCTGGTCTTCACGAGACGCGAATGGATGCGCAGTTTAGAAGCGATAAAAGCGATTAGCGCAATGTGAAGCAGGCCAGAAACACATAACCGTCACACAGCAAATTGTATGCTGGCTAGTAGGATATCCGGTTGAGTTCACAAGAAGCAACGTGGAATTTACACGGTAAAATATTTTGTATTCACGTAGAGTAAAATTTTTACGTCCGGACTTGCAACAATCGGGTCTGCCAATCAATTTGGGGAGGAATCTTGATCAGGACCTCTACATACGCACTGTTCAAAGATCAAAACAGATTTCCGGAAACAGGGTCTACAGCGTTGCTCACGAAAAAATTCGCACTGTTTGCGGAAACACCCAAAGCGATTTCTTACGAAGCACTTTGAAGGCTGGCCATCTGCAAAAAAGCGGAAAGCAAAACCAGGAGCGTTTGGTAGTGATGGTCGTCAACTGGTTGAAGACGTGCATCCAATGAAACGATTTGTTCGACCGTCGCTGCCGCTTGTCGTCGACAGCGCTTGAAACGGATGTGTGCCAGATCCGAGTTACGACGCTGTAGAATTATTAACTGCGGGACCATCGTCCGACGTCTGAGGAAAAAAAAAGTTATTAACAGGTTTCGGATGAAAGTATAATAGAAGCAGTGCATGGGCGGGTACGGATGGCTCCTCAGCACTATTTGATTGGCACAGAAACAGAATCAGCTCGAACAGGCGCCAACGACGGTTTCGAGATCGATCCAGAACCATTAGACCAGAGTGGACTGTAGGTTTGTTTGAAACGGAAAATTACAAAAGGTTCCCGAAGTTGACAGTGAAGCTTAAAAGGCAAGAAACGAAGGATACACATTTAGCCAAAATTTTAAACTGACAGCTCCAGTACACATTACGCTAACATAAGAAACCATGCAGGTGGTTAAAATGATTGCGTACCACCAATCGGTTGCACAAGAAAACTTATTAACGAAAGCGCAAGTTCAGAAAACGTTTGCTCATTACTGATCTGACACGTAACTATCGACGCTACAAACGCTGCATTTACATATTTTATAACCTATATTCGTGTATAAAGCTATTGAAAAAATATTACCACGTACAATGCTCCTTTTCAGAAAAAAATAATATAGCGCTAACGAAACATTCATTTTTGACAAATATTACGTTGGCTGGATCCAAGCGAAACGCATTTATCAAGGAAACTCAGCTATACTTTCAGTAAACTCATTGAACAAACGGAGGTGTCGGTATATCTCATCAGTTGGCCATGTCAAGCCGATTGGGGTCACGTCAACCAGAATGTTCTATATCAATACGCAATCGCAGCCACAAGAATACCACACAGCGTTTGATTTTCCAAAAAACTGGTGTTTTTTTAAGTCTAGCATCTTGAGACCAGGCCAACCCAGTAAGTTTCTGCGTAATTAAAAAAAAATCGTGATTTTTGAACCCTATCATTTTGATACCAGGCCAACCCAGCAGATTTTTGTTGAAATGCTGGCCCAGTCAGCATAGCCATTCTAAGCTGGACGCAAGAATGAGGAACGCTTGCCTCAATGCGTCAGCACTCATCTCAAACAGAAGAAAGGTGCATGTTGTAGGAAACAGATGTCTTTTTTAAAATGAACATAGATACTGTGACGCAGCGATACTGTTGGTTTGACGCTTTTAAGCCGAATCGTACACATGAAAAATGCGAGAGCGAATTAAACAAGATCGTTTTGGTAGAAATTTCATAACAAAACCGCATGCAAAGGTGTCTAAAGTAGACAGGTTTGTTTGCCGTACCCACGCATGTACGCACTGCAGTTTATTTCTCTTAGGTGCTTTGGGCTAAAGTAGGTTGATTATTAAAAATTATTCTTTTTTTAAGTGCAACAAGCCAAGTACGAAAGGATTCCAGTATCTTCATCTTGAAACGATTAGAGAAAGCAATAAATTACCTTTAAAACATTTTTATTCGGAAGGGGCAGTGGAACTTGCCCCGGAGAAATCAAGGGTTGAAGGTCACGCAGACCCTCGAGTGAGGAAGAAGAGCAGGTGGAACTTGCAGGTGACGACGGTCGATTGTGTTGATCCTGGGTGTGCTTGAGTGAACAACCATCATCGGGATAATCATCGTTAAGCGAAAGATTAACCAATGTTGTTTCACGTACATAAACACAATAAACAACACGTGGCGTGTTCGATCAAACAAGCAGCTTGCCGTTCATCGTAATTCAACCTGCATTGTTTCCATCATTTAATTTAATGCTGGCCTTTTTTCGCCGGGACATTTTGGTCATTTGTCTCACAGTTGTATCAAAACTCGCCGTAACAGTGTTCATAAGACTATATTTTCAGACATTCTGACCGAAATGACTTCATTTTTTGCGGTCATTTCAAAAACTTTTCGGTCTATGACCGAAAAAAAAGATTTAATAACACCGACATTGCTATGTCTCACCGATCACTGCTTTAAACGCCCGACAATCCTAACATACTGTGATAAACGCCTCTTTAAAATAATAAACAAAGACTTGAAAAACAGTGCTTGCGACCTGTCCAGCCTCGTACTCAGCGTTAATGGATGGAAGGAAACGATTTAGGCGCGGTGCTGCCACTGACTCGCCATCAATGCAGCATTAACCACGAAACTACCTGATTGGTGATGGCGGAAGCAAGCGGAGATGGACTCCGGAGACCACTCGTGATGCTCCGAAAGGAATACAAAGCGAGTATAACGAAACAACCAAAGCTGCCACTATGTCTTACCAATGTCTGAGGCAAGGAATTGCTCTGACTGTGAAAACTTGAATGAAGTTGAGGCAGGGCAGCAGGCATAATGTGCTGTTGAGATGAAAACAGGGTGGAACACGGAGGACTGGGGGTGACATTTAAGTCAGAGCTGTCCAGAGAACTTGATGATAAACTGTCAAAAGAGCGCAGTGTTGGCTTCTCGGTCAGTGCGACGTCGGACGGTGCTTTTTCTACTGGTGCTTCATTCAAGCCTCAATACAATTTACCTCAAAATACAAAACTGCCTAGTCCCTCATCTTTGCAATCTTACTGAGGTTTTCGTGTGATCAAGGAATAGAAATGATTGAGGCCATTGCCGGTGGCTTCACACCCTGACCACATATTTCCTGATTTTTGTTGTAATTTCAAACTGTTACGACCTAGTAACATTGATAATAATATCCTAACTGTCGTTTTTAACTGAGGCAACTGCGCGCATTCAGCGCATTCACAGTCTACACATATCCGTTGCACAGTGTGAAGAAAGGGCGCTGATGCAACTACCAAGTAAGGCGTTTTGTTACAGAACAGCTTTAAAGGAAAAACTACATGAGGTGAACTCAGGTATGCAAAGCGTGTGGGACTTCGCCAGCGCGGCGTTTAACTTAAATTTGTTTCTCCGAATTGTTTTTAACCGGTCGCTCATTGTTCCGAAGCTGTAAAGAGGCGTTCTTACTGCAAAACGGCAGAGCGTGTAACTGACAGTCTAACAAACATTCGCTGCCACAGGGATTCAGGAAGATTGGCCTCAGCACATTGTCCCTATCAAAAGCAATCCAAACTACAAGCTTGTTTTTACCGCGTAGGATAGCGTTCGAATGACTTATACCAGGGTGAGGAACTTGTGGTCAGCGGCACCATTTAATGTGGTCGGCGTCAGAAATTTCGTGAACCGAATTAGAAAAAAACATCGCGTCAAAAGGAAACTCCAGGAAAACCAATAGGACCTCTCTCGCTCCTCAGTTTTCTCTCCTTATTCTCCTCAAAGTGAAAACATTTTATGCACTTTGTTGTACGGTACTGTCATCAAAAGATTAAATTAGAAGAGTATTAGCATTCCTAATTGCGAATATCAATCTTCCCGCCCTTATCTGCTCGGAAAATCATAATATTTTCCTCACTTCTGTCAGCTTTCTTAGTTTGCTTAAACGGTCTCTTTTTTCTTCTCGGTATGCGTCGAAGACCAAAGGTTTCAGACTCCCTAATTTTGTAAAAACCATGTCTATGTATGCGGTGGTTTGGTCTACAGAAAGTTTAAACAAAATTAAATGATTCTAATTGTAATTTAAATTCAACTAAAATTTTGAGCTACTATTACTGTCACTAGCCTGCATTGTCTTGCATATTTCGACGAACAAAGTCAACAACAGTCTTTGACTGTGTAGTGGGTACGTGCTTCAGTATTTTGTGCATTCTTAATGCGTTGTATCGAATCATGAAAGGATACTGCCTGAAAACAAGCATTAACAATGCACGAAACACCAATGAAGCTGTCCAACCCAAATGGCTTACTGAGCCAAAAATTATGTCACTATCTTGACCAGGGCCGCAAACTGAATGACATATTATTGAGGGCCGCACACTGATTGACTCACTTTGATATTAGCAAACTAAATTTAGCTTAACCTAACATACTGAAAGTGTTCAAATCCTAACTGCATTGGTAACAGACCTGATAAAGCGGCACTGCGCACCACTTGCATCAAAAATGTCAAATTCAAGATTATCAAAGTAAGGACAGGTTGTCAGTGCGTAGGATTCTTTTAATACAGCGAAAACCTAAACTGGGCCCCAAAAAACACTCGGCTGGGCCGCGGGTTAGACATAGCGGCACTAGAGCAACCAGGTATCCACCATAACTGTAAGCCCACACCTGCCAGCCAAATATCAGGGCTGCCAAAGGAAACCACCCGGACCAGTAAAGGCAGGCCTTGGAAGTAGTGATGTTAAAATACAACTTTTACAACCTTTAAACTCGAAGCAATCAAAGCGAGGAAATCACTCACTAATGCAGCAACTCAAAACGAAAACTGGTGAATTAATGTTCGGAAAACATGCGTCCGGCAAGATGAAGCAAAAAGAGATTCTTGTTTGTTCTTGGTATTCTTCAATCACTTACTCGATCCTTGGCTTGTTTTACGAAACGATGGCCTATAAACCGACTTTTCATGCCTACAGCCTTATCCTAAATAGTTCCTTTTATGCATATAGCGCCATCGTGGATAATTTCGTAATAGTTTTCTTTTCATCTTGAGAAACATTGCATTTCGCAGTATTATCATTGACTAACAAGCTAAGTTTGTGCTTGTTTAAGTTGATGTTCTAGGTCAAGGTGTTTGCTATTTTGAATGTTATAAAGCCATGTAGCTACAGCTACACTCGTACACTACTTTTTTGATACCCCGTAGTTGCGCTTATTTTGACTCGCTCGGCAAATTTGGCTTTCGGGCCGAAATCGGGCTTTAAAAATAAATGTCAGGCTCGGGCCCGGTTCGGGCTTCAAAATGATGCCTTTTTACAACTCTGCGTCACTTTGAACCAACCGTTTTGAAGATATGCGACCGACCGACAAAACTTGTTTAAAAAGTCGTATCGCAGCACAGATTAGAAGTATTCAGTAATTTTTCTACTGAGACTAAACGTGTTGGGATATAAAAAGTTTGAAATTTGTCTTAGACACAAGTCGACCTATAGAAACCTGACTTGAAGCATTGAACCACAATATTCATTGTCAACTTGCGGGTTGATCGCTAACACAGTGCGCTGGCACGAAAAAGCGAAGAGCCAGTTGTTAACATTTAATCAGACAACAAACACACTGGCATCATAAACTTTTAACAAGTGCTTAATGTATCGGTCTGCTGATTAAACAAGCGCATCCTGCCACGCATCAGCAGGACCAACCGCACTGACAAACAGACACATTCACGACCGGCACGAACCTGTGAGATCTGTGCACCGTGACTTTCGGCTGAACAGTCAAGTGTGAAGTTGTTCTGGATGCGTCTGTGGCGACGTTAGAAAAACTCTTTGCAAGGTTCGGTGCAAAAATGCGTTTTGGCGACGAGCTTCCTTCGTTGTCTGAGTCACCTGGGAGCATAACACTTTGTTGGCGTGAAATTTCTACCCTCAGCAACAACAGCTGTTGCCTGAGAAATGCCAACTCTTCGCTTAAATTCACAACGCTTCATTTCAGAATTACCTTTTCAAAAAACTATAAGCTATCGATCAACGCAGATGAAGCCATTCCCCAAGGCAAACTATAAACGGTGAATAAAAGAGTCGAGTGGTAACAACGTAGGCACATTTTGTGCTTCCCTGATGACAAAGCATGGCTGACACGGAGCTGTCCGGAGACTGTGCACTTAAGAAGCATGTCTTAACGAAATCACAATGACGCAAAATAAGTTGTTAAAATAAGCTTTTGGCCTCCGATTACGTTGGAGGACCCTCCGTACATGACGTAACATACATAAATAAATATTGACTGTTTACAGTTGTTAACAAAAAACTTATCAGAAACCACAACTACTTACACTTTCTTTTTATGGAGCCAAGCACGCTTGGTCGCATGATGCAGGGACTCTGGCTTCTTCTGCGACTGCATAACAGAAAAAAGCATTTAAATATATGCCAACATATGCCACTATCACTCGTGAATGCTCGTCACAGAGTGTATAGTAAACGAAAGTAAAACAACAAAAACCTTAAAGACACTTGATAGCTGCCAAAACTTTTTCAAGGTTTCATTTTCTCACTTCTCATTTTTCCATATTTATAGATTTCTACATTCAGTTGATGAAGTTTAACACACAAAGTAGCAGGTATTATCTTATTAAATTTTTAAGTAACATCAAGTGCGGCAAACCGTATAAAAAGTGATGCCGAAGCTAAATTTTATGGGTGTGGTACACAAACTCAGTTGGGTGACTCTTGAATTATTAAAATATGATGACGCAGTTCGCAACTTCAACAAACTGGGAACGATTAGGATCACACATACACGTTAGTTTGGCATATATGTGCATCGGTGGGTCGAACCCAATCAACTTTGCTTCTAAGAGCCTGAAACAAACATCAACGGAACACAACGGATGAGCAAGTTTGGGGTTGAAGAACTCTGCAGTCTCTGAACTATTAGCAAGCGACATACGCTTCGGGATCACATATTAAAAAACAGGCAGAGCAGACCTTGTACAACGAAGCGCTAATCAGGCACAAAAGATTCGTGAAGATCACAAAAATGACTGACCGGAGTACTGATTCAACTCATAAAGGTTCACTGTCGATAAACGTTACCGGAATAGCTATTTGTATAAAGGAACGATTTAATTACCTCAGTTATAAATGCTACAGGAGGTATCAACAAAACAAACGGCATGCTGCAGTACGCAGACATCTCGTGATGCCAAAACTAAACGAAGCACAACATAATGCAAGTCGATTAAAACTAAGATTTTTCTTCGAATAAGACGTTTCTGAATCATAAGCACGTACTGTATATCTGCGAAACCTTCGTTAGCCCCAGTGGCGTATCTATGCAAAGGCGCCCATGGCAAAATTTAAATATGCGCCCTTTCTAATAATTTAAATATTAAATATAGGCACAATTTTTACGAAAGACAAAACTATAAAGAAAAAATAATTTTCAAAACGCAAAAAATTTGTGTTTATTTTTGCTTTAAATTTTTCAGCAAACAACATAAATTATCCATAACGACTACTACATACTTTTATACTCATTAGTTTATTATTGATGAACAACAAAATATTCAAATAATAACATTATCGTAGTCTATAGGTCTACATAGTGTTGCCTGAGAAAATTGTATATCTTACAAAAAAACAAACATATTGCAACTGCAAACGACAATTTCTTTCAAAACGAAACACATTCAATCTGAATTGTGCAATACAATATTTAATGCGAGTCATGTATCACTTCTGTTCGAAAAACAAAATTCCATCGAGACATACATATCCAGCCTTTTCCGGTTAATTTACACAAAAGTGCTAATTAGAACAAAACAACATTGACTTTCCGTGCCTTTATCGAAGCAAACTCGTCTATGATTTCATCAAAGTAAGCTTTTGCTGTTTCGTCCCTTGCTGTTCTCATCAAAGCTGTATCACATAACCCTCCCTGACTTATTGTTAATCAATGAGGCCCAGAGGTATGAAAGGGCCAGTTTCAGTTTCAGTTTACTGAAAGATCGTTCGCAGCTTGCAGTAAAAACCGTATAACTGCCATCGTCAGCATTATCTGCAAAGCAATTCGCAAAATGTCAAGAAGACTTCAGGACGCGACAATTTTAAGTGACACCATATGAAGCAAGCATTTTGCAATCTAGACTCTTCTCGTACAATTGCTTGCCATCTACATTTGATTGTCACACGTAGATTTTAGTTTCTCACAGTCAGAACCTTTTCGCAAGGCCTTGGACATCAAACAGAAAGCCAAATTTGGACAGAAAAAGCTAGATCTAAACAAGACTAACAAATCTCTTGCATGAATTAATCTTTTTGCGCAACTAGTACGACAACGATATTAACTGCTAATTTTTCGAGGACTGACCAGTGGTCTCTACCTTAGTGTCTGGACTGGAGCATTGTATTCAGCCTATTAATTGGGCACTAGTGGCTATCGAATAAGTTTCATGAAGTCGGAGTAGGCCGCAGTAGTTTAAGTAATTTGTAAACCTCTACGACCTAAACAGCAGTTATTTGCGTAACAGTCAAATTCTCACAGCCATGGACTTAAACTCGCCTCAGCCAGATTCTGACTAATATCTTCTTGCCTGAAATGCAGCAGT
>JGI24158J21664_10006478_pt1 | contig 15429 bp, 10 predicted proteins | sample Ectturendosymbi3_FD_21664 | JGI IMG/M metagenome (IMG submission 21664)
TTATGAGTCACAAATAATCATCTAATTACAACAGTTAGCTTGAAATGGTCTGATGCCTCACACTTTAGAATGTGCAAAGTCTCGGTTCAATCCCGAAAGCCATTGGTTGGTTAATGGTTCATTTTTGCTAACAGAAAGTTTTTGTAAAAATTGTCTGTTTAGTGTGACAAGTTTGCGATGCACTTTTGCGAACCCTGTCTTAGTGCTGCACCCCACGAATATTTTGGTGCACCCTAGGGTGCGCCATGCACATCGGTTGAAGAGCGCTGCGGTAAACGGCGCATGCAGGTAACATGTCACTATGACAGACACAACAAGCGAATGTTTTGTAGATATACGGTTTATGTCATTTGAAACAAATTTAGATACACGGTGTGTGTTTCAAAATCATCACCCAGCACGATTTGTCATTTTCACAAGGTATACATGGAGGCATCACAACTTTTTCAAAAAAGTGAGATCAAAAAACATATCATTCAGGTTTCCACTCACTTGATAAAAGCAACATGTAACCCTTTAACTACCGCTTGCATCTCATTTTTAGTAAATTGTAAAATGAAAGATCTATACTGTATTGTCTACCTTTTGCCAGCCTATATTTTTATCTAACTAGGGCTACAGACAAAATAAAAAAATGTTAAAATGGATTTTCGAAGTGCAGTCTGTTTTACAATTTTGCTCGACATCTTTGTCAACTAGGCTCACAAAAAATGACCAAGCCTTTATTGATCCGTTATCACGTTCCAATTTCCAGAAATGAAATTAAAGCAATTACAAAATTAAATTTTCCCCACGAATGCTAAATTTTCTTCAGAGAATCTGATCAAACAGGTGGAAATATTTTCGTGGTTTTCACTTCGTGCCAAAACCCAATTATTATCTCCTGGCAAAATGGAAAATGTTGGTTCGCTGCCCGTCACAGGGTAGGTGTCAATGGTAAGCACAGACTGTATTGAAGAGGAGCTAAAACTGAAACAAGGCACCTGCAACTGCACTGGATTCGGTCATAATCAGGCAGAAGTGTTACATAATGGGAAAATGGGGACTTGGAAAAAGCATGTGACTGTTTAGGCGATCGAATAAATGAGCTCGGTGATAATGCAAATCGTTTCTAATCGAGGAAACAAATGTCTTGAAAAAATAGTTTAGCCTACTTGATGTCGGCTAACACTCACATTTTTTGGAAAATAAGGCAAAACCCGACAGGCATTGTTTTTACAGTATGTCAGTAGTCATTTGATACCAGACAGTGCTGTGTACCTGTTTCATAACAGGCAGACGAGTTTGGTCATGAAATGGGAACGAAAACGGGATTTTTAATTGCAGTTGAGAATTGAGAAAAGGCGCTTCTGAGCTTGTTCGCTGCGCATTAAAGTGAATGCCCATTTCTTTGAATGCCAATGTGATTATGTGTGCTTGTTACCGTTTTCTTGGCAGTGTTCCTGAGAAGCAAATTACAGCGTACTTTTGCCAAACATAGCGACCACCAGAAAAACCTGTTTTCCTAAGTAGAATACTTGTGATGTTTTGATACTTCACGGGCGTTTGGCACAACATAAAGCGTTGCATATAGGAAAGCGAAAGTAAGAGCTGCCACTTCAAACGTGAAAGCACACTTATCGTGTAGTCGATTGCGCCGGATGTCATAATTATTTGAATTGTTTTCTGGACAACCGACAGTGGTTACTCTTGTTATTGAGAAAACAGGTAGGTCTACAGAATAGAGCTGAGCAACCCGTTGTTTCAATGCATCTGCAGAGTATTCAGTACACCTTCTCTACCGAAAGTTACGTAGGCCTATACATATATGTATCATTTTGGTTTTGAATTCTTGAAAGGATAATGAGAAGAAAAAAGAGAAACTAGGACAAAACATAGCTTATGCCAAAAATACAGACCATGAAGTGATTTTGAAAAACCATGTGGTATTTCAGTTTGTGGCCCGAGTCACCTGATACAGACATTGTTTGCTTGCATTACAACTTATGCATAGGTTTTGTTTGGAAGTGTTGTTGTAGACCTTTGACTTTGTTTGAAGCAAACTTAATAAAAGTCAAAATAGACGCTGAGCGTGGAGAACTTTTGAAATGTACGCGTGCCAGCTCGGGTTTTGTGTGCGACCGGATTGGATGTCTTTAAAACATATTTGGGGCGTGGGTTAAACACCGACAAATGATGACAGATTACAATCGTGATCAACCGGAAACGCCCCCAGGTTTGGGAAGGGCGCCTAAAAACTTACCAGTCATACCTGATTTGGGAATAGGGTGTGCAGAGGTCACGCCAGAATAGCCAAATTCGCTCAAATAAATTAGCTGGTTAGTCACATTTAACAGGTGTTGCTTATTTTCACATTTCATTATTTTTGCTTGATGGATGTCCACGTGCTGTGCTGTCATTTTCAACGCAAAATGAAATTAGCTATAGGCCTAGTGAGGCAGTTTATTGTAAGACAGTGACCCTCAAGACAAATCAGAAAAAGATATTAATCTTGAAAGATCAGGCAAACTTTCAAATTTTTGGCACATTGCAGCTGAAACAAACTGCGACTCTTTGCCAGATGCCACGCGTCAGTGAGATACCCGTTGCATGACGTGTACTACACCGCAGGGTTTCTTTGACGTCAAACTTATTACAGTCCTTCACCTCCTCCTGAATCGAGTATGAATTCCCCTTTAAATGTTTAGTTGGTTGGACACTAGGATGTCACTAAATGAAAATGGCAAAAAAATTATTACCAACGGAGGAGGGGTGAGAAAACATTTGTGAGACCCAAGAAACTTTTTCACAATTTATTAATTTGTGATGCTTGTTCACTAATGGCAAAAGTTCACGCCACTTCAAAATCTACCAAGTTTGTTCGCCGACAACAAAACAAACCTGCCTCGAGTTCAGTTCAATTTCATTTGCATTCCGACAATATAAAAATGTAAGGAAATGATCAAAGTGCGATAAATGTTTGTTCTTCTAATGTCAGAATTGGTTTCTTTTACAAGTGTAACAACTTTAGGAGAAAAAATGCCAATAAACTCGCCTTTCAGTGGAACAAAAAATATGAGGAATTTTGTTTGTTTGTAAATCTCAAATCGATGTACAACAAAAGCAGAGACTGCACATTGCCTGTGGATCTCAAATATGAGTGCGAATGGAACAAGCCAAGGTTCAAACGTGTACGTCTTTAAAGCTCAGGAGGAACAACCTGCTCCTGCTGGAAACGACGAAACCGGAGGCATTGTTGGAGCAATCGCGGCGTGTATCGTCATTGTAGCGGTTCTCGTGTTCTTGTGGAAGGTAAAAATTATAATGTATTTTTAGCGTGTGCAGGAAAAACCAAAACAAATGCCGAAGACAAAATTTAGAAAGTTTGCTTTGTCCAAATAGTCTAACAAAAATGTTATCCTAGCAAAAACAGTCAAGAATTCGTTGCAAAATTACAGTGAAAATGCAAAATATTTTTACTTCTGTAATCAGCAAAAACACGTATGCCGCATTTACAGGATTAAACTTGAAATTAAGTATCATTTCCGTAACATCTTATAATTTTATTTATTTACGGATTTGTTTTTTTCATTTTCTCAGTGGTTACTTGACTTTTTCAAGTTTGCTCACAATGAGATTTTTTGAGAATTCGCTTTGAATGTTATTTTCCAGAAATTCCGTTTGGTCCAAAAACTTTTATTCGACCATATATTTTCCATAAAACAAAATGATGTATCTTTTGTGAATCATATTTTCAAAATGGTAAAAATAATTTCTGCTTTGGATGTAAAAAGCATCATGTGCAATTCCAATGCGTTATTATTAACTGCAAGACAAAGACTCGGTGAAGTGTATGGAATGGTTTTGCGAAGGAGCAAGGGGGGAACATAGAAAAGGCAAAAATCAACGGAGTGGCGACAATAAACACACAAAACGTAGGGGACTGTGGCACTGATCATTGAAAAAGAGATTCTGAAGTAAAAGGCTTAATCCTGGATTTTTTACTGGCGAAGAAAACGATTTTCGTTCTGCAGTTCCAGAAAATGTCGGCAAGGAAAATAATGCTTGTTGCATCACGGCAAGAAATGCTTGATAAGTGATTGCAAGTACTTTAATGAATTTTTTACGAACTTTCAAATGAAAGTTCATTTGCTTTTGAATGAATTGCTTGTGTGAAGAAATGGACATACGTTTGCTGGAACCTGTCTTTAAAGTACCTGATATTGGATTAGTTGCAAAACTAATCGGAAACACTCAACTCTAGGTTTTGGTTCAACACCTGCCTGCGTTGAATTGGGAAATTATGCGTTCTCCTAATTTTTAGTTCGATCGGGAAACCACTTGTTTGTTGCAACTGTTTTTAAGATTTCTCTCGCAGTTGAACAAAGCATAGCAGTGGTGTAGCCACCTCGATTTTTTTGGGGGGGCAAAAATATTGATTATAGGCTAATAACAGTATTTTGATCGGGATACCGCCTCTGAGAGCACAAAATGACTAGATTCTTTAAAAACTTGGGGGGATGGCCCCTGGCCAACATTTCCTCTAAGCTGCGCGCCTGCTAAGATCCCTCTGCGCAGTTGCAACAATGCTTAGCACAGTCTCCACTACTTGCTAACTGCCCGCTGTAATAGATTTAATAACTCCTGCTCAGTAAAACTGTGATTCAGCGCACCCGCTTGTTTTTCCGCGCAGCATTATTAAAAATTGGAGGGAACATTGCCCCCACTAGCGTACGGAGGGGGGAAGCCACTGTGCCATGGTCCCCCTCAGACCCTAAAAATAAAAAAATTTATAAACAGTATGCGTATTTTTAGGTGCAAATGCGTATTTTTAGGTGTAATTTGCGTATTTTTTGGTGCAATTTTGCAAAATTTTTCCGGGGGCATGCCCCCGGGCCCCCTAGAACAGTCGTCCTAAAGTTGATTTGTGACGTCACACGATTGTGACGAAACTTGCCCCCCCTCGGGAATTTTTTGCGTACGCCACTGATTGCCCCTGGCTACGCCTGTGAAGTATAGACTCGTTAACGGTTACTGTCCTCAGATGCTCGAACGCAAGCGGCAAGAGATGGCTGAAATGAATGGAAGTGACTGCGAAGAACTGAGCATTAGAAGCGAAGAGGAAGCTTGTTTGCAACAAGAAACAGAACAGCAGCACCCAGAAGCGTCTACATTTGTTTCTGTCCCTGAAAATCTGCAAAACGAAGCACAAGAAGAAGAACTGCCAAACTGCACAGGAAGTGACGGGGGCATCGAGGGCGATGAGGAGGAATTAGTTCTTCCCAGCTTATCGCCAGTGCAAAGCACGTCTGGAAGCTATAAAGCAGTAAATAGAAATCTTGACATTGGGTAAGCGGCAATTGTACTGCAAGTGCAATTTGCAATCATACATAGAAACCTGTCTACACTACCGAAAATCAAATTACTGTAATACGTGGATTAAGCTTAAGAATAGAAAATTAGCAGCAATTTCTTGAAAGGGCAGTCTACACTTGTGGTTCTCAACCGTGGTTCCGAGAGTCGCATGTGGCTCCCAAGCCCCCTTTTTATGGCTCTCAACAGTCTTTCAATAAAAACCTCTAATATTTTGTGTAACAGACTTCGTTCTGCAATAAAACAGAACGTGTCAATTTACTTGTGGTAGATTTTCTTTGTGCGGCTCTGGAACAAAATTGTAAATCTGGATTTGGCTCCGTTCTGCGAAAAGGTTGAGAACCACTGTTCTACATTATACCGAACTGTTCATGGTTCGGTTGATGCAAGAAAACATGTTTTATTAAGCTGCCTTGACTGTCCACAGTTTACAAATTTTTTAGCAGTTTTTCATGCCCTTCCTGTGTTCTTCACGAAATGGTTGATGCACCAAACTTTCCTGCTGAATAAACAAACAGCGATTTCGCAGGAAAGAAAGCACAAACTTAAGGCGCAGAAGCAAGATTGCAATTTTCGACACACTTGATCTCGATATGGAGCGACCTTGCGACATTGTTTCGTCACTGAAGCGTTCAAGACAATCGCTCAAGCAGGAGATGCAAGAGAGAAGCAGAAGAACAAAGGAAGCAATTCAAGTGAGACGTGGCTCGGTGCTGCAAAACAATTTGTGGAAACAAGCAGCTGTTTTTATTTCATTTAAATGGAAAAATTCACAGCTTCTTAAATGACATTCGGAGGTTTGTGGCCTGCTGGTATGTCTGGTATTTGCAAGAACACAAGCGACTAATTGTCTTTAGGTTTAATTTTCGAGCTCTGCTGCTATGAATATTACACAAATAACGCGCAAAAAAAAACTTCAAGTTACAAACAAATTCGGTGAATGTGTTCAGTAGACCTAATTGTTTCTTTTCACTTCTTCTAAATGCCTTCACACTTGTACGAAGAATCGAACAAGGCTGTTTGAGAAGAGAACTACAGTATAGTTGATGGCATGATTGATGGTTACAAAATAAATGCACGGTTGTCAAAACTTTATTTTAAAAAATATAACCAGGTTAACTACTTTGGGGAATGTACAATAAAGCAACAAATGCTTTTCTGGTAGAGTCTGGAAGAATGCCAAAAGTCTCTACAAGCGGCACGCGATGTCGCCAGAAGGCCGAGCGATGCTGGCGAGAATGAGATTATGACGTTCGTGAGACGGACGCGAGAAAAACGGCGTAAAATGGAATCAAGGCGAAAATATTTGCACTACTTGAGTTTCGACAAAACACACGAAAAGCAAAAAAGAGAAGCGTTTCTTGCCATGCAGGTACTGGCCGCAACAAGCACAAGGTGTTGGATGGCTGTGAGTCGTTTACAAATGACGTTTAACTTATAAAAAATAAATTGTGTTCAGGGATTGCAAAACTATAGCATCGCAAATCATTTTACGTACTTGATCCAACGACCGTTGTTGTTGCCCCAAGTACGACTTTCCTTTTCAGCAACACCTTTTAACCTTTTCGCTTTCAGAGGTGGGGGGCGGAAAGGACGCGCTAACTGGGCCGTGGAGTTCCAGGGGGGTATTAACAGATCGTAGCATAGAGGTGTAGCCATGGGGGGCAACGGGGTCATGCCGCCCCAAATTTTTAGAATATGTAGTCATTTTGTGCTTTGAGTGGCGGTATCTAATGAAAATGCTATTGCTAGCCTAAAATAAAGAATCTTGGAACCCCCAAATTTTTGGTCCCCCAAAAAAATTTTGGGCTAGTTACGCTACTGAGCACAAAGGCTACACGTAGGTGGAAAATTTTTTTCGAAAAACTTTGCCCCCAAAATTTTTTCGAAAAACTGTGCCCACTCCGATAAGAACGGTCGCGCGTCTGTTTTGGTAAATTGTTTTTGTCACCAAATACACTTATGACGTGAGCACCGGTAGCTTGTTGTTGCATGGAAACGTTTCAAAAAGGTTTGACAAAGTACAAAGGTTTGTGGAGCAAAATAAATTTTAAGGGGCAAGAAATGTTTGCAGCAAATCGTTGGGCCCTGACGTTCCAGGGGACTACGCGCCCGTGTCACCGTGGGCGTAGCCGATGGGACCATGGTCACCCAACAATTTCTGGCATATGTTGTCATTTCGTGCTTTTAGAGGCTGTGTCCCCCCAAAAAAATACTGTTGCTCGCTTAAAGTCAAATTATTTGTCGCCCTCAAAAAAAATTTGGGTCGGCTACGCTGCGCTGCTGCCTGTCACATTCATGATGGAGAATTATTTTCTTCGGTACATCAGGATATGTTTACTACATGAAGAGACGTTGCATGTTTGTTCCTTGTGCAGATTACGAGAAGATTGCAAGAACAAATGCTATTATGGCGTTACAATTGTTAAGTTTGTCACAAAGGGGTGGACGTGATTTGTTTTAAAAGTAAATATGCTGGTTGCAGACGGCTTGTCATTTAGTCAAAGATCGACAAATACAAAGGGAATATCGCTGGCGGACCGAAAAAATATGTAATTTTATTTCAAAGTCCTACGTTTGTCTTCCTGGGGAAAGCAGGGAGAGAAAATTATGAGATGAGAGTTTGTTTAGCCCTTCCGGACTTTTTGTCCGGGCCCCTGGGTGGTTTCATTTTGGTGCCTCCTATTGGACGCTCCGCTTGCCAGTGAGTGCAAAACTTTTTGACGCTCGCAAGTTTTTCACTGAGGTCGTGTTCGCTCCATACTCGTGGCCATGCCACTCAAGAAATCACGCCCGTAGCCAGGTTTTAGGGTTTGGTGGGGCAAAATACATTTTTAGGGGGCAAGACTTTTGTTTTTATTATATATATCTGTATATAACAAATTTTCCTGGGCGCAACACAATTTGTGGGGCACAAAAAATATTTGAGGGTATTGCCCCGAATTTCCCCCGTGGCTACGGGCCTGCAAATAATTGCAGTTACTTAGTGGCAATCGTAGTTATTCACCTTTGGTTGGTTTTGTTCATTGGATAAAGCGCTGTAGGAGTTCTCGAACGGTGTGATACGTAAGTTTATAGAATAACAGCAAAGTAACTTTCATCGTATGTAAGAAATAACAAAATCTAAGCGTAGCGTTCTAAATCCAGAGCCGTTGTTAGCGACTTCAATCTACCTGGTCGCATCCAGTGAAGGAGATAAGTAGTGCACTGAGCATCTCATCACAGTTTTTCTTCAGAATTGGTTCGAAGGCCTCCACTTGCGATGCAGCATCCGACACGTGGCTGAAGAGCTCTTTTTGCTGAGATCTCAACATGTCTCTGATCTTGAACGTAACGAAGCTGAAAAGGCAGCAATGACAGAGTCGTGCGAGGATCTTGAGTGAGTCTCCTCAGGCTAGTTATGTGTGACAAGATTTTCACTGGTGCTCTGCATGTTTCCCGGACTGGATTCCGTTCCTGTTATTAAGCAACATATGTTCTGTGTAGGGGCTTGAGGAGGTTGGATGGCGCCCGGGGCAATAAGCAAGTTTAGCGCCCCTATATACGAACCTGAACGTCTTTCGAAAGCAAATATGCTGATGAAGAAAGTGCTTGTGACATTGTTGGAACTTTTTGCCCCCCTCGTAGTGATTCGGCGCCCGGTGAACTGCACCTCCTTGTCCCCCTCGTTACGCCTCTGGTTCTGTGTCTTGATTACAGTGCACACTAAATGAGATGTTGCCTCTCATTTGCTTGCACACCAGTATTTCATTGGTCAGGCAAATCATTAGCGAGAATTCACAATCGATGGCCGTCAGCGAATGTATTTCATGGTTCTGTTTGTCACGCAACTGTGACGGGTGGCGTCACATAATGTTTAAGACATATTTAAAGACACCACAAACAGAAAGCACGTTCAAGACCTCCCCGATATGACGTGAATAAGTGGTAATACTGCTGTAACAGAATGACCTCTGGAGTGGTCTCTATCGCTGCTTGAAGACTACGCGAGGCTGAACGTGCTGTCTGCTTAGTTTCGAACTTCTTGGCGACTCAGTCTTACTGCAACGCAGCAAACCAGAGCAGGCCCGTAGCGCTACGGGGCAAGGGCGTAGCTGGGGCCCCAAGGGACCCATTTCAGCCAAATTTTTAGCATATCTAGTCATTTTGTGCTTTTAGAGGCGGCGTCCCAAAGATACGGTTTCTCGCCTGAAGTCAAACATTTTGGCCTCCCAAAAATTTTGGTCCGGCTACGCCACTACTACGGGGGAGATATTCGGGGGGAAGTTGCCCCAAAATTTTGTTGTGCCCAGAACGACTTGTTTTAAACTTATAAAACAAAAATCTTGCCCCCTAACAATGTATTTTGCCTCCCAAACCTTTAAATCCTGGCCACGAGCCTAAACCAGAGGCGGCCAAAAGCAGTTCTTACCGCACAAGGTTTTTCCTCACCTTACTCAAATGCGTTTAAAAAGTTTCTTAAAGGTTCTGCAAGACGCTTAAGATTTTTATTTTTTATGCCGTTGCAAGGTCCTGTATGTCTGTTGGTAAGTTCTCGCCTGTCACTGCAACCGCCTCAGCCGTAAGTACTTCCAGCAAGATACGCTCTTCAAGAACGGAAATTATGAAAACACTTCAAGAAAGTTCTTTTGATTATAATCAAAATAATTCTTTCTGAACGAAGACTCGCCATCCCTTGTACCATGCATGTTTTTCAGATGTTTTTCACGTTTTTATCTTTCAAGGTTTATGGGCAAATTTTCATAGTTTTTTTCCTGAAAGTTAAGTCAGGCTTTTTAGGTATGTTACATAATGAACGCGTGGTTCAGGCGATCAAAATTATGATTTCTACCAAAGCTAAATTCTATTTCAGTTTTGACGAATGCTTGTCACAGCTCTAAGCAAATTGAGAGTGAAATCTTGATCACACAGGAACATTTTTGACCAATGGCGGCTCCAGTCTTAGCAATCAGTGACGTAAGCAACTGTTGCTCTGTTTCAACTTTTGCACAGATCATTGCAATGCTTTCAATTTATTTGTTTCTGGACAGTGAATCCCCTTAAACATGCTTTTCGCGTGACGTTAAAGATGAAACGTGATTGATCAAGTCAGTTTAGGGCGGGTTTATTACGTCAAAAGCTTCCCTACAGCAACACTTAGTCTATTTAAACCAAGCCAAACAATTCGACAAAAGCAGCTGTTGGCTGTAAGTTGAATTTTTCTTTGCTTTCAATGGGTCGAAGTGCTTATAAGAATTTGCTTTTTTTGCAGAAAATGTTGCTCCACTATTTCGCAAGCGAAAACTAAAGTGATCAAAATGCAGCAGGACAACGCAAAACGTAGAGCGGAAGCGGCAGAACGACTCAAAACCTGTCAGCAAAAAGCGGCTGCGGTTGCTGCTGATGACAATATCACGGTCGTGCGGCCATCCAGCAGCCACAAGAGTACCCGAAATCGAGTCAAATTGCTCAAAATTATCGGCAAGCCGCCCGCCGCAGATGAGCCAAGCAGCCTTCCAGGGTCTTGCATAGAACAAAGTATCTGTCCTGACTGCAAGAAGTCAGACTGCCAGCGTTTCCTTGCCAAAACGAAGTATCGAACACTTGAAGTTTTCTCCAGCAAACGACCGGGAAATGAAACCACTGAAAAAGAAGCCGAATCTGATGACCATTTCCCACTTACTCTGAGACTATTTGAAGTGAGGGGGTCAGAGCCCCCGACGGAGCAAACAGACGCTCTTTCCGAACGAGAAGTACGCAAAGCACTCAATCGCGTTTCATTTATCACGTCAATTCAAACAGTTGCCAAAGGTAACTCAGAAAACGAATGGATTCTTCGCGTGTTTTCAAGCAAAAACCGTCTTGCCAAGATTCGATTTAACTGTCGTGGTCGCGCATACATCATCGGAATGCATGACGAAAGCAGGTAAATCACTTGAGAATCACTGGCCCAACTGGCGCTATAAGACGCAGTTGCCCGATTGCAATCAGTGCTGCGGGGGTCACAAACAAAATGGTTTGACCAGAGAACAGATCACCGCTATCTCCGAGCGAGAGCGGCATCGTTTGCAAATGACAGGGGCCGGCGCTGCTAGACCCCCGCAAGAGCGTGGTCCGCTTTCAAACTTGTTTTAAATCGGGCAGGACGCTTACCAAGGACGCTGCCTTTGATCAAACGGCCATTAAAATCGGCGATGCGAAATTCGATCGTTTCGCTTCGCGGCAAAAGCGAACTTTTTTTTCACATCAAAAACGAAGTCATTGAAGCTTGAAACTGATGAAGAATAAAATGGTGCTTCGTCATTTTTTTAAATTCAGCCAATTACGAAACAATCTGTGGCTCAACCTATGCATGTCAAATCTATTGTGGCTGCAACAGTCTCTGCCGGGCTCGGGTACGATGCACCTCTTGCTCCCAGGCCCGCAGCCACAGGGGGCAATTATGGGGTAGTGCCCCCATAAAGCTTCTTTGTGACCGTCAAATTTTGTTGCACCCAGAAAAATTTATTTTAAACATATAACAAAAACAAAAATGTTGCCCCCATACAAAGGTATTTTCCCCTCCAAATCTTAAAACCTGGTTACGAGCCTGCGTTGTACTCCCCTCTCGTAGCCCCTGACCGAAGGGTAGAGACGTAACAAATAAATAAATATGAAAACTCGGTCAAATTAATGTTGTTATATAACTTCTTAAAACTGTCGTGGAAACGTTTTTGACTACATTTGACTTATCAAACAAGCGTTTTCATAAGAAATGTTGCAACATTTGAGCTTTGAGGATACTAAAAATTGGTGAATTAATGTTTAGAAGAGATAAAAGATTGCAGCATTCAAGACTTTTTCACCAACTCAGTTTTTTTTCTTACGAGTAAAAGCCCTACTGCAGACATACATGAAATTACCACATCAATTTCACTTTTTACATGCGAACATTTTACACACATGGTATTATGCTGTGAGAATCGACTTTACGACAAGACTTGGGTGTCCTGCCCTCGCGTGGTCGCTGTTTGTCTTTGTGAAACGTTGACGCAGTTTGATGTGCGAGTGAATGAGTTTGTGTGAATCGGACAAAGTGCTTCTTTACTAGATCGCAACCAATCGGAAACCCACACGGTGCGATTTTATTTTCAGATTACACCTAAAGTATACAAGGTCTGTGTAATGCAGGAGTCTCAAAAACGCGGCCCGCGAGCTTGTTTTGTGCGATCCGCAATGCTTGTTTAGGAATTTTGAAATAATTGACTTTTACGTTATTTAGTGTTTTTCATCGGTGTTTAAAAGTACTCGGCTGGCTATCGAGACAATAAGTTCCTTAAACCAACGTAGAGACGGCTAGAAATGGTTTGCCTATAACTCATGACATGTTTCGCAGGAAATAAAATGTAAAGGCTGTTTCTGGTAAGGTTCACGTACCGCCATTGTTGCGTCAGCTTCAAACTGCGGCCCTCGGAGCAATTTGAGTTTGAGACCCCCTGGTGTAATACATTACATCAGGGTTTTTTAAGGCGTTTTAGGGACCCGATTCGGGTTCCTAGAATCAGAGAAAATTATCATCGGGTTCCTAGAATCAGAGAAAATCGGGTCCCTAGAATCAGAGAAATCGGGTCCCTGCAGGTCCATATCGGGTACCTAAGGTTTTCCTTTGAAAAAAACCCTGCATTACACCAAAAGTTTTGCAATGTAATTGTCATCAATGTTGTTTTTAAAAACTGATACATGTACCGACAGTTAAAATGAAGCAAAACATTCTTGATTTGTCGAAAGAAACGGATTTGCGCACAGATGCTAGAGATACAACTTTTTATTGACCGGAGAACGCTTTGATTTATCCCTTTAAACAATTGGTAAAATGCATGCATATTTTATTTGCAATCAAGGCAGTAATCGGGTGGTGTGTATACCGCAGAATATTCGCTTATTTCGCAAATTATGTCCAACAAACCACATGGTGAGAGGCAACGCAGAAGCAAGCGTAACATTCTGGCTTTACGTTATTCAAATCGTAAAGAAGTGTTTTCTGCGTTGTCTGTAAAATTAGTTGTTTTGCAAGTGACCACCATAACGTGCATTAAAAACAGCATCGCCGGTCATGAGTCGATCGGTGCCATCGGTAGTTTCTTGAATACAATGACGTTCAGTAGAAAATGCATTTCCTCTCAGCAGAAGCAACTGAATATAGCGCATTCTTCTCAGCAGAAACAAACTAATCAGGATCCTGCAGCATCAGATTAAGCATATTCAGAAAGCGGAAAAGTGTCTTGGAGCGTTTCATATCTAAGTGTTACTTTATTTCCGAAAGAATTAAAATGAATTGCCGTGTTCGGACAAACGAACTTAAGTATCTTCATAAGACCACGATTCAGCTGGAGTGTTGAGCCTGGGGCGGACCCAGCAGGGGGGGTGATGGCCCCCCTTAAACCTACGAAAGTGACGTTATTCACCAGGTTTTTGCACAATCTGGAAAACAGCATTCGCGATATAAGGCCATTTTGCCGTCCACTGTTTTGTCACAGCAGTGTTGTGAATAACTTCATCTAGCTTACAACAGTGAACCCGTAACGAGACTTGCGACTCCCAAATATTACTGGAATCGCCTCCATCCCTAACCTCACTGGCTGGATCCGCCCCTGTGTTGAGTGAACAAACCTCGCTCGACATCAAAATTTAATTTTTCCCCGATCGTAGCCTAGTAGTCCAGCGTCCTGCACCAACTTCCTTATCCAACAAATCGCCTTGATCTGTGCAGTCTCGTCGTCTCGGGGGGCTTAGACCCCCCGAATTGAAATATGAAACACTATAAATCAGTAGAATTTTTGTCAAATTTTATTGAAGACTTTCTGGCGACGGTTCTGGATCTGTGATGAGCCGATACCGCCGCAAGCTGCTTTACGTCTAATTTCGCTCCTCATGAAGTATACAGTACTTGAAGGAGGTGGTGAGAGTTTTAGGTGAATGCGCTGCTAAATTTAAACAGTGGAATGCATGCATGCTTTATTTGCAGTCAAAACATCAATCGGGTGGTGTTCATACCGCAGAATATTCAGCGAGATGTTCAACTGTTTACTCATGGATGGCCATGGAAGTCTGTGGCTTCTGGGTCGGCAGCACACACTGGGTCGACACTTGTCTATAGCAGCCAGTTATGGTTTTAGCGAGGTCGCTTACGTCAACAGCGATTATATAAACGCTACAAATATCATACTTTACCTGACGATGAGTGGTTAATTGCAGACTTGGTTGAAATTCGGGAGTTCGTACTTGGAGGCATCCAAACACTTCGACAGTGGGAGTTAGGACTCGATGTATGGGCACCAACGTTTTTTTAATTTATATCAGGGGTGGGCAATTAGCGGCCCGCGGAAGCATTCAGGAAAAATTTTTAAATCTGAAAATTTTTGAAATGTGCGTGAGGTGACAATTGTCAAACTGAATTGCTTGCGTTGGATAAAGTGTATTTGCACAAGAACAGTTTCATGAAAACTTTTTCTGTACCGTTGTTTGTTTTTTGTTCACTTCACGATCAAATTAGAAGGCACGTCCCTCTGCTAAACGCGGTGTTCTCAAAGTGGCCCCCCCAGCCAAATGAATTGCCTACCCCTGATTTAAATGCATGTAAAATGGTAATGATCAGAAGCAGGTCCAGGGAAGAATTTCACCAAATTCCATTTCCCCTTCTGTATGACCACGGCGTCTACATAACTAACAGTAAAATTTGCCTGTTTCGTCACCTCAAGGGGATTAGAAAATAGTGACGAATTAGGCGAAGTGACGACTTACCCAAACAGGTGAAAACTGTCTTAGAAGCTCGTATATTTTATCATAGTAACTCGTATACATTGTGCTCTTATTTGCAGTAAGATACGTTTATGTCGTCATGGTTAAACACAGCAATTAGTTCCTCTATCTGGACTCCTCCACATAATCTAGCACCTTTTAAATCTTTAACAAACTGCAAAGACTTCCCACGTTCTCTCAATGGGGAGTCGGCTCGCGCTTCGCACCTCGTGTATAAATTCGATAAACAAATTGTGAGGTGTAACAATTCCCAGGGGAGCAGCCAGGATTTTTCTAAGGGGGGGGGCTGAAATTATGGAA
>JGI24158J21664_10006479_pt1 | contig 15428 bp, 11 predicted proteins | sample Ectturendosymbi3_FD_21664 | JGI IMG/M metagenome (IMG submission 21664)
GGCGGGGCCCCTAGACATGGCTGGGGCCCCCCCCGGCCGGGGGGTGCGGGGGGCGGTTCCCACGGCCCTGATTACACGACTCTGCTTCCGTTCAGTAAAAAAATTATGGTTGAATTTTTATGTTTTACCAAACACAGATCATTCACTTTTTTCTAGTAATTCTCAGCCGCTAGCCATACCAATTATTTTTACCTTCCGCCACCGCTGTATATCATCATCACCTCAATGTAACTTAATCCTTCGATTATCATGTCGACTGTCAAATTCATCAACGAAATCATCTGCATCTATTTTGCAGTTCGTACGTTTCAACGGAAAGTAGATAAATCTAACTCAATCTTTCAATGGTCATGGAATTTCTGGGAAATGTTTTCACTAATTTCATTTTTCCATTTTTCCATTCTCAATAGACAGAATAAATGTAATCAGTTACTGTTTCATGTGCTAAATTGCATACAGTTTTGTGTGAGAAAATTGCTACTGTCACTAGAAGTCTTAAATTTGATGTTTAATTATAAAGTATTTTCCACAAAATTATATGCTAAGGCAGGGTTTTTGTTAAGGAAAATGTTAAGTACCCAGTATGGACCTGCAGGGACCCAACAAATTTCATAATAATATCGATTGCAGTATCCGTTCAGATATTCACCTTGATAATTTTCGCTGATTCTAGGGCCCGAATCGGGTCTCTAAAACACCTTAAAAAACCCTGTGCTAAGGAAATATTTGGGGCGCGAGAATTTAGAACTATTTTCCAGGTCGCGACAAAAAGTATTTCCGGATGCCTGTTTTAAGTAGTGAAAAATGAAATAAATTGTTCGAGCGACATAGGCAGCTTCGACTACTTCCGAAGCAAATTCTTTGCCAAAGTTATTTCATGTTTTAAATCATTGCGAATTCTTCCAAATGTTTTTTTTTGATAGAAAGGTTTGATCTCCGAGACAAAGAGCTGAAATACACCGAAGAATTGCTTCTGAGTCATTACAGAAAATCCTTACGAATTTTTATGAGGTTGCAGGACATGTGTTGTGGGTAGAGTTAAAACTGTAGTCACGAACCACTTCCGCAAGATGTTTCGAAGTCATGTACACAAGGCAGCACAACGAAATACTGCAGCCAGGATAAATTCGGATAAATCAACTGAAACCAATTCTTAATGCTTTTACAACCTTTCCCTAGTGGGACAAGAAACAATCTGCTGACAGTAATGTAATCCAGTTCCATCTCACACTGAAATGCGCGAAAGATCAATCTTCCCATTTCTGCGACTGTTTCTTAGTTTGGAAATGAATCTTTCAACACCACGACCGTGGTCTGACTAAATGCATTTGAAAAATGTTGAATGCAGGCCATAAGGTTTCTAACTTATCGTTTGAAATATTGCTGGCCGAAAGTTATGTACTGTTTATGTCAACCAAATGAACTTAAAAGGGAAATTAAGAAAAAAACTTGGGGATCACACAGGGGCCAACCAAAAATCTGGGAGGGCCATGGGCCATGGCCCTCCCAGGCCCCCTTAGAATCACCACTGACAGTATTGCTCAGAACAAGCAAATATGTTTTCATTACAGGATAATGCTGCTAGCTCTACACATAGCTCTTATCCTTAGCACAACCTTAAGCTTTGATCAGGAGCAATTCAAACACAACAGCTACAATGGTTTTTCGCCTGATTCTCACGTAACAATCAGTAGAATTCAGCAAACACAGGACGCACGCAGCCAACATGCACTGAGTATATCCACACAATAGCATCAGTGGTGCCGCTCCAAGTGTTTTTCCACGAGATCAGTGTAGTCCAACTACAGGCCCGCGGGCCGTATGTGGCCCGCCACAGCGTTTTCAGTGGCCCGCGGAAGCATTCAGGAAAAATCTTCAAATCTGAACTTGGAAAGCGTGTGTAGTTACATTTGCCTCACTGAATTGCTTGCGCAGAATAAAATACATTTGCACAAGAACAATAAATACTACCTTTTCTATGTACCATTTTGTTTTATTTATTTATTTCACGATCAAATTAGAAGGTAGGCCCGCCGCTAACCCTCCGCAGGGCACCTGTCTAGATAACCACTGTGTTTATTCGGTGTCCCGGCGTTCGTTGCCTTGAAGAGTACATCTGGCGCAATGAACTCTGTACAGCCAAAAAATCTGTCTATCCATCCGCTAAACGCGGCCTACTCGAAGTGGCCCTCGAGCCAAATTAATTGCCCATCCATGAAATAGGTAATTTTAGTTACAACAAGAATAACATCTTTTAATATAAATGTAGAAAACTAACGATGTTGAAGACTCTAGACAGCTTCTGGAAATTAGTCATGAAAGATAGATTTGTCAAACTGAAAGATTTCGCACTAAAAATGCACTCGATGTATGGAAACATATAGCAGGTTTTTTAAGGCGTTTTAGGGACCCGATTCGGGTCCCTAGAATGTCAAATCGGGTGCCTAGAATCAGAGAAAATTATCATCGGGTCCCTAGAATCAGAGAAATCGGGTCCCTACAGATCCATACCAGGTACCTAACACTTTCCTTAAAAAAACCTGCATATAGCCTACGTGTGCGAGAGTACATTTTCTACGATGACGCAAGTCAAATCTAAAAACGGAAATCGAATGGCAGACAAAACACTGGGCAATAGTCTCTGACTTGCACCACTAACCAGGAGCGTAACGAGGGGGGCAAGGGAGCACAATTCCCCGGGCGCCGAATCACTATTGAGGCGCCGATTGACTGCGGGGGCGCCAAAAAGCCCAACAGTGTCACAAGTAATTTCTTCATCACAGTACATTTGCTTCAGAAAGACCTCAGGTTCGAACATGGAGGCGCCAAACCATCTGACCTCGTTACGCCCCTGCCAATAACACTGGTATTGAATAAAGTAACGACAGTGTCAGAGAAGCCTCGACCACAGGCATCCCATTAACAGAGATTTGTAATAAATTGCTATTTGCTATTTTGCAATAAGTTCAATGATGTACTCACTTGTTTTCCCTTTTTTCGTTTCAAATGTTGTGAATTTGATGTTTTATAGATCATTTTATTGGAAGTGTCGGGCGATTTGTCACGTTTTTATGAAGTGGTCCGTAGGTCAAAAGTAGTTGGCTCAGGCTGCGCTAGATGTGGTGTTTTTGCATTTCATCTAGTGTTCTAGTGTTCTTTATATCTATCATGTGTTTTTTATGAGTGAGCTGAATGTACATAATTATACAGTTTTGTGTAATTGCAACTGTAATTAAAAATTTTTATTTTTTGCAATTGTAAATTGCTAAAAATTCTATCTAATTACATCTTAAATTACACAAGAGCATATAATCTGTTTTGAGTTAAACCGCTACGCAGTCACTGTGGTCATCTGTTAAAAGTTTCAGCAGTGGCGTGCAGAGGTCTGGTGCAGAGGTCTGGTGACGAATTGGACGTGCGGCTTCACCACCAGTCATATCGAGATTCATGGAAACTGGTTAGAAGACCCTGGCGTTACTAACACGGAATCTGATTAGTTGAATACAACAAAATTTCATCTATACTATAATGAAGACCAGGGTTTTTTTAAGGTGTTTTACGGACCCGATTCGGGTCCCTAGAATCAGCGAAAATTATCATTGAGTACCAACCAAAAATCAGAGAAAATCGTGTCCCTAGAATCAGAGAAATCGGGTCCCTACTAATCCATACCGGGTACCTAACATTTTCCTTAAAGAAACCCTGTTAAGACATAAAATTTTGACGAATATTTATCGAACTGATCATATACCGGCAACTGACTCTATGCGTACCACAGTTTGTTGGAGGCCCCCTTGGATCTTGAGGCCCTAGTCTAAAGCCTACATAGCCTATTGGTAAATTCGGCCCTGCTTATAGGAGATTGTTTGTCAGAAGCCAGCTGATTTTACTTTGATCTAGTGAGATTGGTTTGCTGAACGAACAAACGGGCGAGTGATGTTGATGCTACCAGTGACTGTTTTTCACAGAAATATGCTTAAGTTCTTTTTTCTCTATTTTCATTTACTGTTTTGGTTCACTATCATAACAATAACGCCAAACGAAATATGAAAAAAATAGTTTTCTGTGAAGCTTACCACAGGAAGCACATATGCTTTCCAATAAATAAATTTAATAAAATCCGTTCTCATAAATCAAGAGAATCCAAAAGTACGTGTATGAGTATGTGCGACGACGGAGCATTTTATTAACATTAGAATCAAAAAACGTACAACAAGCATTTGCATTCTTCTTCACGCATAAATTTGAGTTTCACATTCTCTACTCACACACAAGATTAGTTTGTCCCATTTCCACATTCTCTTCTGATTCGAGCCGTGTATCTTGTGTGGCTAGTCCAACACTCCTTGAAAGCCAAGCGCGAAAGTTGAAAATTGCAAAAGCTAGAACATGAGCTAAAGGCATTCCTACCAAAGCTGTAGCGAGACCGTAGCCTGCAGCCAGTCCAGGGGAGGCAGCCCAGTTAAGTAGACTGTATACGCTAGAGGTCACCTTACTCCAATGCAAGATCAAAGTGAACAATATGTACACTATGCTGTAGGTTACCGGATATATAAAATGCAACAGTCGTATTGGAATTCGAGATACCAGCAAGTCTATCAACAGAATCACAAAGTTGATGACGTGGGATTGAATGTTAAATGGATCCAACAATCCTGCTTGCGAGTAAGAAGCTGTCAACAAAAACCAGAAAAGAAGATCTGTGATCAAAGCTGCTGAGAACGCCACGTTGAAGACAACCCATGTCAGTTTGTGAAGCCAACGAATTTCTGAAAATAACATAAACAGCTTGCAGGCAAAATTTTCTCACAAGTCATGGCATCAGTGAACTTAAGAGACTTAAGATCAGTGACCGTGGCTACGATCTGAGATTTGTACCTCATACTGTATTACTCACAAATAAACAGGGTTGCATTTTGATACGTGACGAACACTTACCAGCTGTGAAGACAGGCAATGAAAATGTTTTGAGCAACTTAGAAAAGATCAACAAATAAATATTTTTGGTTTTAAAAAAATGAGCTAAAATCAATGCTTTACTTGAATTTTGAGTTTTCTAGCAGCTACAGAAACGTGGTAAGAATATTTCGCAACTTCGGTCAATTTTTGCAAATACTCTTATTTGTTTCTTAAAAATCTAAAAAATCGTTGAAGGAAGTATTTCGGGAGAGACTCACCCAAAACCTCATCCAACATTTGAAAGCTTTTCATCTCTTTATTAAACACTCATAAAGGAAAGAATTTCATCAGAAGTAACAAAGCCTTCAAAAAATATTCATGTTTTATTTTAAAATGTTTTCAATTGTTCTCAACCCATTTTCAATTAGAAATCGAACAATCTGAAACATTTCGAAATAAACCGTGAACAGGTGTTGAAGGCGTAGTTAGTTTTGATGAAGTTGATAAAATCTATCTCCATTTTATGCTCCAGAAATGAATTTCTTCTTAATTCATTTTTTGATGGATGCAGATTTTGTATCAAAAAGTGTCAAAAGCAACGCTCATGTTACTTGCCAAGTGCCGACCCCTCGCTGACCTGAAGACTGCTGCTTCGAGTGAGACGTACATCCGTATACTGCGACGCAAAGCGCCAAAGCGAAGTATACACAGTCAGTCACCTCGCTCCAGTTTGTAAGGTAGATTTCGTACTGGCTCTCACGAACCAGCACCAAATCTGAAATGATCCACGCCAGGGCGTAAAGGAAAAACACTGCCCGATACGCGACGAAAATCGCCTTGTTCGTTCCCCACTGCAAAAACACGCGATATTCACAGGAGTTAAATATAGATCATGTTCGTGATACTTCCTAACTTTCCAGGATTACCAATGTGAACTTGTAGTGATGCGAAAGTTGCTGAAAATGAACACAGTTCAAACGCTTAAAAACCCCGATGAAAGCAAGGGAACCTCTTTCTCGAAACGCGACCAGACGTTTATTTACAAAAGTGTGCTCCATGTAGCGTATTAGGACAACGTTAAGGCCCACAAAAAGTGATTTGTTTCCATTTAGAAAAAATGACGCACAGGTAGCAGACGTACATCAATATAGAAAACCAAACGGATGAAAAAAGGGTGGAGAAGTGCACTCTCCTTTGCTGCCACAAATCGACATAAAACGCAGAGTTTCCTCTTTGTTTCCAGCCAGCTCTAACGTTTCTATAGGTATTCGCAAAATAAGATACTTCCCACAGGGAAGCGCCGAGTGGATTCAGTAATCCAACGAAACTGTTTTCGACTTTTCATGTCATTCCTCTCCAACCCTCAAACATAAAAAATTTTGACGCAAAGTAGTATAAATATTATTTAGTGCTGGTATGCTCATCAAAGTGTTAGTAATTTGTAAATACTTCCACTATTATCGTGCTAAAATTTACGAAGAACCTTTAAAAAACTGGTTCTCTTTTTTTTCAGTACCATACTTGCAGAGAAATTAAAGACCAAAGCATACTCTACTGAGAAATGAAAGATGAAAACATTTGAATTCAATCTTTCTGGATTTGAAGTTTGTGTTAAATGCAACCTCAAAAACTTTTTACATTAAGTGTTCTCATTCGAATCCAGGTGTTCTTGATTAGAAGCAATTCTGCCTTTGAGGTTTCGAACAAAAAGACGAAAGATGAGGATTTCCCTGCAGCAAGTCGAAATAGCGCAATGAATTTTCGCATTAAAATTTTGCAATAACGTAGTATAAAAAGTGAAGCTATGTCAGTGAAAAAATACTATTTAGTCACAGAGCGTGGAAACCACTGAATGCATGAAATGAACGCAATTTTGGGTCAAACCAAGTTGTTTTTTATCCATGCTTATCCTTTACTTAGATCAGGGGTTCTCAATCGTTTTCCCGTTAAGTAACCCCGAGTCATAAAAAAATCAACCCGAGCCCCCAGGTTAGCTGGCAAAGCCGTGGATTTCACATTGTTGCATCACAACAACGCAAGATCAGGCAAAATCTACACGGAGTTTTCAGTCGGCACGCATTTTTCTCTAGTATAGGATATTAAAAAGTAGCAGTACATAAAAACTCAACTGCCATCAATGTACCCCTGGAAATCTTCCCGTGAACCCCAGGTTGAGAACCACTGACTTAAATCAATAAAGAAACAACAATCCTATGTGTTGATGAAAACTTTGCGGTTACAGCAGGTAAATGAAATATTTTTAGCTGTAAACAGGTAATTGGCAGGATTACAACGCATTGGCTAATCTGAGTGAAAACCCAAACAACATCGATGTAGTCATCGCATGTGGATTCAAAACGTTCTTGTTTAAAGTGGAGCCAGAGCAAAAGCGAAACAGGAATTTAAAAATTATTTAGGTTTGTTTCTGTCTATGAAAATTTACGGATGCTTTTTAATTAAAATTACTCAGCGTGTTGTTATAATAAGGTTGTTTCACTAATCAAAATTTCTAGCTCCACTGAAAATACCAATCACTGGACATCTTACTGCTCTGGAATGCCAACCGCCGGATGATCGTTTTAGAACTTGAAACATGATTTGCATTGCAGTTTTTTGGCCTGGTTCGAGCAAATTTACTGAACATGCTCTGTTGAAAAACTTTGAAGTTGATGCGGCCAGCTCGTTCACATGATTTTATTCTGACGACAGAAAAAAATCCTAAATTGATGATTACGGTAACCCCGACGATAAGATCATCCTCTTTCAGAAGCGAGTAACACAAATTAGCGCCGAGGTGAACTGTGAAGACTATGAGAACTTCATCATTACGTGCCTCGAAGGTTTCACAAACTATTTTAAACCATTTTAGGAGACGGAGAAAGATGTGTTTCATAACGAATATACTGCAAACTTACCCTGCTTGAAAATCATTTTTGTAGATCGTACATCGTTTGCAGTTTTAACAGATCGATATGGAAAATTACAAAGGCTCCACTTTGGTAAATGTTCGAAGCTTGAGTGACTTTAGTAGTATAACGTCTACGGATGACGTTAACATTGGTCATCCCACTTTCTTCCCTGCATTTACCTATTTCAACAAAGTAAAAGAACATAAACTCAACACATAAACTTTAAAACAAGCGTTTTGCCTGTTCGAAATTACTGGCCATCCTCTGTTACTCCGTAATTTTTGCCAAAGGATATCGTCAAGAAGTTCGTTTTTCAGGAAAATTAAATCTAAAGCCAATGGTCTCTACCACTCACCTGCGAAAAATAAAAGTTTTCTGCCTGACAGCCTCTGAATCCGAAGCTTGCGAGAGAACATTCATATGCGCAGCTGGTGGTGGCCATCAGTTTATTCTGCCTTAAAGTTTTCCTGTAACCGCAGCTTTATCTCTTTCAGTGGTCAGTCTCAATTCAGTTCAGCGGGTGAAAATTTCAGCCGAGCACTGTAACGAGACAATCATTTACGTGCCTGGTACCCACTCGTGCGGAAATACGTAACAGCATCGGCATGCAGTGATGCTGGTGATATTTACAGGAAGTGATTTCCGCCACTGTGCAGTATTTATCACGCAGCGACAATGCCGATTGTCCGTGATGGAAAAGAAAGTAATGCTTTAGGTTAGGTTCCACTATTAGCATGTTTATTGTTTACGAAATGTCTGTGCTCATTTCTAAGCTTTCTTATCACAAACAGTTGTTATTACACATAACCAGATTGTTTGGAACTTGCAAGATGTGACTGAAGAGCATGTCGTAATGTTCTAAACTTCATTTGCAGGAATGATTTGAAGGCGAGGGTTAAACAACCAAAACGCTTCCAATTTTAAAATATTCTGCTTGACTTTTGCAGAAATATGTTGTTTCACATTTGCAATGCAATCCAGTTTTAGAGATTATTTTTATTTGCATTCGACTATGTCTGTAATGAAAAGCATATGTTCCTTTTCCGGAAAATAAAAAGATAATTTCATTTTCAGGAACTCACGTGCTGAGAATAATAATGAGCGAAAGAGTTTCTCTACTTTTATTTACTGAGCAGATTGCTTTGTAACGACACAAATTTCCTTTTATGTTCCAACTCAAGTGATCTATTCGACCAGAGACCTGTTTAAGTTGCTAACAAGAAATTTTTAAGAAGGAAGTGACCGACCAAGCCATAGTGCAACAAAAATCCTTGATAAAGTGCAATAAAAACATTTCGAAGCCCACCTATTATTTGATGATTCAGAGTTCTGTCACATTTACGTCGAAGACGTTTTGAATTATAAGGTTCTTTGATTCGCAATGAAAAACTGTTTAAATGCCCAGCTTTTTCTATAACCTTCTTTCAAAACCTGACTTTAAATTTGTAGCGCGTGAAGTTCGTGGTCTTGTCATTTTGTATTCTTCAGTTTACGGCGATGCTTATGGCAAGGCAACATAGCAACAAAACCTGCTGGGCGCTCAGCCTACACGTACGACGCTTGCATGAAGAAGAAAACAGTTAAGAGCACAAAAAGCGCATGTACATATGCATTTCTTTCAAAACTACTTGTGTTTGTTATAGTGTAGGTGCATATCCGCAAAAATCACCATGTCTTTGTGATGCGTAGATTTAGAGACAGAGCAAAACCACTTTGCGAATATGTCACAAAAATAACCTGCTATTGGTGACGCCTCAAATTACCCAAGTCAAACAACCCTCAGGCGGAAATTTGCGTAAACTTCTGTCAAGAACAGCACATCGGCTACTTCGTTGTAGCCAAAGCACGGTGTAGTGCAGGGGTCTCCAAAGTACGGGCCAAATCTGATCCGCAAAGTGATTTCATCCAGCAGCAAAGACATTTGGTCAACAACGGAAAAATAATATATTTATATACGATTACGAAAGATTTGTTGATTTGGTAGAATGTAACATATCCTGAAACAATCATATTAAGTAGGATGACCTGCCCTCTAATTGTTGCGGAGTAGCTTATGTGGTCCTGTGACAAAAATGTTTGGAGACCCTGGTGTAGTACTTCATCCCCAAACACCTTAATCGTGATGAAAAGCACTCCAACACTGCGACTGTGACAGTGTAAGACGGTTTACCAGGGGCACGCTACCGTGATGTGACAGCTCCGACCGCTGGGCAACCCACAGTGAGACGTTGAAGTACCGAAGTAAGATACGATAAATGCACTGAGGCAGTTTTTGAAGAAAGCAAAATTAGCTTAGGCTAATGCAGATTTGGATATGTCATCGCTTCGCTGCTGCATGCGTTATCTGCGGTACATCCATTCCTTATCACATTTCTACATTTCTGTCGTTAGAGCTCGAGGTGTTATTAACACGATGATTATATTTTATAAAACACGTTATATTCTTGTCAGTTTTTGATTAAGTATGATGCTTACATCCTTAATGACTTCGTCATTGAATAAATGGTATTCTGCTTCAAATGATGCTTACGAAAAAAGTTGAATAAGAATGAATGTTGAAATAAAATTGATTTCTTTTATTTGAAACATAACTGCATGTGTGGCGCCAAAGTACACGATTGACTTTATCAAACCTGCTTCTCTCCAATTAGTTTATACCTTACAGAAGTTTTAGCACATTCAGCCCTTTCAGGCATTTGATTTTACCGTGTTGTATACGTGAAAAATATAATCCTTTACCTTTAAAATATAACACCCAAAGATTTACATTATTTTCTCAAGGCAAAATGTATTTTGGAATAGTTAAAAACACTACATTCGCTTTTCGTTACTACACAGAAAAGACTGCTGTAGATTTGAACTTCATGCACCACTATGGTGGCCCGTTTGCGCCATCTGTTGAATAAGGTCAGTGTAAATTTTGTTTCACAAACAAAACATTTAAAAAATACTTTCACAGAAAATTTTTCTTTTGAAAAAAATTAGGTTAACTTATACCGTCTAGCGCAGGGTCGGCAGCTTCAGGCTCTGGAGCCGCATGCCGCTTAGCTCCTATAAAGCGGCTCTCTCTGGATTTGACAAAACTTGGAATTTTTACATTTGATTGTAATTAGACTTTCAGTTGATTACAGTTCAGCCAACTCTCCTATTAATTCGCATCAAAAATAAAACGATATTAGCCTTTTGTGGCTTCTCGCCGGTCACATCTGCTGGAAGACGAAGCAGAATGGCTCTTTTGAACAAATATAAAATTACAAAATTCTGAAAGATTTATTAGGACATAATACCCTGAAAAGTTAACAAAAATAAAAAACACCACGATGTAATGTTTTATTTGCAATTATCCAACTTCAAAGACAAAGGTATCTTGCCTTTGCTGCAAATGTATCGATTATTTCGTCAAAAAACTGATTTAATTAAAATGTGTCAAGTGTATTAGCCCAGGTTGCCACGTTGGCCTTTTTTACTGTAGGCCAAATTTAAGATATCTGGCCTTGTTTCAAGTTGCTTGGCCTAACAAAATATTTTACCTTTTGGCCATTTTTTGGCATCATCTCCAACTGGTTGGTCTTTAAAAATCCATTTGTGTCGTTCCGTTTGGCCTTTTGGCTCTTTTTACGCTGAAAACGTTTGTTCTGAAGGAAAATATTGCTTCTGAATTTTTTCGCCAACACACATAGGAACTTTTTGTAGTAAATGCTATATTAGAACGACGCCCGAGCAGAGATGAGCCTACTGTCATATTTTGCAAACTAGATCCAGTCTTGAATTTTTAAAACTCAGTCCAAGACCAACCATAAGCCAAAATTTGATAAAATGTAAAATCCAAGTCCAAACAAGGTCCAAAAAGTTAATAAAATGCAGCGTTTCAATAACAAACATTATGCAACTCTTTTCCACTAACTCAGTCCAAATCCTATCCTGATTCTAAGCATATGAAGCAATTTACAGTCGGGATGCAATCTAAATTCAACAAAATTCGTCGTAGTTTGCATCCAATCCCAGTCCAGTCCAATGCTCATCTGTGTGCCCGCGTTCTGATGTTAGTAAGATTTAAAGGATGTGAGTTTCGAAATAGTTTTTTTTGCGTAATTACTGGAAATGTGTCCACTGTGCACTTTGTAGTGTGTTGTAAGCACTAAGCAGGCTCAACGCTTGGTGATAGGTCTGCGCCTTCGCGATAGAAATGCGACGATAAAGTCGAGGAAGTGGAAGCAGTGATGGGATTCGACCGGTTCGTCAGAGCCTTTTTTCTTGGAATTTCTTTAAAATTCCGAGAACCGGTTGTTGGCTTAAGTCAGGTGTTCTCAGTTTTTCCCCATGAACACCTTTTACTTGTAACTGATTTTGGCAAACCTCTCTGTGACAATGAAAGAACCTGTTGTTAGTGAGTCCTAGAGTGAGAGAACCTGTTCTTAAAAGATTTGAATCCCACCACTGAGTGGAAGGACTCATGATTTACTGCATGATTCTGGTAGTAAGTACAGGAGTGAATGGGAGAGACGTTCGTGCAGAAAGCTGCCGATGGATCAGTACGCAAATTGTGGCACCATTGTACCCAAAGTGTGCAATCTCACAAGCCATGCAAAGTCAGGCAAGCATCAATAATGAGTCCAGTACAAGACCAAGCAAAACTTAATCTCAATTTCGAAGAAAAGTTCTAGTGATATTCTTTTACAGTAATTTGGATGTTTTTTTTGAAAAAGGAATAGCAATACCACAAATACAGTTTGATTTTTCCTGGCTTTTAAACAATCAGTTTGGACTTTTGCTGGCCTTTTTTAGCACTGTTTGGCTTTCTGGCAACCCTGTATTACCTTAAAGGAAATCAGAGATGAGCACTGGACTTGGATTGGACTGGATCCTGAATATAACGACTTTTATAGGATTTAGATTGGAGCCGGACTGCATATCGTTGCAAAAATTTAGGATCAGGACCGGATTTGGACTGAGTCAAAGAAAAAGAATTGCGGCATTTTTGTTGAAAAAGAATTGCGGCAAAGTTGTATTTTGTTAATTTTTTGGACTTTATTTGTACTTCGACTTTACATTTTATAATTTTTTGGACTATGGTTAGAATTGGACCGAGACTTAAAAATTGAAGACTGGATGTAGACCGTGAAATATCACGGTTGGCTCATCTCTGTAGGAAATATGTAAAGCCAGTGACGCTCCGTGAGAAGTTCTACTAGCACTAGGTAAACAACTTTGTGACCTGAATTTCGAAAATCATGCCCATGTCCATGCTCATTTACAGGACAACTTAATACAAAATACATTTAGCAGCAACTGCGAAGTTCACAATTATAACTGTTATACTTAACGCTATTGCACAGTTACAATCAGAATCTTGTGAAGTACTCAGCATTTATTTAAATTTCTCACAAATAAAAGTCATCATAACCATGGGCGCAATTTTGATGGAAAATTTGGGGGGACAGCTTGGTGTGCGAAATCATTGTAGTTATCGGGGCGATGCAGGAGTGAAGTTTTATAAATACAGATTCCCTGTCGTGAGATGATTTACAAATGAATATACTTAAAATTGTTACTGGACACGCTCAGTGAGGTAACTGACGGAGGGCAGAGGGGCGAGCTGCTTCCATCCCTGGCAAGCTAAATGTAAAAACCGGGCCCCCCTTAACCTATATTTCAGTTATCGTGTTCTTTTGGTTTTCTGTAGGTTGTTGTTTCTTGCGTTTTACGGAGTATTTTCCGGTGATTTCGGATTTTACTACAGCCATCCACCCTCATCCGGATTAACCATCATTTGTCAGTTTTTGTTGAGTGTTGACTAGTGGGTCCCATTCAGCTTAGTTTTCCCCTCTGACTCAAACCTCTAGTTACGCCACTGGACACGGGACTGTAATTCAGCAACAGGATCAGCATTCCAAACATTGACAAACGTACTGTACAGCGTGAACATATATAACGACATCTGCTGTTGCAAGTAAAAGTCACGAACTTGCCAGTAAGTAATTTCAAGATTAGCCCACAATTTAACACTGATAGGTTATTAATCGGCACTTCTATTAAGCTTGTTTGTCAAGGGTGGCGCAACCGGGAGGCCGCATGGGCCTAGTAGGCACTGCTTTTAAATTTCGAATTTTGCTCAAACACTGTAGGTTTAAGCAACACAATTAGTATTGGGTCTATTGTTAAAGCAACTTGTTTAATGAAAAAAAATTTCCATGATTTTTTGACATGCACTTGTGCCCCCCCACTTTGAAAAACATTCCTCCACCGCTGTTGTTTGCACACGAATAAAATAATAATTTTTCTAGACTTCATGAACAGCAAAACTGACCATCCTAAAACCAAGTCTCCACAATAGTGCTGCTTTTTGTCTTCGACAAAAACTTCGCAGAGATTTGTCTGAAAATGTAACTTTCTAACATTATAAACTCACATCTTTGAATTAATACCACATGTGCTGTTTTTCTTGACCTAAGTAAAGCATTTGATATTGTTGACCACAAAATCTTGCTACGCAAATTGATATGATATTAGAGGTAAGCAAAACTCTTTTTTTGAACCTATATTATTTAAGTATAGTAATTGTCAGCAGTGTACTAAAGTAAACAATTATTCATCAAATTTTCAGACTGTTGAGTGTGGTGTTCCCCAACGTTCAGTAGTGGGCTCTTTGTATTTTTAATCCATGTGAATGATCTTTCTGGTGCCTCTCGTTTTCAAAATACACTTTTTGCAGATGATACCAATTAGCACTTATCTCATAAAAAATTTATACATTACAAAATTTTAACTACTACCCGTTCTTCAAACTGTAAATGTGAAATTTGTATGGATGTTGTGAAAATATAGCAAACTGACAGCATGAATATCTTGGTGTTATTATAATTGATAATAAACTTTTATGGAAACTGCAAATCAGTAACCTCTGTGTTAAGCTTTCTTAAGCCGGTGGCGTCCACTGTATACATTTTGCTGTTATAAAAATATTGCGTGCGTTTAATTTATTTTAGTCTCTTTCATTTACATTTGCAATATTGTATAATTGATTGTGGACGAGCCTATGAAACTGCTTTGCAACCAGTACAAGTGCTAGAGAACCAAAGTTTGAAATACATGACTTTTGACAATATAATACATTACTTTTACCAATAGAAGATAAAGTGCAAACAATATTTTTAAATTGCTTAAAATTGTCAAAGTTCTTGATTTCTACCAAACCTGTTCAGGTAACCTTATATTACTATGCGAGTCAGGATAAGTAGGGTAAAATGCTACCCGCAATTTGCCTATGTCATCCTGGGACGCGTGACATCAGTTATTTCCAGACCAAACTATTTTTTTACTTCCATACGTCCATTGTCAATCAATTTCTCAACAAAATTGTATCTGCACAGAGAAACGTACATATCATACAAAGTTTATGCAGGGTGCCACCAAAAAAGAGGATTTTTAGAGGTTTTTTTGTTTGTGCGTAGAAAACGTCATGCACGTGCAAGATCCGTTTTTTTCATATCAAGTCATGGTGTAGGAAGACTCTTCACATATAAGGTATTGGTGGTGATATCTGGCCAAATGCGTTTTGCACTTAAAATTGCGTTGAAATGTTAACTTAGTAAAGTGTGCAAAATTTGCTACACATCAGGT
>JGI24158J21664_10006481_pt1 | contig 15425 bp, 10 predicted proteins | sample Ectturendosymbi3_FD_21664 | JGI IMG/M metagenome (IMG submission 21664)
CTGAGAATCTGTGGCATAACCATTACATGTTGAAATATCACGATAAATGTAGAAACAGCGGGACAATTACAACGAACAGTCAAATAGTAGCGAATAGTACATAAAACAATATTAATTAGAAAATAAAAATTAAAAAAATGGGTAACCTTGATGATGGTTTAGGATTTTTCTCTTACTGTGCTGAAGTAGGCAATTTACAAGTTTCAATTCGTTTTTTATGCCATTAACGTTTTTATGACCTACTGCAGAAGAGATGATGTTTGAAGAACATGTCCTTTATTGGAGTCCCGGATCTGAAAAAATTGCTTTTCTTCAGACAAACAACACTGGAGTAAACCTAATTAAATATCCATGGTAATCCATTGCTTTGTACTTTTCACTTGTGCTTGAGACCGCAAAATTTTGAACTTGCAGGTTAGATCTCGAACAACCTGGTATTGAAATTATGTAGTTCGATTTTAAATTCAGTTGTTTGCTGCTTGCAATGTGTTATCAACCACGAAGCAATGTTGCTGCAGATGTTCTTCACTTTTGTGACTGTTGTGCTAATGCTATCAATGACGTCCTATGTGACCCTTCGTTCATTGTTCCTTTTGCTGTTGACCCTCCCAATAAACCTTTTCATTAACAAATCACATTATTTCGTCATTTCAACATGTTTAACTTCCATCAAGTTATAAAATGGCGACAATCGCCCATAGGAAAAGTGAATATTCTCGACTGGTTTCTCAGTGGCAATACCTTCTTAATCTTGAACTGTGGTGTTTTACCACCATTAGGTAACCTTGATAACTGTACAAAGCTGAACGTTCCACTGTCAGTATCTACTTCTTCTTTAATCCAATGCTGCGGCGATATTCTAGAGCGGATTCTGCAATACTGAATGAAATTTTGCTTGATCTACACTGGGAAAGAGGAAAATTACCATAGCTGGATCTACAACAGCAGATATGCTTTGTTTAATATTGCCGATAATGACAGCCAAGGTGCTCGTAATGGCATTCCAATCAAAGCATGTGATATAGCAAGACTACTTTCTACAGCCACTAAAAACTATAGATATAAATCAATAAAACTTTTAAAAATGATTCGTAGAAGGCGTAGATTGTTTGACAAAATGGGGTAAGATCTGTGACGATAACCACTGGCTTCCTTACAACCATCGCATAGTAACAAAATTAAAAAAGAAATCGGAATGTAAAAAATTCTCGGTACACTTGATACCATATCAAAATCTCGAGCAGACGTTTGGAAAACAGTTAAAAATCTACTTGGTAAACATTTATTCCGTTTCTTGACTTGTGGCGATGATGTTTCTGTTATATGGCATCAAACGCCAAGCTCTTCAACGAGTATTTTACATCGTACCTGATGCAGACTTCAAATTACTTCCAGATTTTCATTTTTTGCTATGTTTCACAGTCCTCCTCTTTCCACTGAGCAGCTTGACGTCCGTCATATGCTAACCCAGTGGTCGGAAACCTATGGCTCGTGAGCCAGATGTGGCTCTTTTGATGACGGCATCTGGCTCGCTTGATATTTTCTTAATAGGATTGTTATGAATGAAACTTTTTCTGTAATTTTCCATCTACCAGACTACAAAGCGATCAGCAATACCATGTAGCACCAGAAGACGCATTAACAGTAAGAAGCATGTTATTAAAGAGAAAATTCAGACATTTACCATTGTTTAAAATTGTTGGTTTTGCTTAAAAATGCACACGTTAGTTACTAAGTTAGTTACATTAAGTGTTAGAAAATCTTATATGGCTCTCAAGGAAATACAATCAAAAATATGTAGGTTTCATGGCTCCCTTAGCCAAAATGGTTCCCGACCCCTGTACTAACCTCTCACACCGTAATAAATCCAAAAGATTGGACATCCTTCTTAATCATCTGAAAAATTGCGCGCAATTTTGGCCAACGCGTTTAGATAGTCTCCTTTTCAATTTTATCGTAGCAACCCCACTTTCCCCAAGCTTGGAAAACAATTTTACAAATCAGGATCTCTAAACGATGTCAAAATTACTGACCTGTTTCTATTCTTCTGTGTCAGAATTTTTTGAAAAGTTATTCAACACGTTTAGATGTTGCTTGATTCAATTAAAGCCTGTTTGTCGATCGCAATTCTGGATTTTGCAAATGTCATTCCACAACATCTAGTTTACTAGAAGTCACTCATAGACTTATTTTTTCTATAAACAGTGGCTGCTCATTACGGGTGGTGTTCTTGAGTTTTGCCCCTGGTCCTTTACCTTTTTTGGTGTATTTTCATGACATTGTTTCTATTGAGTTTTCCATTTTCATATTTGTGGGCGATAGTATACTAACATGCTCTTCTAAAAGTCCTAATGCTTTGCGTAACATCTTACCTAATGACCTGAGTCAGCTGGAGTTATGGTCTGATTTGCCGAGTATTACTTTCAACGCTGCAAAAACGCCAGTTCTTACCGCTGCAACCAATCCACCTCTTCATTCTACATTATGTTCACGTAAAAAGTTTCCCAAAAACATCTGGAACTTGTCTCTTGACAGTCTCTGAAATGGCGTTTGCACTTCTCAACGTTCTATCATACAGTAGAGTAGAGCAATGTCAATTACTGATGCGTCAATTTAAAGAGAGTTGAACACTTCTTACCTCCCAAGGCATTCCCTTTTACTACTCCATCGCGTACATACTTGACGGTCCTTTTAATCTTCACGAAAGTATTAAAACTATTGTTGCAAAGTTATTCTTGGTTGCCTCAGGACCATATCACATGAGAATTTCTAGAATGATTTAGGTCTCACGCTACATCTCAGTCTTCAGCTTCACATTCTTGGCATCTCCCAACACACTTCTTGGACCTTGTGTCCTTCTCTCCTTTCAGATGTTTGCTCCTAAATTTGTCAAACGTCTTTCCAACAATGTTCAGCCACCCTTATGCAACGCTCAATCTCTTTCCAATTCATTTTTTACAAACGTTCAAACTTTGAAGCTCACTTCTCACTTGTTTCCTTGCTTCGAGTTCTGGTCAATTTTACTCTAACTAACGATTCTAGCTCAGCTATGTCCAGCTGAAATGCCTTGCTAGGTCAAATATTATGTCACAATCTTCGTGAGGGCTGCACATTGAGTGACTTACATTTATTTTAGCAAATTAAACTTCAGTTTAAAGCTATTGAGAGCATTTGAATACTAACTGCAATGATAACGACTGTATGTTACTTTTAATAACTCCCAAACTGTGACGCCATAGGCAAGTCTAGTAGTGCTAATGGAACAACAAGCGTATATTTAGAAACCGGTTTAGTACAGAGGAACACATGAGTAGAAATCAGAAAACTTTAAATTAGTTTTGCACCGAGGTGTCAATGGACACGTGAAAATCTACCCGTGCGTAGTACATGATCACAAGACACTAAAGACCACTGCATCGAAAATGTCGAATTCAAGATTATCATAATCAAGACAGGCTGTCATTGTATTGTACATGCACGATAATAAAAAGCTCACTGGGCTGCACAAAACCTTCGACAGGACCGCAGGTTGGACATGGCTGATCTAACTTGTTCCTTAACTATCAAGTAACGTCTGGTATTTGTACGGTTGTTACACTCATGCAACTGCAATCTTGTACATGCTTCGTTTGGGCCACAGTAGACTCAATATCGATGGCCGCTACAATAGAATGTGACAGTGTGTTGCTGTACGCCACACGCCAACTCGTACTGTCAGGGATACAAAAAAATTCCTGCAGGTGAAGGTGTCATCTTGTGCAAGCCATTTAAGTCTTTCCAAAAGCTAATAACCAATATATTATTATTCGGGCATCCACATTTACCCAGAGACAAACCAGCGCTCATGTTTAAGCTGACTTGTTTGTTTTTGTCAAACACCACTTTGTCATATGCCACCTTTTTAGATGGACATTACCAACTCTGTTTTTCTACTTTTCGTGTGCGTGCCTACGTTATAAGTATTGCTTCTTTAGGTCGTTGTTTTGTTTGTCAATTGCTTTTTTGCGACTTGTTTTTTTATATCGTCTTTCTCTCTTAGTCTCTTCTACTGTTGTGAAATCAGTTAATGATCGTTTCAGGACCTCTCCTGCCACCGTTGGCATTTTTAAATAAACAAAGAAACACTGCCAAAGCGTAATTTGCAAAAAATCGAGCCCCATACAGACATATGAATTCTTGTAATGCAGCACGTAGGCTGTATAGAACATATTTTGAGTTGACTTGAAAGCAAAAACGTACATAATTACTTATTAATTAAGTAAACATGCATGTGATTTAAAAACATGTTTTAATTCACGCAAAATATGTTGTTTTAAGTCCACTATCTACCAGAGAAATGTTATCTTGCAGTGAGAAGCGTTAAAACACATGAAGTATCCTAACCACGGGCGATGTTTGTGTGCAGGTACGGCCACAGTCAATATCCTAAGACAGTAGAGATCGCTTATCCAAAAGCAGGAACCACAGTTGAAAACGTAAAGATGTGGGTCGTTGACCTTGCGGTTGACCTTACGGCTCCATCACCGGCATTCGAAATGTTCGAACTGGTTGCACCGAATGAGTTCGAAGGGTAAATTGGTGTTTAAAAACTTTCAATTGTTTTTCATGGGCACAAATGTTTTTGATACTCGAGAATGTTTCCAAGTTAGGTTAAAAATTGCGAAAATAATCCCCAAAGCACGCATGCAAACCACGAAATGACAGCACGTACCTACAAAGTGAAGCAATGAGTAAAACGTGATTGTTTACGGGAAAACCTATTTCAAATACCGCAAAGAGAGTTTACATTCAAATAATTTTTCACTGATAGAAATAGTCTTGGCTGTCTTAAACGCAGTTTTTCATCTTGATGATAGCTGCTGTAATCTCATGCAGTTTTCCGTTTTGATATCAAAAAAAAACAAAACAAAATTAAACATGCGCCGTTTATAACTCAATTAAAGTTATTTTTTATGAGATTGTCCAGCGTTTTCTCCAGACATATGTTTGTCGCAAAAACGATGAAGGTCGCCCTTCTATGCAGATCTGATTACTACTTTTCTCGCTTTACATGGAAGAACGCAACTGCATGTTTAGTTACTTGGATCAATCGTCTTCAAAACCAGAGCATCGCGCAAATCTGCCATCAAAAAGAATCTGGTTTTTCCTTCAACTGCTCCCACGTAAAATGCAGTTTATTCATTTGTTTAGCTCAGCGTGTTCCAACTGCAGGCCCGCGGGACAAATTTGGCCGGCGGACAGAATTTTTATGGCCCGCGAGCTTACTCAGTGTTAATTGTTTTGTGTATGTTACAGTAGACATTTTAATTAGAACNAGCATAACATCTNTTTGTAATAATGTATACCAGGGGTCGGCAACCTTTCCCTAGTCGCGGCCAAAAACAAAGTCTGCAAGGTATGGCGGGTCGTACTGATTTTCCACCACTAATTTTGTTCATTTTGCTGTTTATGATGTTGATAACATACGGGAATTTATAGACTTTTAATCAGACTAAGTCGTGAATTTCACAGTTCATATCGAAAGCCCAAAAGTATGAAACACAGTACATCTCACACAGTACATCTATAATACAGTGCGGTTTCTCATAAGTAGTTCCTCATAAGTATGCAATACAAGAAGTTGCAAGGAGGGAGGGTTCATAAAATATATCCTACCCCTCGGCAGGCCATGCAGTTACAATTTGTAAAAGGGCTGCGGGCCAGATGATTTTGCTTGGCGGTCCGTATCCGGTCCGCGGGCCTAAGGTTGCCGACCTCTGATGCAGACTATTAACGGCATTAGCCTAAGACTGCAGAGAGCTTCTAGAAATTAGTCAGCAAACATAGGTTTCCCAAACTGAAAGATTTCGCACAAAAACGCGCTCGGCATCTGGGAGTACATACGGGTGTGAGAGCACATTTTCTACCATGACGCAAGTCAAAGCCAAAAACAGAAATCGAATGGCAGACGAAACACCGGATCATAGTCTCTGACATGCTGCCACCAACATATTGGTATTGTTAAAAGGAATAATAGTGTCAGGGAAGCTTCAACCACAGGCATTGCACTGATAGAGATTTGTAATAAATTGTTTATTGCTATCGTGTAACAATTTCAGTGACACACGTAACTCACCTATTTTCCCTTTTTAGTTTTAATCTGGTGAATCCGTTGCTTTATACATCATTTTGTTGGAAGTGGCCCACGAGTTGTCACGTTTTTGTAAAAATAGTCCGTAGGTCAAAAATAGTAATNGGACCATGCTGTTTTAGCTGAACACTTCTTTCCTTGCAACAATGTTAGATTTNAAAAAATGGGTNTTTTTCTACCTCAAAGCTCTTTTGTTTGAAAATATTCATTCGTTTTGCAACTTCAATTGCCTTTTCTTCAAGTTGAAAGGTGTATTTTATAGACTGAAGCCAACATGGAGAATGTACAAGGAGGATGGATCGGAAACGTGAGAGACGTGGAGAATGAAAGAACACGCATGTTTTTTTTAAAGAGACGACATGACAAAGTTGACCAAACTTCACTTTTTATAGCACTAAGAATTAGCCATCGAAAACTATACAAACCCTGCATAAAAATCTCTCTAATATCAACTGCAAGATTCTCAACATTATTAGAGATTGTTTGTTTTTAAAACAATGGTACTCAATATTGTAATTTGATATAACTGTCCGAAATATACTGGGAAAGAACCCAAAGCTTTTTCTGATAATATTTCGATGGGCAAACAGTTTTTTTCAAATAGAATAAATGCTTTTGACCGGCAAGTGTTACAGTAGGTTGATAACACGCGACCAAACATGGTAGGCTGGATTCGATTGCCGGTCGGATATCACCGAAGACCTGTAAAAGGTACTTGCTGCTTGTCCAGCCTCGTACTCGGCGTTGAAGGAACGGTGCAAGGAAACGGTTCACGTGTTGTGCTGCCATTGATTCACCAAGTACAGCATTCACTACGAAAATAGCCTCACGGCCCGCTGCGTAAGCAAGTGGAGCTGGGTGCAGTATACGACTCGTGGCACTCCCGAAAGGATACAAATAGCGAGTATACACCCCGTCTCTGCTTCACGACCATCATATGTGCTTGCACTTGTTTTGGCAGTATGGTCCTTTCTATCCCAAGTGGAAATCTGGGTCCAGAAAAGCTGATTACTACACTATCTACGCTCGAAACAATGCTGAAAATACTGATGGATTCTGGCAAGTTGCTTTGGTCCAGGAAGGACAAAGAAATATAGAGTGGATGACAAATACCAGCTATGATATTGTTGGTCTCACATATTATGATAAAATCAACGAATATTTGTAAGTTCCAGGAGCACTTTTTTAAAGTTATACGGTTTGTGGTTAACCAATATTTCCCAAATAATGGAAAATGCTGATTACTAGGGCAACCAAAAGTCAATAAAGTCAAAAATTTTTTGCCGTTTCTAGAATTTATGAAACGTCCACAAACCAGATTTCACGCTCATATCATGAGGGAATCCCAAGTTATTAGTCAAAATATATCACTAGGTCAAAATTTATCGTTAGGTCAAACTTTTTTTGCAGCACAGTTTTTTCTCTTAAATGTCGATACTTTATTGAAACTACAACAACAGATATTGATGTGCTTTTGCAAGTTTATTTGCAATTCCGTAATAATTGTGGGTTTATTGCAATTTCTGACGTAATAATGTTGTTTTGCCCACTACTGGGCGATTGAATATTACGTAGGATAAGCATGGTAGGCGATGAATGTGGTCTTACGGTACTTGTTTTGGTAAATGCTCAGTCCATTATGCATATAGTATTTTAGCTTTATGATGTTCTCAGGTTTGACTCTATTGTAGTTATTAATGTGCTTATCAATACATCATCCCCAAAGTTAAACAACTAAATAATTTTTAATTTCGAAGCTTAGAGTGCATGAATACACTTCTGGATTAACTTCAACACCTAAGGCTGAATTATTTTGCAGTTGCAAACACAGAAAATTTATTGGTCAACATAAAGTCAAAATTTGTAAATTATAAAGTCAAACTTTTAAGCTTTCAGATCAAAAAATTGATTGCCCTACTGATTACTTTTGAGTTCTCAAATGCAACAATGCAGTCAGGGTAGACTGATGTTGCGTGAAATAAAATTTCCCTTCATACAGCATCCTTTGAGGCAGTGCTACTAACAGTTAGAAGTTATATCAAAATATCTGGAGGCAGGTATAGATTCATTGAATCAAATGAAACGCGACACCTCCCTTTGATACTAAAAGTGAAAAAATTAGATAATGTTGACTAGGAAACTTCCTGTGCCGGTTTCTATTCTAACCTTTAACAAATCTGGTATTTTTATTGTATAAACTATAGACATAGCAAAGCTGCATTTACTGAAGTCCAGCATTGAATGAGCGCGAGATTCCAGAGTTGCAAACGAGCCTCATTTTGAAGCCTGAATCCGGCTCGAACCCGAAATCACAAACCCGGCCCAAGCCCGACATTTATTTTTGAAGCCCGATTTAGCCACAAAAGCCAGATTTACCGAGTGAGTCAACACATGCGCAACTGCGGGGTATCACAAAACGTAGTTTACGGGTGTAGCTGCAGGTACACGGTTTTATCACACCGAAAACAGCAAACACCTTGACCAAAACATTGGCTTAAACAAGCAAAAACTTAGCTTGTTAGTCAAGGATAATACTGTGGAATGTAATGTTTCTCAACAAAAAAACAAATTATCACGAACTGTCCACGCACGATGACGCTATAGGCCAGTTTTTTTTTAAGCAAAATGTTAGGTATCCGTTATGGACCTGTAAGGACCCGATTTCTCTGATTCTATGGACCTGATGATAATTTTCGCTGATTCTACGGACCCGATGTTCAATTTTATGGACCCGAATCGGGTCCCTAAAACACTTTAAAAAACCTGCTACAGGCATAAAAGAAACTATCTAAGAAAGCGCTATAGGCATGAAAATCCGGTTTGCAGGCCATCGTTTCTTAAACAAGCCAAGAAACGTGTAAGTGATTGATCTTTTCGAAGCAACGCTATAGCGTGCTAATTTCCTCACCACGGTCGCTTTCTTAAAAACAGTGTGAGACTAATCCGAGCAGAGAAAAAAAGAAGGCATCTGTGCTCGCAAATAGAATTAGCTGAAAAAAAAGTCACAATCACCTCACTCACAGAAGTCACCTCGGTGAGCACAACAAATGTACGTCACGAAAGAAAAAGATAGTTACTCTGCGTGTTATAAAAAAGTTTTGTTTGCCAGTCCGAAATCGGCTCGATACATTTTGACAAGCTTAAGCCCGAACCCGACACGAAACCCGGCCTGACGCGAGAAGCCGGCCCTTGCAACTCTTTGAAGATTCACATGGCATAGTGTTGCGTCAGGATTACTAGTTGCATCAGAACAATAGTGCTTTTACTGTTGCATCATATCCCCAAGACGAGCGAAAGTCCATGGCTTTGATGCAACTTAAAACCAACCGCAAGCTCTTTGCAAAATGTAAACAAAGATCCCAAGATCAATGCTTTAATCAATTTCAAGTATTCATCAGTACTTACTATGGCATAAACAAATTTTCATGTCATTTAGAACTCTGTTGCATACTGGCAGCAATACATTTTTCTCTTGAACACTGCACTTTTGCGTTCGTTTAGGTATTTCAGAGCCGCATATGATTTGCCACGAAGGCGACAAATACTGAGAGTCAAATCAACAGATCGTGACGCCACCGAACCGGAGTGCATGACGTGTAAATTCTGGCAAGAATATCCTGACAGATGCGGCTGGGTGTGGGTGGACTTCGCAGAAGATGGCAGAAAAGTTGTCGTCAACTGCGAAGGCAAACACCTTTTGCGCTACTGCTTATTTAATTTACAGCTTTCAGTGTTGTTTCTCAAACCAATAAACATACAAAACAGTTAATGTGCCGTGAGTTCGATTCTCTCATTAAAAACTTAAAAATCGTTTAGGCACTTGTCGGCCACAGAGATAAAACAAGAATGTGCACCTTTGCTGGTTTTCCGAGGTCAACCATCTTGCTCTAGCAACGCTTTGACAGTTGAGTTGATACTGGCAGACTAATTGATTAACCAACCTAAATGAAATTACGCACTGTAGGATTCACTGTAACCTCATTACAGAAAGCCAAGTCTTCCTTTGCTTGCACGTGTTCAAAATTCTATCAAAATGTTGAAATTTATTATCAATTCGGTGTTGTTCTAACTTTGATAGTAGAAAGTACTTCACAAATGTTTCTGCTATACAAATAAACTTCACAAAAACTGGATATCGTTTTGGATGTTTCAGGTCCACGGATTCCTTTGACAGTTTGGATGGCTATAGACGAAAACGGGCGTTGGGGAAACACTACTGAACTCGAACTCAACCAAGAATTGCAGTCGATGGTCAGCAGCGTCAAGTGGCCTGTCAGAGAATTCGGCATATTTCCCAGTTCCAAGTATCCAGATAAAGGTGAGCAACTCAGGTGGTTGACTTTTGGTGTTCACCAGCTGTACCATAAAACAGTAATGTTTGCATCTGATGATGTTGGATGATTGAAGCTAGTAGTTACTTGTCGTCATACCTCAGTTAGAAAACGGGACCAAGAATGTACTGCTCTGAAAAGAATTTATTGAGATATTTAGCAGTTAGTCACAAATTGCCGACAATGAGCGTACGTGAACTACATGTTTTTTTGCCTTTTTATAACCATTCTGATGATTTGAAAGTTTTTATTATTGTCCACGCTATTTCATGCGCAGGTTTTCAGGCGTTTTTGTCTAGTTAGAAATCATGTCGTTTGGCACTTTCTGCGAATGCCCGCCGTGCTTACGTCTAGAAAAGAGCAAGTTGCGTTCACCGTCATGATTAGCACCAAATAGAAAATACAGAAAATATACAGAAAATAAACAGCTAGCGCATCTCAGGGTGAATAGATTCTGTTATGCTCAGCTTCACATTTCATAAAAGGAATGATTTGTAGGCAAGATAACTCTTCTAAAAATGTAAATATTTAAATGCATCAACAACTTACAATTTTTTTCCTTACAAATTTACCCTTTCAAAAGACACGCCATAATGAATGGATGCAATCACTGCAACAAAATATGCTGAGGTAAAGCGTCTAGAGATTGAGCCAAAAATTCAAATTGTGATTATAAACTTGGCTTGTTTTGCTTGCTTTTGTTGACCTACCACTAGATAACGGCAGAATAGGTTAACAATCGAGACTTTATTTAACAAATAGTCGTGCAGTGTTACGAAAGGAAACATGAGCTTGATGTTGAATTAGAGTTGAATTTGCGGATAAATAAGAAAGAATACTAACGTCGTGTAACTCTGAAAATTAGAAAAATGCAATTTTGTTGTTTTTTTCTGAAGTTTTGTGAATGCGCGTAGATGTGTCATTGTACTCACGCATAAAAGCGTTTTTAACGTATAGGAACATGTGTCTGAGTCACGCATGCGCTATTATTACTCATATTTGTGGGACTTAGTTGAGTATGCATACATCCTTACAACCTTGCTGCAAAGAATACAACTGTTTTTCAACATATTTTTAAGGATTTCGCTCTGACAAAGGTAGCTTTGCAAGCTGTGGAAAGCTTGACTTGGCTTAGTGATCTTATCGCCTTTTAGCACCGTTTCAACTTCTAACAAAATCTCAAATAACAATACCTGGTACCTTGGCAAGAGAAGATCTTGCGACATTTCTGGTCCACGAGAAACCCAATCAGTGAAGACATGTATTTGTATACCCAGCATCTGCTGAAACAGCCTTTGAAAGTTTGAATTTTTCTGGTGAATGGTGCATGGGACATCTCATAAATATTTCCAGAAAAATATTACATGCCGTGAGCAAGATAAAACCTGCAATATTTTTTTCACCAAACCTTTAGAACGAAGTTCTTGTAATGATTACCATTAAATCAGTACAGCTGACGTTAAGTTACAAGCATGTCTCAAAACTTAAAAAAAACGTTTTAATTTTTTTAATCAAAATTTTTTAATTATACTTATGCTTGCTTGTGCTAAGAACTTATGCTTCACGTTAAAAGTATTTTTGTCTTGAAGGATATAACTTTGAAATATGGCGACCAGCTGATTTCGATGCAAGCAAAACATACCCTTTGCTCATTTATGTGTAAGTACTTTGGTAATGATATCGCTTTTTGTTACGTTTGTATTCACGTGATCGTTTTTCTGTGGGGAGCAGATGAGCGTGTACTTTAGCCTCAATGACTGAACAAATTGCCGATAAAAAGGATTTTGCCCGTATCAAGCGATTGTTTTAAAAATATTTTTAAAATGCGGTGCACGTCTGCACATATGTTACCATAGCTAAAACAACTGTTATTTGCCAAAGGCGTGGTTTCAACGCACTTGGCTTCTTTCTCGGGTGTCTATTTTAAAGTACCTGGAACTGTGCTGCGACGAAACTTTCAGAGACCACCGAAAACGCACGGCAAGATTTATGATAAGAAAACTTACTTCGATCTTTTTTTAAAATTTCGGTAAAGCTTCCCCTTGCAAGTATACGATACATAAACTTGGTTACAATTTGAAATTTAGATTCTCCGAAACATGGTTGTGTGGACTGAATAAAATTATTACTTTGAACAAATATTTTGAGGAATCAGAATTTGAAAATAAAAACAGTATTGCCTGTGATGGATCTAAGGTCAATATCATATTTGATATGAACTTTGTTTGGGGATTTCTTTCAAAATTATTTTATGTAATAACAGATATGAGTATAATGACTTCAAAAATGTATTCCTTCTCGAACGCAAACAACAACCTCATATTGATAATCCAGAATGAGTCATTTCCTTCAAAGCCAACCATGGGTGTTTAGGGAGAGATATGAGGACTGAAGATATCAAACACTCAGCGCGGAGTGAAAAGGTCCAATGCATTTTAAGATATATTTTTTCGCCACTTAAAAGGTAATGACTCACATGAGAGTTTTTCGCAGGCAGTCAGCGTTTACTCGCAATCATACGTTTTTCTCCAAAATATTACTGCTGCATTCCGTGCATGTGAATGCATAAATAATTTCGCATTTCAATGACGTTTTGTCAGGCAACTTTTCCGCGCTCAAAAAGACAGATGCTCACGTAAACTGCTGGGCGTGCGTTTGCCGTAATCCCATCAACGAATTTTAATTATTGTCACTGACCCTTATTCCTGAAAATTCTCTCAGCAATGACGGTAGCTGTTTTATCTCATAGTAGCACTCTTACTCAGTTGATCTGAAGGTAAAGAAAGCGTTTACTCTCTTTTTAACTTGTCAGGGCAAGGTAACCGGAAAAAAAGTTATTTTGACCCACTATGTTTGTTAACTTACAACGATGTTGCATGAAGCTATAGCTATAACATAAGTGGTATCAGTCTTGCTTTCGTGAGGCCAGCACTACAGTTATAACTTTGTTTGAGCTGTTGACCTTACAATTCGCATGCTCTCTATAAATCTTTCTCTAGTGTATTCGTGTATTCATCATTTCATCTGAATATTCGCATAATACGTGAAATCGATCCCTATTAAAATAATTTGCTGATTGATTGGACTGCTTCACCCTTGTGGAGTCCTATTGTTAGTCCTGTACATGAAAAAAGCACTTTTTATATAACGAATTGTCTCATCTATAAACTTCATCAAACCGTGGTGCAACTGGTGCTCCTCTAATTCTATTAAAGCTAATGCCAAATTACTAAAAATAGTTTTCACTCGAATGTTTACATCTGCAAATGGAATATTTACAGTTTTTGCAAAAATTATTTGAAGACAAAGTATTTATAGCTACAGCACCGTGGGCATAGTTGTATAAAAAAATGCACTCCCCGCATCACAACGTTATGTATAACCCCAAATTGAGAAGCTAACGTGCCAAAACGATAGTTGAGAACATACCGAAAAAGGCCTTCTTTACTTTTTTCAACTGAGTAATGGTAAAAATGATGCATACAAAATGGTTTGGAACTTCATTTACTACATTGAATTTTTGATTAAAAGAATGGCAATGTCATTTACACTGCAGGAAGGGGCTCCACGTATTTTCAGCCAGTGAAACGAACAAAAGAATGAGAGTGCCAACGTAGATAATCAAAATCTCTTTTCAAAAATTGCAGCTACGCCGGACCGGAATCTCAAGAAATCCAGGAAAAATGGTGGAGAAGCTTTTCTCAGACTTACATGGTTAGCAACAGAAACATTATAGTTGCCAGCGTCGATGGCCGTGGTTCGGCTTATGCAGGTAGATAGAGTTTAGACTTTAGAGAGTATTGCTGCAACGCTGTTGCAGCCAAAGCTTCTGTTGTGAGAAGTCCGTGTTAAAAATAATCGTTGCGGGTCAGCCTCATACAAAAATCTTTCTTGAACCTATGATTTCAGACAAATAAATTTTTGTGCTTTATCATATCCGCTGCTTTTTCTGTAAAAGACGACGTCTGCCGCTCCAGAATATTAACATTAATTGTGATGTTCTCCAAAAAAATCTTTAAAAACTTTGAAATTATCAATATGTTGCTGACAAAGCATATCTGTTGAATTTTCACAGAAACGTATCTTTTTGTAAACACGAAATGATGATGTTGCGAACCTCAGTGGACTTAGACACGAGTTGTTAAGCAACCACTTAAACCTACCCGAGTGTCATATGGAATTTTCTATCCAAAACATTTCAAATGTGGCAATAACAGCAAAACATCACAAAGTGATAGACCATAAACCTTCGACCTCATTCCAGTAACCAGCAAAGCTTTTGAGAAACTTGATTTTAAAAGAAGTTTCGAAGAATGAACACCTGTTTGGTGGAGAAGAAAATTAACTGCTCATCTATTCTTTTGTGGCTCAAGAATCACACCTAATTCGGTTTGTACTAAGCATTTATGATGACCAATAGAAAACTAAGTGTATGAAGAGCAATTTTGACATTGTGAAAATCTCATGTTTTCAGAAAATGTTGGGGGTTCGTAACGCCATGGCTTACTCTAGTAAAATGTTTTTCATTTTGAATTAACCATTTGAAATGATATAATCGGTTTCAGGGTAGATAATGCATACACATTTTTTATGCTAGTATCTCCAAGTTACTAAATGAAAGCTCATTTTTTACAGTTAAAGGTTTGTTAAGAAAACACTTAGCTAAACTTATGGTGGTCGGAACAAGAGGGATTCTGGGTGTCTATTTTCCAATTTTTTTCACAGGGGCGTCCGAGATACAAAAAGTTCCCTCTATTTTGCTGCATTTTTAGTTTTTGTTATGAATTACATCATCTTACAAATTTTTCTGAGTGCTAAACCTTGTCGATAAGGCAAGCGTATCTTGTTACAGATATAAACATGCCTGTGTCAAATTCATGTACAGCCTGTGTCCAGTAAGGAAGCTCGGGATGGTCGAGTGGGCAGTAAAGCGCAAAATTAGTAAAGTTATAGTTGAAAATAAA
>JGI24158J21664_10006482_pt1 | contig 15423 bp, 6 predicted proteins | sample Ectturendosymbi3_FD_21664 | JGI IMG/M metagenome (IMG submission 21664)
GGCTTGATTACGTTGGTAGCGGTACACTGTCTGATGTCCACCAGAGCAGCATGATATTAGTCATAAACATGGACGCAGCTGGGGAGCACCGATACAGATTAACTCCAATAATTTGCCAACTTTTTTTATATTTATTTTGTTAAAACGTAACCATCAAAAAGGTCATAGCACGGTTGACTGATCACAGTGACGTCATAACACCACTGCTTAGATGGGCCCCGCGCCTAGGTTTTACATTGGGCCCTGCACTTGCCCTTGCCAAGCCCGGCGTTGTCTAAAGCTGCTTTCGTTCATATGAGGCCGGCACAATTGTGTATCGAGCTCAGTCAACTGCACTGCATGTGCAGTGCTGTGGAAGTTGCATGGTTAGCACAAAATTTTCGTCATAGCAGTACACGTGTGTTATTGCATCTACAGTGGCATTTAGGTGTCTCTAGTGAATAATAACGCTAACTCATATTTGATGATATTCACAAGCCTGTGTTGCGTTTGATAGGGTTAATCATAGCAACTTAATCTTCAAAACAATGAAAAATCACCATGCAAGATAGACATTTATGTTGGCCCCCCTACTTTTTCCTTGGCCCCGCAGTAGCCCCCCCACTTTTTTCATTATAGAATCGCCACTGGGTGCAAGAAGAGTATGCTCTCACAGAAAGAGCGCGTTGAAAGCGGAGAGCTCACTTGGAGACGAGGACTGTATTGTAAAGAGAAAACGCTGTCTTAGAAAAAGCGCATCGAATGAACTTCTCGGTTAGGCCTTATAGGCCTCATTGGCCGAAAATAACGTCGGCAACACACCTTATCACTTTAGCAGCATTATCACAATAAACCCTACTGCTTCGAGAATCAAAGAAACGAAAGATGCGTAAGTTCTTATATGTCATAAGCTGCAGTAGTTACTAATACTTAAAATAAACAGGATTCCTGCACTGAAACGCGAAGTTCAGGTGCGAGATTTAAAGCAACTCAAGCTGCAAACATATGGTGCAATGCGTACAGAACATATACATTTCACTTAAACAGTATTCCTGCACTGAAATACAAAGCTTGTATGCTGTGGTTACTCGTCGGTTTGAAGTTTAACTAGCTTACCACAAAAATTGTACGGCGGCTTGGAGATTCAACACAATGTAGGCTATAACCTAACTAGGATTCATGCTCTACAATGTGAAGTTTGCAAACTGTGGTATCTCGTTGTTCTGAAGTTAGTCAAACATATCACAAATGACTGTACGAGTTGGAGATTTGAAACAGCGTGGGCTGTAGTGCCTACCTGCATACATTTAACCCAGGGGTGTACAGGTGTGTGCCCAGAATCATCAAGCCGGAAAATATAAAATTTGTTTGTACTGAAGAGAGAGGTTTCAAAATTTATTTTTAGTGTGTATTTCCCAGCCTCTATTTTGGACCAAACCCACCATTTGTAAATCTTTCTTGCAAAAACGCTAGTGAAAAACTGGATGCTCATCTGATTACTTAGCAGTGGCACGACCGATCTTTTTTTTGCTGGCAAGGTAATGGGAAATCATTGATGAAGACGTTAAGGCTCCACATACTTGCGATTGAAATCGTCACAATAAATGTCTTGAAAAGATTTCAAGAACCTTTCAATTTAATTTGACAAGCCAATTTGTTCGCGATCCCAAAATTACATTTCGCGACGCTAAATGTGGTCGCTGGTATGCTACAAACACAACTTATCCGTGTCTGCAGTGTCAGCCGTAACCTGAAATGGTTATCGCAGGTAAGTGTTTGCACAGTTTCAAAAGAAAATGCGTGAATATGGCGGTGATACAAATCTTATACCCCTTGAAGCTCAACTCGAAGCAATCTAGTTTTAAATTCTTATTTATTACGCCAAGTCACTGTTTAGCAACAATAGCTGCAATTCAGATTGTATTTGTGATGACATTTATTGTGTTTGTATCGCGTAAAGCTCGATTGGTATTTTTAGATGTACATTTTTTCCATTTGAATTTTCTTCAGTAAAGCCATTCAGGAATCAGATTGCTATTGAGTACTTGCGCAAGTTTGTGCTGCTCCCATGCTAAGCAAATCAGAGAAGATCTTGATGATCTTGAATAGCAAGCAAAAGCCACTCTGCCAACTGGCAACCGCAGAACTCTTCCCCCAGCGAGACAGGGAAAAAAAATCACAAGGCGCGTTTGGGTCTGATGCCTTAGCTTAGATTAGTGGTTCCTAGTTTACCCAACCACGCGAAGCCTTACTTCTTAGCTTGATGGTCACTAATTGCTCAGGCGAAAGATCCTTTTCAAGATTCAAAAGAATTAAAAGTGAATTGAAGGGTCGCAATGTTCTAGGAGAGGTTGTCCACACGAAGCATTCGGTACATTAAAAGTGACAAACTTAGGCAAACAAATTGTGCTTTAAAGTGTTTATGCCGCCACATATACTATATAGGTGCAGTGTGTTGTTTTTTTTGACATAGATAAGAAAAAACAAATGTGATTCTTATAAAAAACGTAGACCATGTGTTTTGTCATATATTTCAATTGTGGCGATTTCGGTTCTTTGCTAAGGAGATCAGAGACAGACAACTTTGCTAACTTCCCAATGCTGGAGGAAGTGATCTTTCAAAGCCGAATCGATAATACTGAAGCCCTGTCTCCCTGCCTGCGCGGAAATATGTGTGAAAATTTAGATAGATTGCAGCAGTCTTTCAAAAGTTCTTGCTCAGATGATCTGAATTTTGAATTGTGGATTTGCGATCCATTTCTTGTAGATGCTGTTTGTGATGACGATCTGGCGAAAGATGACCTCATTGAGTTGATGACAATGCAAATGGTAAGAAGCGATTTCAACTCAAAGAACGTAGCGAAATTCTGACGTTCCTTGTCACAAGATTATCCTCGCCTGGTAAAGAGAGCCATGGTTGCTCTTATTCCTTTCGTTACAAGCTACTTCTGTGAATCGGGATTTTCGGCTCTTCTTGCTATCAAAACAAAACCACGAAATAGGTTGGACGTTAAGGACAACATGCGTGTTGCCCTGTCGAAAACCACCCCACAGTTTCACGTTCTTGTTGAAAAAAGCAGCAACAACCTTCGCATTGAAATAAACTCTTAAAAGACTAATTTGCGCTAAACTTACTTTACGAGTTTTCTCAGCTGCTTCAAACATTTTCTTTCTGATTGTTTTTTTACTAGGGTTTTGCGAGTGTTTTTCTTTCTGATTCATGTTAAAGCAAAGGTTCTGCATTTCTATTGTTGTAAAATTTAGGTAATTCTACATTGGATTTATTATAGACTGATATTCATTTACTTTAATTATTCAACGCTATGTTTAGTCTACAAACCATTTGACTACTAGTACGTTGATTACAGCTAATTCTGGCAATTGTAGTCTGTTTCTTCTAATCTAAACCAAGGGGGCCAGAGCTTTCCAAAAAATGTTTTAGGGGTCCGTGAATCACAAAAGGTTAAGAACCCCCTGCACAAGATTCAGATACCTGACCAACTTCCAGGAAACCAATACGTGTAATAGTTGTTTCGTCACAATATCAAATAATATTCAAGTGAAATACTGCCTTCTGTCTATAAACAAACTTTCCACGTTAAAAATGAGTAACTGGGACGCACATGTCCCACATCTGGCTAAACACATGAACATGGTTGGGGGCCCACTTTGGTGGGAGGCCTTGGGCCCGGTGTCAAGCGAAATTTCTGACTTCACACCATGTACACATGCACAGAGTAATATTAAAACTGATTATCAAGGCTTAGGAATTCGTGTTTAGGGACGTATGTCGGGTTAGGGTGAGAAAAAGAAAAATAATTGAGGTCAAGAAATAAGTCCGAAAATTTTCAATGATTAAAGTTATTCCCGTGCTATAGCTTGTTTTGAGTACCTGACATCGAACGAAAATGTTTTAATTTACACAACACACATCAAAAAAGTAATTACAAGACTTTATTTCTGTATTCTGAGAAGCAAATAACTGAATAACAAAAACAGGTTAGAAATGTAGCAGAGGTCAGAAATTTCGCTTGACACCGGGCCCCTTGGCCACCCTTAAATCCGGGGCTGCTATAATGATGTGATTAAAGGTTGACGCTGACCGAAATTTCTCGTGTCCGTGTATCTTGTAACACTCAGGCACAATCCACAAATGAAGTTTCCACAATGCGGCTGGCAAATGATCAAACAGGAAGTGATGCAAACCACGAGTTCGCCGAGCAATGCCTTGATGCGCGCGTCAACAACCTTGTTCTACGCACCTAAGAAGTGCCTACTTTTGCTAAACACTGCAATGAACAGTTAAGAGTTAATCGTTGCATTTGGAATCAAATTTCCGGAAAACCAATTGTGCAAAAGGCTTAAATCTGTGGGTAACTTGTTTTTTACCTTCGTCATAGATTGTCCTCTTCTGCCAGAGTAACAACGAAAGAAGACATTAAGAAAAATATAGATTGCCAGTAGAATCCCCCACATCCATAAATTTCTTTTGTTTCCCATAGCGTAAGTAGACAAATTTTACGAAACATTTATTTTCACACTGTTCTAGCATAAACCTATAGTAGAAAAACAATTTGAAAATCCGCTGGAAAGCAATATGTAGACAGCGTTTGTGCAAATCAGGAAAAACTGCCATTAAAACGTTGCACCATTGCAAATAATGGACTGGATTTTCGCAGCAGGAATCGCAAAAGTCTTCACCAATGAAAAAACGAACTTCTTTTTGTGCGATATATACCAATAAAAACTAATACAAACACCCAAGAAAAAATTAGAGGCTAAAGTAAATCGGTTCATTCGTGACCTGGTCAGTGCAGCCACATTTTGGCTGCAAAATACGTAGTCTTTAAGTTCGTCAAAATGTTTCGGGCCGACTTCGGGCCTGCATACAAAACTTTTTTATAACATTCGGAAAAGCATTTTTTTTCGCGAGGTAGATTTGTTGTGCTCACGCCGGTGACTTCTGTGAGTGAAGCGAATTGTGATTTTTCTTCTGCTAATTCTATTTGCAAACATAACTGCGTTCTTTTGTTCTCTGCTCGGATTAACCTCACGCTTTTTTTGAGAAAGCGACAGAGGTGAGGAAATTATCGTGCGGCAGCATTGCTTCAAAAAACAACCACTTACGCGATTCTTGGCTTGTTTTAAGAAACGATGGCCTACAAACCGTTTTTTCATGCCTATGCAGCTATCCTACATAGTTTCTTTTAGGCCGATAGCGCCATCGTGGATAGTTTCATGACAGTTTCCTTTTTTCTTGAGAATCATTGCATTCCGCAGAATTGTCGTTGACTAACAAGCTTATTTTGTGCTTGTTTAAGGTAATGTTTTGTTCAAGGTGGTTGCTATTTTGGGTATGATAAAACCGTGTACATGCAGCTGTACCCGCACACTACGTTTTTTGATACACCGCAGTTGCGCATACCATGATTTACTCTGTAAATTTGGCTTTCTGGCCTAAACCGGGCTTCAAAAATAAATGTCAGGCTCGGGCCGGGTTCGGGGATGTGATTTCACGATTCAAAATGAGGCTCGTTTACAACTCTGGGCATTATCCGTTCGTAACGGGCTATGCTTTTACTAATTCAACGTTTTTTTTTTATATAAACACATATGCAGCATTAGTATTCGTTAGTTACTTACGCAAAAATCAATAACTCAGTATACCGCACTTTGTCATTAGATTTCTTTGAAAACTAAAGTTCTCTTGGAAAGTTTTACACTTTCTTGGAAACGTTTGCGCCCTCAAGCAATAAGTAAACATGTGCAAAACATGGCAAGAAATTTCAAGACATTGTTATCTATCTGGATTTGATGGTTAATATAGACAGCTTAAGGAACAAATATGTCGATGGAATTGTAAGCGTGCAAAAATATACAAGCCTTTTTCCCATATTTCTCTGACAAACACTCATACTCTCATAGACCCCTGAGCACCCCTGACTGTAAAATCAAGAAAAGTTAATTCTTTTCATTCTATACCAGAAACATGATTAGCATGCTAAAATTCTTTTTTTTCAGTTTCAAATGACTTTTGTTACCACTTACCACAATCAATTTCAATCAAAACGTTGAACGTTTTAAATCTGAGGGTGTAAGTACTGAAGTGAAGATTGGCAAATATGTGCAAAGTTGGTGTGTGTCGGCAATCGATTCAGCAATTTACTTTGGCAACAGGTTTTCAAACATTTCGCACCCAATGTTTTATAGACTTTCGTTTATTTGAGCAAGCAACTAATAAACTTGTACTATAATTTGCACTAACTTCCAGAGAAGTGCTAATGTCCTAAAGATGTTTGTTGATTGGCATGTTTTGAAACGGTACGCAGCAGAAGAGAAATCAACTTCGTTTAGCTGCGGCCAACAAAACCACCCCTTTTTGCTCAACTTACGGCTAGCTGTTACTATAGTTTTACTAGCCGTTAATTGCCACGTAAGTTGTCTCGTAGCAGTCATATTTTCAGTATTTTTACAACAGAACACACTTCAGTAGGCTTACACTGTTTTACTCAAGTACTAACCAAAGATTATAAAACACATGATAATGGAGTTCCAGATTTTTTGCCTACGAAACAATGGTTTGGCAATGCTTTACCGATGGCCATGAAGATTTGTTTCAAGGAAATTTTGGTAATAATAACACATACGGTTGGAGGGATTTGTGACAGTTTACGACGAAAATTAACTGGGCCAAACTTGACGGCAACTTGCAATTAATATTCGCTATCACCGCGAAAGTTGATGCGATGATTTAGTGGTAGCTAATAGCAATGTTATGATTGTTGGGCCATTTTTACTACCTTCAAAGAAGCTGAAATCTTCCACTTGAAGAATTGGAGTTTGACCAATTGGGTATTTTCCGATAGTATATCAGTGTTGGTTGCTTTCGACCAGTATCAGTATAATAAAACCAATAAATGCATACTATACGAGAAACGTCCAAAACCACATGTGCTGATGTATACAGGCTAGCAAATGTTATTGCTTGATGTCTGTTGTGACGTTGATGATGCAACGATTGAGTTAAGCAACCTAACAAATTACTCAGTGCAACAATTCCTCTACTCTTTTATCTTATTTTGAACATAGACTCAACAAAATACCGTCACATTCGTAATGAGGGCAACCAAAAGTCAATAAAGACAAAATTATTTTGCCGTTTTGAGAGTTTATGAAACGTCCACAAACCACATTTTACGCTGATACCATGAGCGACCCAAAGTCATTAGGTCAAAAAATATGAAAATTTATCATTAGGTTGAAATTAATCGTTGCGTCAAACTTCTTGCATCACAGCCTTTTTTCCTCTTATCAGTATTTATTGAATCTACAACTGATATACTTTTGCAAGTTTAGTTGCAAATCTTAAAAATAATTGGTTTGTTAACACTTCTGACGTAATAATGTTTGTTTTGCCACTACTAGACAATTGCATATTAAGAAGGCTCGGCGTGGGAAGGCAAGAAACGTGGTTTTACGGTGCTTACTTGGTTTCGTAAATGCTCTATCGATTATGCACATATTGCTTTACCTTTATGATGGTCTCAGGTTTGACTCTACTGCAGTTATTAATGTACTTACCAAATACACCGTGACTGAGGTTGAATAACCAAATTCTTTAAAATTTGAAGTATACATGTATGAATATGCTTTTGAGTTAACCTCAACACCAAAGGTTGAATTATTTTGTAGTTTCAAACGCAGGATATTGATAAGTCAAAATTTGTAAATTATAAAGTCAAAATTTCAAGTTTTTGGGTCAAAAATCGGTTACCCTATAATCTTCGTGAGAACCGCATTGCTCAAGTCCCAACCAGTGACAATCTTAGTAGTCTTGAATAGTTAGTGCAGTGAAGCGTTACACAGAACGATGTTAGTGTGATTGATGCGTGACCAGTCCGATATATCTTTTATAACCTTTGTTACGAACGATGAAGTCGAAAGTGTATCAAATGTTTTGATTCCAAAGTAACAAATATTGTTTTTTTTGCGGAATCAAGTCAACATTTTAGTATGTTTTAACCTGCAGAAACCGACCCCTGGAAACTGAAATCGTCCCTAAATTTCACAAATCACAAAATCGCCCCCACAACGCATAAAATCGCGCCCTGGGGGGCGATTTCGTCCACGTTGAAGACCACTTCGCTAAACGATTCCTGTGATTATCTCGATTAGGATAACATTGTTTGTACTGCAAACTATTTACTGCTCAGGCTTTTGCTAATTTATTAGCTTCATACGATTGGTCCAACTATAAAATAGCCTAACAGATTGCACGATACGCTACGGTTCATCTTTCCTTTCAAAGCCTTGTGAATGTCACCAAACACATCCATCACACTGAAATGGGGGCCATACCACCACGTGTTGATTCCTTTCAATAAAATGCTGTTATCAATGTATTTTTAGTTCTGCTTTATACCGCATGGGGGCGATCAGTGGCGTAGCTAGCCCAAATATTTGGGGGGGTCGAAAATGCTGGATTTTAGGCGAATAACACTATTTTTCTTACAAAAACGCCTCTCAAAGCACAAAATAGCTATATTTTCTAAAAATCTGGGGGAGCATGGCCTCTTTGGCCCCCCCTGGCTACGATAACCAGATGTTGAAAGTGATAAAAAGGCGATAGGGACATAGAATTTGAGAGACACTGAGCTAAAGCATGTAAGTTATATTCACACAAAAAGTTGCGTATGTGTTTAATTTACAAGTAGGAAAGGAAAATGTGCAGAAGGTGCTGCATTACTATCAGAGAGTACTTACTTATAATACCATTAGTTTTAGTCTCCAAACTGACTCAGTAAAATCAATAATAGACTATAATTTTGTTTAAAATAGCAAAATACTAACGATAAAATTGACTTGTATTACCCACAGTGAAGTGCATTAAATAGCTTTTCTGCAATTGAAAGCAAAGAGAGTTGCGGAAATAAGGGAGGCTGAACCTCACCTGCTACCAAATAAAAAATCAAAACATTACTGATGTTTGTGCATTTTTCTCAAATTAAATCTATACAACGTTTAAGACCGTTTGATATTAAGAATAACAAGCAAGTAGAAATTCTGCATATTTATCGAGATGTTAGTGAAAGATCTCGTACACCCCAACCAAGAAAGAAAGTCTCCTACATTGCACCACAGACATAATGGTTTTAGCATTTGAACGTCGATGTAAATTCGTTTTCAGATAAAAACTGCTTGAAACATCTCGATGCATCCTCATTGTCTTTACTTATTAGGCAAATACGCTACCTATATACCGTTTTTTTTAAGGCGTTTTAAGGACCCGATTTGGGTCTCTAGAATGGAAAATCGGGTCCCTAGAATCAGAGAAATCGGGACCCTACAGGTCCAAACTAGGTACCTAACAATTTCCTTAAAAAAAAATTGTATATACGCATATATATTATGTAGTGATTTTGCATACTCTGCAGTTAAAATTTGTGCACATGAACGAATTCCATTGGTCATAATAATCGGGCATAAGCCACAAACAAAAGTAAGACAGTCTTTTCTCTCGGCTCACATGTAAAAATTAGAATTTTGCATTGGCTCGATTTTAAACTCTGTTTTTCCTGAAAGCCCCTGTTCAATACAGATGTTTGATTCTGAGTCCATTGCTTGGTATAAACCTGCTGAAATGGCAGCGCTACTCCTGTAACTGTCATATTCTTCGCATTTGTGTGGTATTTTTCACCGGGTACTTCATGTACGTAATTGACATCGGGTAAGCCTATAATAGTGCAGTTTAGCGTGGGGTCCCTTCGGGCCCGGGACTTGATTGGAAGCAATCGGTCTACTTAGACCCTTTAAAAATTGCAAAGTCACTATAATGGCTCGGACTCTGTCCAGTCACAACTTGCCGACCGATAGAGCTAGAAAGCTGTTGAAACCCTCTAAAGAAGCCGAAAGTCTCCTAGCTTCGATTGAAAAACCCAGGGCACTTTTGGGCTTATTTACAAGATTTTATTGAATTTCAGCTATAGCCGATACTTAAGCGAACAACATTATTTTCTTTGGGACAAGCACAAAACGACAACATATTCTAGAAATTGGGGGCCATGGCCCCTTTGGTCTCCCGTGGCTGCGCCCGGGCTTCTTTTTCAAGAGGAAAAAGCATCTCCTTGGAAAATCAACGCAACACCTTCGGACAGGTCAGGGAACTTTTAGTACCAAGTCACGTGACGAAGTGGGCCAATCGCATCATTTTGAATAGAGATATCTCCGAGTTTGTCTACATCAGTGGTTCCCAAAGTGGGCGGTGAGAAACTATAGGGGGGCGGTGAAGCAGAAATGGGCGGTTGGGGGGCGATAGGAGACCAAGTTGATAATTACATTTCTGTTGTCTTACTAACTTTGAGTGACCAAATGTCATAAAAAACAGTATGATCAACAAACATGTATGCATATGATTTGTAAACAAAAACTTAGCGTTTTGGAAACAAAACAGAGGTGAAATGCTAAGAGATAAATCGATGAACTGTACTTTCCATCACTAAAGGTAAGCTGCACGGTAAAACTGTCCTCCTTTATAATGAAATAATTATGATTGGAATTTTCGTCAGCTGTACTTCTTGGCACTGGTAAACTTCTACTTAATAATGCCCGTTTCATTACAGTGACTATCACCGGTCAGGTGTGAGAATGCACGCTTGCACTTAGGATCAGCCTGTAACCAAAAGCGTGAGCTAATTGTGGATGAAGTGGTTTAATGATCACAAATATAATAATAACCTTGTACGAGTTCAATTCGAAAGTAGAAAGGCAATTTATATGTTTTACAGATAGTGCTAGGTGCCAATAAGAATAAGTTACCAGAAGGGATCGAAAAGATTCCGGAAAACAGAAATGTGCTTCAGAACGCACTTTAGCTTGAGCAGCACCAAGGAAAGCCAGCGAGAGAGATATGGTAGAGCCAGTGGACGACTGCAAGTGTCACGGCTTCAGTTCAAATACTTTTAAAACCTCCAGATTATTTCAATCCTGCACTGCTCCGAACTCAAAATTTACTAAAAATGTGGCTGAGTTTTACTGGATTGATCAAAGGACGCCAAAGGGTTTAGAAGTGTTCTGCTACGTTTAGGCAATGTGGTGCACTCGGATGATTGATGAAGAGAGTTTATACACCTGTTGCTGCACACAGAAGGTGGCTGTCAAACGTGTCATAGATACTGTATCTTGGCTGTCACAGACCACAGATATCTTCACGAAGTTCAATTAAGTTAATTTGCAATTGCAGGGGAATGATGTTGACCTCATTAAAGGCAAATCAGCAATCTTCACCTTCCTGTCCAAGTTTAATGCTGTTCAAACGAAATCGAGCCCGTCATGAACTCTAACAGTTTCCAACTTCTAAATTAGTTATTTTACTATAGTGAAATGCATCTCTGCGCTCATTGTTGTTTTAATCATTTTTAAACATACCAAATATACAGTATGAAATAATTGTGTTGATATGTGCGCTAGGCATGGTAGGGGGGCGATAGAAATTTGTTTGTTAGAAAAGGGGGTGCTCGCCAAAAAAAGATTGGGAAACACTGGTTTAAATTGTTTGATGAGACTTTGCTAAATTTGACTGACTTCATTGAAATATAAGATGGAATTAAACTGCAACCAAAAGGGTAACCCCAGGATTACAAAACTTACTGATCCCTCTCAGCTGCATGCGAGATAGCTTAGAACTGCATGTAATTACATTTGTACAAATCACGGGCTTCTTGAGAATACAAAAGCTTATCTGCCGAATTTGAAGCCCTAATGCGAATGAAATTCAAATTTAGTTTCATTTTAGTCCCATGCGCTTTGCCAACAAGACATATCGCAAGCTCAAGGATGGATAGTACGAAAGGATAATGAGGCAGTTGTCTCGGGCCCCTCTTTTTCAGAGATACCGTGCCCCCTTGAGAGCATTGCACCATTGTTTAGTTATAGGTGTTATGCACCACTCTTGAGCCACATCTAAAGAAGATCTGAAGCAGGTCATATGTTTTTCAAAACAAAGAAAAAAGTTATGGGAAAATGTGCCAAAGGAGGCAGCTTTCAATTGTGTAGCTGCAAAACTTTACAAGTTTTTGTTCCTTTCGTATGTGTATCTTATATGCTCTTGAATTTAGTTCATGAATTAAAATGTGAAACAAATTTAACTCCTTTATCCACGTAATCCCACATCTACCTTTCGCAATGGCAGTGTTTTAGGGCCCCTTTCTGAGAGCTTGCCCCTAAAATTAATATCTAACCCTGTGCAAGTTATCTCAGTATCTGTAAGTAATGGCAGTGTCAATTCCCTCAGCACTTGCAAAATAAAAAGTATCTTGCTACTTACGTTAGATTTTGCTGCTGACTCTTCTCGTTACAGTTAAATTATTTCAAACAATGTACTGTAGGATAGGGTGGCAATTAACATCAGATGAAAGTTGAAACACTGAGGTTATGAACAGCAGGCCGGAGTCTAGTATCTTGAAAAGACTGATTTTTTACTCGCTGGCAAGGCAAAGGGAGATTATTGATGAAAACGATAGAGCTACACATTATTGTGACTGAAACTTCACACTACATGTCATCACAAATAAATATCTAGAATGAATGCTATTGTTGCTAGACAGTGACTATGGTGCAATGAAGAAGACTGAAACTATATCGCTTCTTAGTCAAGACATATAAAACTTATCTCACTGCCATATTCACGCATGTAGTTTTAAAACAGTGCAAAAACAAAAATCTACGATATTGATTTAAGGCTACGCTGACACTGGAAACAAGGATAGGTTATATTTGTGACACCCACAGTTATCAGAGAGGAATTTACGATGGTCTTGAAATGAAGCTTAGATAACCATAAGGTGGGATACAGCAAGCTGGTGCGCCAAAAACAGCTGCGAAAAACGTTACTCCAATTGTTTTTACTTGCAGTCATTGATTCAATCAATCAATGATTCAATTAATCCTGGGATTACAAAATGATCAGATACAAGTTTGTATTCGACTAAAAGTTGAAGTAGGATAGGTTCCTTGAGGCAGTTTCTTTGATTTGCACTAAAGTGTTTCTTTGGCTTGTACTTCAAATATTTTATTAACCTGAAGACTTTGGAATTGGTGGTGGAATTGCCCCGTTGGTCTCAGGGGCTACACGCCTGGTGGCAACCGTATTCTGATTGCGGGCTGCAGACCAGCGCAGGATTTCGTGATTGAGCGAAGTTCATGTGCACACCGATTCGGAAATTCAAATTAACCAACACAATTTGCAACAATCATGACAATTCAGTTTACATAGGAAATCTGTATACTGTCTACAGATAATCCAGTGATAATCTTCATTTTTCTCATTTATTCCCTGTTTTTTTGCTGGGGAAACATTTCCAACAGTAATGTAATCATGAAATTTGAACAACTAAATTAATTTTTATCACAAAATGTTGGGGGGACAAAAGATATTATGTCCCCCCGTCCCCCCATAAACTCGATCCCTGATGGGAGGTACCTACTCAACAGATGTAAACATATATATATGTTTATATTTCGGATGCTATCCCCGTCTTCAAATAAAATAAAGTATATACAATACTGATATACCGTAGTAGGCTATAATGATGAAGTTAATAATCTGATCTCAGTAATATAAAAATTATCAATTTTCACTTCACGTTTCAGTGGTGGTTTATTTCTCTTAGAATATATAAAAGATTTCAAACGTTAATTTTGTCGCCACTGGCGCGGAGCCATTTTAAGTTGCACGACCCATTTGGATAAAATTTATCAAATAGGCTTAACATCGGAATGTGATTGAGACGTGTTGGCTTGCAGCCTCCTTCGTGACATGCAAACTTATGGTCTAGCTACTGGGTTGGGCCTCTTCCGATTCCGTATGTTATTCCTTGCCTTCGTCCGTTGGGCAACAGCCTATTTCTAATTATGTCTCACCAAACTTTGCCACGTGAGACATCCGCCTTTTGATTATTCAGCAGTTATTACAACGCCTTAAGTTCGACGGTAATTGCACTGAACAACTTTTCATCGCCTCCATTTGATCAAAATCAGTTCAACACCTTACCTAAGCTTTTCTTGTTGAATGACTTTTCTATGACTGCAAATGTTAAGCGCACCGTTGAACAAAAGAGTCAAAACTTTCTACGAAACCCACATTGCCTATCAGCTGGCAGTGATTCACTATATGTGCAGTTAATGTCTACAGCTCTAAAATACCCACGCAAACACACCAACTGTGCGCCAGGCCCGTAGCCACGGAGGGCATTCGGGGCCAGTACCCCCCCCAAATGATTCAAACTCCAAAAATTAATAAATTTTGCAAAGGCTTGTTTTCAATATGTTTGATCGCTACGCCAACTCGCAACATAACCACACGTCGCGTTAAAAGGTAACCTCATTGTTACAAAATAAATTGTATTAAGGAATGTTCACACTGGTAATAATTTCGATTTGTGACGTCACAGTCACTGGATACAGTCTTTCGAAACCGTTTCTGCAGTCTCTCTGTTAGCGCGAACAACTCCATGGCGCTAGCAAGCTGGCTACATGGGCGTCGGAATGGGAGGCAGGGGGGCCCAAGACCCCTCCCTGGATTTTGAAATTACTAGCAAAAAAGGTTGTTTTTTCAATTTCGAGGAGTAAAAACCAAATTTCACTACTTTTGGTCCCCCTGGAAAAAATTTTGGGAAAGTCCCCCACTGCCCCCTCCCTGGAAAAAATCCTTCCGAAGCCCATGACTGGCTATGGTAATGCTGCAGTATAATATAAAGTCTTAGCCAGCGTCCCCTCTAAGAAAATTCTGGCAACTCTGGCTGAGTTGCCAGAATTCTAAATGAATTACAAATTTGGTGAATTATTAGAATTTAGGATAAGCATAAAATCTTATAAAAATACGAACAAAGTAGGGCCTGCGCATTAATTTAAAATAGCTTCTCCTTGTTTTCTTCCTTTTCCAATGTTTTGGAATGTTGCAAGTGTACGAGAATCAGATTTCACTGCGCAAATGCTTTGGTGGTACTGCGCAGTTGCGCATCTTAGAGGGAACATTGGACTGGTGTTAGGCTTGCTTGTAGTCAAGCAGAACTTCTTGTAATAAGTTAAACCAAACCCAGCAGGAAAATGTATGCGAATTACAAGCTGATCAAAAAAGGTGAGGGAATTCTGCGTCTGACGAAGAAATGCTTCAGCATGTGTAGGCTATAGATCACTATCACTGTAGCACTGTCTAACATAAGTCAGCATAAAATGCAGCTAGCGCGTATTCCGTACTTAGTGTGTGGTGCAAGCAAGCTACGGTTATCCCACCCTCTGAACAAGTGAAAAACGCCAGTTTCATCTCGATTCAGAGAGAACGCCATTCATAACAAAACACATCGGAATTCACAATGAAAGTGAGAGTTTGAATTTGAAAGCATCTTACTTTGAAATCATTGATACTATTCAGAGCGAATTCAGCCACCG
>JGI24158J21664_10006483_pt1 | contig 15423 bp, 11 predicted proteins | sample Ectturendosymbi3_FD_21664 | JGI IMG/M metagenome (IMG submission 21664)
TCAACAACAAACCACCACATCAAAAAAAACAATTACGTGTCAAAGAGAGTTTGCACCAGTTCGGTCATCGGTGTTGTGTTGTTCTTGATTATTTTGCCCTTCGAGTGCCTATCGATATTTTATTGCAGGTGCCATGCGTTTCAACGTAGCGTAAACTTTCAGTGAATTCAAGCCTGAATGCTTGCCTTTTGTGGCCGTCTCAGGTATCAGGTTACAACGATTTAATTCACTGAAGTGGAACGGATCGACTCTTGGAACCGAAGGATTCAGAGGTGCGTCCCTCAGACGCCGAAGCTCCCTCGATTTTTAAATTGGCAGTGTCTAGCCGTACGGCACCGTATGGCTAGCTTCTGGGGCTAACCCTACGGCATTCTCATCAGGGCGCCCTGTGATTGGTGGAAGCGGTGGTGCGCAGTGATGCGACGCAGTTAACATCGTGAAGAGCGGTGAGAGTGGTGAAGAGCATCTTTACAGTGATGCACAATTTGCACATCGTTGTGGAATAATGTAGGCTCACTTATCGGTGCAAACTGGAGTCCGGCGCTGAGCAGAAACCCAAAGTGCGTAGTGCGCATAAATGTATAACAGCCATACTAGGTTTAAGGTGTGCAAGGCATGCAGACACAAGAGTCATAAGAAGGTTTAAAAGTCACGCTGTGAGTGAAATATGGCTCCGTCGTGTTTGTATGACACGCAGAATCTGTGCGACTGTACGCTGGTGGTAGCCTTGCAGTGTCTACAAAATCTGCAGCGTAAAATGCATGCGATATGCACACTCTTTATAGGTGTGCTATAGGGNATCTAAAATGTACTGTATGTTCCTATGTGTGACAAGCCTAGTAACCCGGGTAATCCAGTAAGTTAGTAGGACGNTGATATTTGAATTAGACAGTTAATTTCTGCGTGGGAATTTCTGCGTGGGTTCCTGCACTAAGTCTAGGACCATTATTGCGAAAGCTAACGTTCGTGTAACAGCCCTATATAGCTTCTTCACTCAGTTTATGCAGAAGTCATTTTTATTGAAAGCACGTCAACAAACTTGTGATACTCAGAGTTCAGATATACGTATTTTAACACCATGGTATATGTAACGCATAAGTTTCACGGTTTATCATGTTAAATAATTCGTTTGTCTATAAATGTTCTCATTCAGTAGTTATTTCGTGCAACAAAATAAATGTAATGAAAGAACATTGTTCTTACCTTAAACGTCCATGGTTTGTCAGATTTCTGGTTCTAATTCTGACTTACTTTAACCTTGTTGCAATTGGACACTTTGATCAAATTCAGCATAAATTACTTCTGACGTTGTCTGCGAACTTTGCACAGTATACATTTACGAATTTTTAGGTAGCTTAGCTGCCACGAATAACCCATATGCTTTGTCTGAAACAAGCTGCCATTAAAGACCCATTGTTTCAGAATCACAAAGTACACACTTACTGGTTTCCGTTTTGTGACAGCATTTGTCGCTGTAGGTTTTTTCTTTTACATTCATCATTTCCCGAGCAAGTGACGTCTCTGTCCTGTGCTTTTGGTTTTCCGGTGAGAAAGTAAGTATTTTTTGCTCAGTCTGTTATGGTTTTGTGTCTGACCAGGCTATTTTGGTCCTGGAACGGAAGCCTTTTGTTTTGCATAATCTTTGATTGTTGTGACCACATCCTGTGATCTTGCTCCATTTTGATGAATGTTCTTGGCTACTGGTTTCTTTGTTTTCTCTGCATGTCACGAGGCGTTGTCTACATTGTTTGTGCTTCCCCTGATGTAATCTTCAAATGTTCTTTTGGGTTTGACTTGTGCTGGTTTGAACAGTATTCGCCAGTTTGTTAAGCTTCTAGCTTTTGTGGCTCGGCGAAGCTTCACGCTTTTCCCATGAGTCTATTCTGTCCAAGTTTTCGTTCCTTGTTTTCATGATGTTGCAGTCTTTTCTTTTCATGTTTACTTGTTCATAAAATCTTGCTGAGTGCAAAATTGCTCTCAACGTTTGTAAGCTATGCAAGTAAGTGTTGCTGAGGTATGCGTGAGGTAAGATATACACATTGTTTTTACAGAGAGTAGGGAGAAAGCATACACTTGACTATTGCAATCAATGAGTTTGCACTAAGACAGCGGTGGGCGATTAGCGGCCCACGGGCCACATGTGGCCCACCACAGCGTTTTCAAAGGCCCGAGAAAGAATTCAGAAAAAATCCTTAAATATGAAATTTCGTAGCTTAGTGCGGGGTTAACTTGTGAGAGACTTGCTTCTTTTTCCATTCCATTAGAAGGCATACGGCCCTCCGCTAAAAACGGCATTCCAAAGGTGGCCCCTGAGCCAAATTAATTGCCCACCTCTGCACTAAGAGATACTTTTGCATGTTACAACATTCTTTTGAAAACGAAAAGTTCATTTGAACAGAAAAGCAGATGGTGGATGTACTCGACCAGTGTCAGTGGCGTGCGCAGAAAATTTTCATAGGGGGCCTATGGTGGACGGTGGTCATTTATATTTGGTGTGCGCTGTTTGTGACGCCACAATTTGATGTCATATTCCTGTTTCCAAACCAACGTTTTGGCGAAGTTTGTTGACATAATATATACATGATTCTACACGCACTCCCCTTAATTTATGTGTCATTGAACTGAAAATAAACTGTCAGCGCTCCAGGATAGGATATCGGAGGAAAATACACTNAACGCTACGAAACAGCAGTTAATAACTGCAAAAATATCAGGCTGCGCGTTAAAACATTGGAGTAAAACATACCACTGCCTCCGNGCAATTGACAACTGCAAAATGAGGCTCCGCTAATTTCTTGACGAATACGAACAGTGGAGCACAGAAAGTGTGCGGTTGGACTGTNTGACGCACACCCCGGTTTGCAAGATCGAATCTTGCCAAACTACACAAGAATTGAGAATGCGCATAAAGTATAGGCAAGAAAACGTTCTATTTTTTGTTATGTATAGAAGTCGGCAAATTTTTAGTGTTCCCTTTTCCCTGCTGAGACATTAATCAATGCCTGAATGCTTCTATTTTAACAACTTCTGTTTTTGAGCTCGTGCACCAGTTCTATCATGCTACAGAAATTGGCAATGCAGCCAATGGGGTCAGCGCTTGTGCTGCTTAGCCATAGCAGACAAATCAAAGACAATTGTTTCGAATACAGTTTACTGTGGTGGACCACAATCTTAAACATGCGTAGTTCACGAAATGTCTGCAAAAAGTGGTGAGATGGTTTCTCGATGCAGTCGATAACCCAGATTCCCACCAAAACATAATTATTACTTTTTGGCCAAATTGCAATGTTCCTTGAAATTTTCATGCAAATGCGTTCCGTGGTATTTGCATTAAGCCGACAAATTAACAAGCAGAAGGTATGCGAAAACAATTAATCTCGTCTGCGCAGGTAATACAGTTTTCGTAAAATATCAAGCTCAAGAGGGGGGGGTGTTCACCCCAACCACCCCCCTTGCGCACGCCTTTGACAGTGGTTTTCAACCTTTTTCACACGGCGACCCATTAAAGCAACCCGCTAAAACCCTACGAACCGCATCTAAGACTCCAGTAAAGCAAATGTAATGCAGCTGTGTCCATAAAATATCTGCTCGCAACCCCTCCTAAAAATGGTTCACGACCTTCGGAGGGTCGCAAATCCAGGTTGGAAACCACTACTGGACGAAGTATTAACCCTCTGCGTAAGTTCTATGGAGTGAAGTTCTCTTATATTCATGGTGGAAGAAACTACAAAGCAACTGGAAAGGTGAGAAAAACATCGAAACGTACTTTTTCTAAGCGAGAAAATAAAAGAAGTTCGTATGTCTTCTTAGGGGAAGTCGGCACGTACGACCCACTTTATTATGTAACGAGCGTAATTACAACACGATACAATCTTTTTTGTTCAAAGTTCTGCAGTGCGTGGCTTGAGGTTGTGGCATGTTTTCAAGAAAAATTGCAGTGCAAACGTCTGGAATCTTAAGTGTTGCATATATGCATGCCATGTCATTCAAAGTTTTTGCGTCGCAGGCAGCAATAAACGCAATGATCGTGAGGGGCTTTACTGCAGTAAGGATTCATAAAGTTTTATTGAGCGAACCTGGAGAGTGCTTATACTCTAAGCAAGTCTAGATCGTCATTTTCGGCTTTGGGTAAATTTTTTGGCCCTTTACGATTTCCTTCAACTCGTAAGTCGTAACAGTGGTAAAGGGAGCCTCACAGGTGGAATAGGCTCAAGGATGCCGGAGGCGCAAGGATGCCGGAACAGCGGTACGACAGGGGGGCAGTAAAAGAGTTGTGGGCAATAGAAACTTGCAAAAAAATTGTTACCAATTTTTCTTGCTTTTGTCAAACAATAATGTTGACCCCAAAAATTGTGAAAGAAACAATGGAAAACTAGTTTCAATTCGATCTTGATAAATCATGAAATTACTTATGATACTGTTATGTAAAGGGCACCTGTACATCCATTGCCACCCCTTTCAAAAGGCAGGCGGGCAGTGCCTCGTTATACACCCCCGTTCCGGCCACCCTGCTGAGGCCTCGCATCAGCTAGATTAATTATTGTCGATAGCAAACCTAGAGCTTTTAAATGCATTTATTTGCAATTCTGTTTTCATTTATTCTAATTTAAAATCATGATGTTTTTTGCAATTGAAATTGATAAGCTATCGTAATAAATTGTTTTATTTCACTAGAACATTTTGTCAACTGTGTGCAGTGCTGTTCGTCCACTTACGGCAAAATTTAGGGGGCCGTTCACATTTGATTTAAGCGAAGCACGTTTCCTGAAACAAGGCATGACATGATACCACAGAACGCTTGTAATGAACAATCGTTATGTGTGGAAACCCAAACACAGTAACTTGCAACACGGAAGACTTTGCGACCAGCTGTAATTTGCATGAACCTCAAGAAATAACAATCGCAGCAGGTATAACAGCAAACAAACAACTCACTGCAACAAAAAGAAAAAGTTTACCTGAAAGAAGGATCAAGTAAACCTGCTCCATCATTTACTCAGCATGTATGTTTTGGTGACACAAGGGGCAAAACCAAGTAAGACTATTCATTTCTAGACGCACTTGCAATGGTACCATTCCAAGCAAGCATCGCACACAACCGATGCTCTGGCGCTGCATGGTATCACAATGGCAAACATTGCGAAGTTTTTGCCGTCTTATAAACATATCAATCATCCAAATAAGAGAATTAGCTACTTTTGTAAGAAGTAAGTTGCGATCGGTAACCCCGAGCGGCAAGTGCGCCAAGCTTAACACTGTGGCAGCAAGCAACGATAGAGATCACCGCTCGAGATCACCCTTATTTCTTGTTCGCAACACGTAGACATTTGGGGTTTGTTCTTCGCGCACATCCCGTTCGCACAATCAACGCCACGCCGACTAAAAGGTTGCAACATAAAAAGCTGAGATTTCGCATTGACCGTTTGAATCTTTAGAGAAACAGGGGTCTCACACTCAAATCTCTCCGAGGGCCACAAGAGGACTTATAAATTAACCCGAGGGCCGCATTATAACTAACCAAGGGCCGTATTACGACGTTTGCGCAGCCAGAAATGGCGGTACCGGAATCGTACTAGAAACAGGTTCAACACCTTATTTCCTGCGAAAGGTAGCATGACTTATAGGCAAATCATTTTTAGCTGTCTCAGTGTTCGTTTAAAAGGAACTTGTTTGCTCGTTAGCCGAGCACTTTTAAGCACCGCTGAATCAACTAAATAACGTAAATGTTAATTATTTTGAAATCACCAAAAGCATTGCGGGCCGCACAAAACGCCCTCGTGGGCCTCATTCGGGCCAGGTGTTTGAAACCTCTGATACAAGAGAACCTCACTGCAAAGAACTTACGCAGAAGATTAATACTTCGTCTAGTGGTGGTTTTCAACCTGGAGTTGCGACCCTCTGAGGGTTATGAACCATTTTTAGGGGGGGTTGCGAGTATATATTTTCCGTACACAGCTGCACATGGACGTAATTTTGTTGTAAAATGTGGGGGGTCTGTTTAGTGTGCAATCAATCCAGTTATCGGGTCGATGCAGAAGTTTTATACATACAGGCTTCCAATCTTGTTTATAGAGGTGTTTTAAGAGCAAGACTATAATCGCGCTAATACATCAATTGAGTTTTATCAGAGCTGTCAGCTGGAATGCACAAAATGCTGAATCGCATTGTCGCAGGTGCATATCACTCTTATAGCAGAAAATACCAGTTTTCATGCATTTTATAAGAGGTGTGGTTTACAGCGCTATTTGAAGTCTTTTTCAGGTTGCTTAACGTTGTAAAGACGATAAACATTTTTCTTGCACATTTCCGCTCTTTGTAAAACCTACAAGCCTTTTCAATGCTACTGCGCATCATGCCTGCAACCCCACTCCTACCAAAATCTCCATTAATAACCTCTTACCAGATGGTGGATACATCCTTTCAATCTCCCTTTGTTGGTCCCTGCGTGGATGCCCATCTAGCCAACAATGTCATTTGTGCATACCTGATCGTTTGGTGACTGTTGTCTTGTGACTTTTTATGTGATGCAACTTAGCTCAGTCTTTCCAAAATCAATTTTTTCAGCTGAACATCAGATTTTAATGGATGAAATTTATTGTAAAAAGTTAAATTCTAGGAGTTCTACTTGCGTAACGACACGAAAATAGATTTGAGATTTAAGAGAAATAAAAACGCACAACGGTGAAATGGTAAAAATTGTACAAGTTTCACCTGATTAACACGAAAAAAACGACCAGAAAAATCAGGTGTGATCAGGTCTTAAGTTTGGGAGGAAATACATTTTTACGGGGACAAGATTTTAGTTTTTACTATATGTTTAAAATAAATTTTTCTTGGCACAATGTAATTGGGGAGCACTGCCCGCGAATGCCCTCCTTGGCTACGCGCCTGCCTGTAAAGCAAAAGTTTCGCACTTGGGTGAAAATATAGTTGCATNATGTTTTTGATTAAACTCAAGTAAATCAGATGACTTGCGAACCAATGCATTAAGCACAAGCACAAAGTGTAAGAGTCACAAAAAAATTTATTTTGGTTTTTTTGGTTACCATTGTCGCGACATTACAAGAAGTTAGGATAAATGTAAATTTTATCTTTGATTCCCAGTCAATTCCTTATGTTTTGAGCTACAGGTCAATATATACAGTAACTAGGTAAATAGTTTCCAACGTTTTGATTGAAATCCTATTCACTAATGGTTGTAGACAGGCTTTTTGCAACACTGTCCATCCTAAAACTAAGTCTCCACAATAGTGCTGATTTTGTCTTCGGCAAAAGCTTTGCAGATATTTGTCTGCTAAATGCGCGCAGAGATAACTATCTCTGCTCAGAGATAGCTAAATGCGTGCAGAGATAGTTATCTCTGTGCCCAGATAGCTAAATGCGCGCAGAGATAGCAGTTTTTGTGCTAAATCTGTCAGATATAATATTCTTACGAACGGCGCCTCATAGCGTAGAGACAACTACACGCGCTCAGGGATAGCTATCTCTGCGCAGAGATAGCTAAATGCACGCAAAGATAGCTATCTCTGCGCAGAAATAGCTAAATGCGCGCAACGATAGGTATCTCTGCACAGAGATAGCTAAATGCGCACAAAGATAGTTATCTCTGTGCAGAGATAGGTAAATATGTGCAGAGATAGCAGTTTTTGTGCTAAATCTGTCAGATGTAATATTTTTACGAACGGCGCCCCATACAAATGACCGAAATGTCTCAACAGTAAAATGACCTAAATGTCTCAGCGAAAAAAACTTGGCCCGTACCGGGTTTTAAGGTTTGAAAGGGACAATACACATTTACGGGGCAAAATCTTAGTTTTTGTTATATGTTCTTGAAACAAACATTTCTGGGCACAAAATTCGTGGGGCAGAAAAAAATTTGGGGGGCATTTCTCCCGAATGCCCTCCGTGGCTACGGCCTGTGCATTATATCTTTTGCATTTTTATAACTTGTTTTTATATAGTCTCTATGTGAAATATATCATGAGCCCGAGTGACGCTGATGGCCCTAGGGGCGTTCTGCTGGGGCGGGACACTCTGAACCCCTTCCCTCACTTTTCACATAGTAACCTTACTTGAAGATTTGCAATTTTACTCCGATTTTCTGTGTGCAGCTCCAGACGTGCATGAATTAATACATGATCAGGTTCTCTTGTGTAGCATCCTAGCATAATTGTGTAATTACTGAAATGACGAGTTTTTGGGTACGTTTACACACCTCTGTTTCGTGTCCCCACACTTATTTAATTTGAAAATGGCTATTCTTTTCGGTTCGTTTCCGCACTTCAGGTTCAACACTATACCCCTGGATGAGCCCGAGTTACGCTGTTGACCTGGAGTGGCACCTGGGCTACCGACTTGCACAGCTATTACAGACGATGCTTCGCATTCTTCAGAATGTTCCAAAGAAAAGTGTGGTCAATACACTGAAGTCAGTTTCAGCTGCATGTGATGACGCATTTAAGAAATATTTCACATTTTTCTATCGGTTCCCCCAACTAAGCCAACTGCTTTGCATGTCTAAGAAGTTCAACCTGCCTTAAAGGGACTGTTTCATCAATGTTACGAGCTACGTCAAGCGTGACCACAGCGGACCAAAATACACCTGGGAAAAGTCGCCGCCAAACGATATTCCANCATCCTCAAAAGCGCAAAACTGCCGAAAGGCAGTCCTATCACCGGTTGCACAAAAACATTATGCACAAGACTCATANAACTTCTAGAACTTTCTTAAAGACTAGAAAAGAAAGTTTCAATATTCTTGTTTTGTAGTGTCATCAATGGTCTGAGTGCCAACCTGCGCTTACTATGTGACGTATATCACGTGGCTGCTTTCGCAGTGATTGCTGCAGTGGTTTCGAGTGAATGGCAGCGCGTGAAGCCCTCTCTTTGCACCCATCCATTAACGCCGAGCACAAGGCTGAACAGACGGCTAGTACCGTTTCTCAAGCCTTTGGTGTGACCGGACCGGAATTCAGACCCAGCCTACCAGCTTTGGTGGCAATCCAAAGGCCAGGGTTGTGCAACCAGTGGCCTTACGCTGCCTTCGATAAAAAATCATGCGGTTGTGCACATGCAACCTGCAATACAAATATTGGCTGTATTGCATCAAAAGTAACGCTTTGTCTTTTTGGGCCAGACAGCATGAAACAAAATTGTTACTTTTTCTGGGGTTTGCACATCTTCCGCTCTAAGGAAATGTTTGAGCGCTTAGGGAAGCTTTGTGTATGAGCGCTTTGGGCAAAGATTTTTAGGTCTTTGGCCAAGTTTTCAAGAAAACGTTTTACTGGCAAGATTGTTGGACCAGACAACAATTGCAGCCTTGAAAAGCAAATCCTAACGCTTAGCAACGCATTGTTGCTCACTTGATGTTGGTATTGAGAGCTGAGATTCACATCTGGAAGTTTACTGAAATATAAAATTTGATACCAGAGTGAAAAACGTTATACAACTGAAAATTCTAGTAACTACATTCCATATGTGAGAGAAACAAGTAATCTATCGACAAATTGGAAATTCATTTCATGTAACGCTACGCATCGTTGATCCTTGAATCTGCAACCAATGCTGACAAATGAAATGTTAAAAAGCCAAAGGAAGGGCAAAGCAAGCAAACAAAAGTAAGACGAAAGTCAATGTGCCACAACATAAGCTGCGACAATTACAAACTTAAAAATGCCGGTTGTTGACAACTAAAAATTATTTTTAGAATGCTGCTTTTCAAGATTTTTAATAGCCTGATTGTGTCCGAAGCTAGAACAAATATAATGAAGCTTTGCCAGAAAGCAAAAAATATAAAAATTGTAGAAGTAATTCCGTTAATATTTTAGTCATGAAATGCATTAAATTTATGAAAGTCTTTTTTGGGTTTTCGTACTTAGTAACAATTGCACAATTAGCGACTAGCAACACAAAAATGTTTCTGTTAAACTATAGTATATCCAAATCGCTTAAGCCACCAAGCAAAACTAATTAAACATGTGGTCAGAATAATTGCGTGCCGTGCTGTCTTTTCGAATAGAAAGACTGGTCTTTGTTTTTCCATGGATATACTCAGAGTCTTTAGAAAAATTCGCTAGTGCTAGTTTGTGGGTCTGTAAAACTATATTGAATTCCTTGGAGAAAATTGTTTATTGGAGCTTTGCGAGTAACCGTTCCCATGGTCAGCAGTAAAAATTTACCTTCTTCTATCTCAGAGTTTGTGACTCAAAAAAAATGTTTTGGTAATAAAGATCCGAGAGCTTGCAAACTGAGAAAGCTCTTGTGTCGCAATCGGAACGCCTGAGCGACAAATGCGCAAAGTTTCACATTGTGGCAGCAAACAGCAGAAATCACACGTCGTGCCCGTGTGCTTGTTAGCACCACATACATATAGCTACAATCCTTAGCGCACATCCTGTTCGTGGTGTATCGCGTGTATGACGTGCAACGCGCCGAACGCGCTGCTGCAACACTAGAAAGCATTTTCACACCAATAAAAGTAATTTTAAGGAGCATTTTTGATAAGAAAGCATTTTCCACCCCGAACATACCTAACGATTGACATTAACTTTTTGCCTGAACTATGCAAACATCAAAATATGTTGTCTCGAACGTGATACTATCTGTCACGGTGTTTTACCCGGGAAAGTGCTGTATACTAGGCCATTTTCGCGATTTTTCAGTATTTTTGTCAGTTGTCTGAAACACCTTATAGTTAAAGATCATGCAATCAGGAATCACATAATCTATTTTTTTCGTCTGGTTTAGATGTGTTCATGCATGAACTTCAAGAGAAAAAGATTGAGGCCTGCATCCACGTGAAAACATTTGACCCACACCGAGAGTCTGATCACGTTTCGTCGCAAGATAACAAATTTATATTTTTTCTAATGGCCGCCTTTCTGTTAGGTTGAATCCTGACTCAGAGATATTATCATAAATGGACTACGACATATAAAACACTTGGTTCATACTTTGTGAGGTAGTTTCTTGATGTTATATGTTCGTAAATCAAAGAAGCATGAAATTGAACTTGACTTTAGAAACTCATCGCAGTGGGAAATCGACCACACTGAGAATCACCTTCCTTGTCAGGAACCGTTGGTTGAAGAGAAACAACCACAACATCTTGTAACGGGAGCATGATCTGGTTTCCTTCACAACTATATAGATATACATTCCTGCATAGGTGACATGGTTTGAGGATTTCAAACAGTATGCTGGGTTGCAGAAACGTTTGATAAGGTTTTCGTCGTGAAATGTTTCACTTTGAACTTTGCAAAAATCCGTACGATAAAGTTATGAACTGTGTTATGAGCGTGCATGTTTGTGTCTGTGTCCTTGATTAATTGTTCAGTACTATTCCGTCCCACTATTCCTAACATCCCTGCTCTTGGGCTCCTGTTAGTAGCAGTACATACTGAGTCCATTTTTTAAATACTTGTGCTGTCGAATTCCCCTTCGAGTGATTGACATGCAATGTTTGTACTTTTCTCTTCAGGTTCATTTCCATATCTTAGCAAAGTGAAGCTGACATAAACAAGTCTTTTTTGTCTTTATGCTGTGACATGAACTTTGTCGGCAATTTTTTCAGATAGTAGTTGTTTGTGAAAAGAAATTAATCGAGCTTCAAAGACGACGAACAAATTTACTCCTCAGCACGTTTGACACACAGAGACTCAAAAACGGAGGGTTGACGTCAATTTACCTTCCAAAGATGACATACATTCAGCTGCAGAGTCTTTTGAAAAACGCTACTGTAGGTGTAGCGGTGTTAAACAACCGGATTGTACCCTGTAGTGCGTCACTGTGACGTCACACCTGCGATTGGGGTCTGTAACACTCTTTCTAAAATTGTCTACACTTTTGATGCATCTCCACTCGATCGTGAAGTANGACTGAATAGGTTGTTCAGAATTACTGCCGTGCGGTTTGCCCGACCCAAAGCGTTTCTGCGTTTGTAAAAAACGAAAGCTNTATGATGAGCAATTTTTTTCAAGATTGCAAATAAAATTCTTTGCTTAATTATGGTGTCTGCAACAGATTCGTGTTTCATGCCAACGGGTTTTCAGAGAACGCAAGCACACAAAATGTTTGAGTCGTGACATATGACATGGTTAGCGTTTGTTGGCGCGCGCAAGCAACACCGGGGAGGAACAAACTTCTAACCAGCGCACTTGCAATCACTGCATCCGGCTATCGTCGCACAGTACCGCTACAAAGTCGGAGAAAACTACAGAAGCGTTACACAGTAGGAAAAAAATACAGAAGAGATAAATATTGGGAGAACAACTAATACTTGTGTGATGCAGCAAACTATTGAAGTGAGCCGAAACAAATTTAGATAAAATGCAAGTTGTTGAATAAAAACGACTTGTTGGGAACAAGGCATCTAAGGTCCTAACGAAATAATTGACTCGATGCTGACGAACACGCAGCCTACATTTCTAATGTAGTAATGCAAATTTAATAGGCGGATTTGCAGGCAGTAGTGAGGCATACGGTACGAGGCTGTGTGTACTTGCTCTGCCTCCGGATCCACTGTTTTAACTTGAACTTCCAGCTTCGACACGCCTATGATTGATTAAATTATTACTCACAAACTATTATAAACATGAATTTATTTTCTTTGTGTGCTGGTTGCCGCTTAAGCTTTCTTCAATTATTTTGGTTGATGTTGAAGAAATTGGTATGAATGCGAACTAATGAAGCTCTCAACAAACAATTATATAATATCTAAAATTTAATGCTAAGATACCCACCATCAGGAAATTCTATACTTCCATCGTGGTTCGATCGCTGTCTGTAGTGCACAACTGCAATTACTAAAGCAACATTGCTTTTGTTGATGGCCCATGAAAAAGACAATTCCAAGCTTTTTTCCGTGTCCCACGAATCTTCATAGAACAGGCCTAAATTTTGACTAACTTCCATGGAATAGAGCTCCTCGCTTGTCGCTGGTGTGAAAAATGATACTGGAATGCAACAATGAACCATTGAGTAGAGGCTGAAATGAAACTGAAAATTTGTTCTCCTGTAGCGTTTATCTTTTACACAAAAATAAGCTGCACAATGCCGCAAATTTCCAGAATATCAACCGTTTTTGAAATCTCAAATAATAAAATGCCACAATAAATGTCACTGATATACGATCGAGTAAAAATTATCCGAATATTACCCACACTTCTCAACTGTTTTATGAAGCGCGCTGTTACCCAACCGCAAATCGATCCTTCAACAAAAAAGGGATTTGTTGCTGAGTTCCTAATGGTGATAATCTATGAATCGTGAAAAAGATCTTTCGATTCTATCATGGCGTGAGGTCTACCACACTATAGCGTGAGATCTACCGCTGCATTGTTCATTCATACATTCATTTTTTCTTAGTTTCTCACGCTATGGAAACTGACCAATGAGGTCACTCCTCAGGCTGCACCTGGGCAGGTGACATATGACCGTAGATCTCACGCTAATGTAGCACCAATGTGTCCCCCTTTTTGTTCACTACCTTAGATCGAAAATTGTAGAAGCATAAGACATTCATGCAATTTCTTAGATTTTACAGGAGGTTAGTGAACATTTAGATATGAAGCCATCTGCAGATCTATTCAGATAACATATTTTCAATGTAGAACTGACCTGCTTCAGACTTTCCTATGGGTGAGTCATTTTTGAAAAAACAAAACAGAAAGTCTGATGTTCTCAGTTGCCATGATCACTGAAACGGCGCGATTACCTGTCAGGAAAAGAAGCATCAAGGCATCTAGGCAAAACATTCCCATTGATTCCCTCTCCTGGAAATTAGCAAAGACGACCTTTCTCTTGTCCAAAAAACAATGAAGCCTTCCTTATTTTCCGTTTCTTGCATCCAAGGTAAGAAGTTCTTATTTAAAATTAAATATAAATATCATTGAAATATCCCGAAACAGGCATGCAAGTCAACTGTATGTTAAAAATTAATGATCTACAGCAATTGCTGTGCGATGCCAAATGCATGCCTCAGTTTCCAGAGGTTTCGCCTGAAATGAAATAAAATTGTCGATACTTGATGGCGTAAACATGCTGCTTCTGTGAGGTAGATGTAGACGTACGACTCATCAGATCAGAATGTTTTGCAAAAGCATATGTACTCTTTTATTTTTGAAATCTTGTCAACAATAACATCTTTACGCAAAATGTGTAGGCCATCTCGCCTGTTATCTTGATTTGCAAAAATTTGTGTTCTTGAAAGACTTGAGTAGTGTTCAAGTAAAAAGGACAATTATTGGTTTCGAAAATATTTGATTTTCCACACAATGCTTCAAACAGTACTTGGGAATAAAAGTCAGGTTATTTTTCTGTTTGACAAAAGCATATGTGCGAACCGTTTAGGCGTGCACTGTAAGCAGTGAGAGACATAAGTGTAGGAGGAGGTAATTAGGTAATTTTTCTGGTGTTGCAAAGGATATTTTGTCCAAATTTTATGAAATTGCCCGAAAGACTATACTTTCTCTCTACAATTTTTTGTAGCTGTTGATACATTATATTTTCCCCTACAAAGTTACCACGAACTTGAAAATGTGAAATTTCGTACGTGAAAGTTGGTTCTTGGTCACCCAAGTGCAAAACGTACGTTAGGCTGTACAAGAACATTGTCTGAGGCCAACTGCCTCTGTAACTTAAGCATCTCCCCGCAGTTCTGAACTCTCCTGGTGACGGATCCAGCGAAAGTGTGGGGTTAATTTCACCCAAACACGTTTGTGGCCCCCCACTGAATGGCGCTTCTTCAGAAATGTACCCCTATTTGATGCTCATGTCATAGCAGCAGAAGCATAGAGTCAAAGGTATGCTCTGAACGTCGTTAAACCGCGGAAATTACGAGTCGTTAAGCCTGGTGAACCTGTGCTGCTCAGTAGTATCAACATTGACATTCATTCGAAATATTACTGCTCTTCCGTCATTTCTTGTGCGCGTGACAATTGCCTACGCTTTACTTATGTAATCACAAAAATGTAGTCACTTTATTCAGTATAGTAGGCTACAGTTCTCGATTTGCTGCGTGTCTGATAAAACTGGCAATTTTTGTTCCAAGCTAGTGGCTGTAAGGCTTTATTTATTGTGTCATTGCATTTTCATTTGCTCTAACGTTCACTATATTGTGGTTGGTTTGCTTAGTGCAATGGCTTCTTGTAGTGCTCCTGTTTGTTGGCTGAGTCATATGAAACAATAAACCATTCTCCATTGTTCATTTATGGCAGCCTTGACAGTAACGGCTGTAGTGAAAATAGAAGTGCAATGTGGAAAACTCANCTGACGCCGGATTCTAAATGCCACCAAAACGAAATGGAAGTTTTCACTCTGTTACCAGTGCGGTCCGTCAGTCTGAATAGACCTGAAACATAGTTTTGCAATATAGAGGTGAATACAAGAGCTTTTTGTCGGAACTAACGCCCCTGATTATACAGG
>JGI24158J21664_10006484_pt1 | contig 15423 bp, 11 predicted proteins | sample Ectturendosymbi3_FD_21664 | JGI IMG/M metagenome (IMG submission 21664)
GCGCGGGATGCGTTTACCTGCATTTTCGGGGCTGCATGGTGTGGGAACGCGCAGAGCTATGTGTGCGGGTGGGGAACGGAGGCGGTTTGAACTTGGTGCGGGGGGGGAGGGCGCGCGGGATAAAACATTCTTTGTGCGCGCAACCTAACGCTGACCCAATGCATGTGGAAGTGACAAGAGCAAGAAATTCAATGCTACGGAGAGCTTTTGGTACAAGGTCGTAGCAGCATTCTCTAGTGGTGGCGTGACTACAGATTGGAGTTTCCTGCTCTCAGTGATCTTGCAAGAAATACGTTCCGCGTGATGGCAACCAGCACTGCTAGTAAACGAGTGTTTAATATGTCTGGGCATATCATGAATAGCAGAAGAGCAAATTTAACGCGTTTGTCAGTGAGCGACATGCTCTTCATTAGCAGTGCTCTTAAAGCTAAGAAAGAAGCTCTCATGGTTGGCAAAAAGGTTTAACATTTTTACGTGACAGTGTTTTTAAGAGCTTCTGTTTTTTTTTTAAATGAACCACTGATTAAAGTGTCACTAGCGATGAAACAGATGCCATGAGTTGTTAGTGATTTTCAGACACATACTGTTGCAGGTGCGGATTTGGGACGGAAACAGTGCAGATTGGGAGGGTGCGCCGGTCGGTTTAGAAGTCTGCGGGTGCGGGCGGGAGTGGGCAAGAATTGGTTTAAATTTTGCGGTTCAGGCCGGGAGCGGACAAAATTTTCAACCCGTGCAGGACTCTACAACTTAAAGACTTGGTCTGGAATGCGGCAGGAATGTTTGTAATAAGGAGGAAGTGCGTTTTTGTCTATTTCAGGTCGGCAAACAAACAAGAATGTAGGTTGAAATGCGAAAACCACTACAAAATATCTCAGCAAGGATGTACTGTATAGGTGAAGCTAGAAGAGCTTGGCTAACGTGCTGACTGTTTATGCGCTTGGCTACACAAAAGTAAACGTGGGCAATACTTTAGTGGGACATTTAATGAATTGATATTAAGTGAAGAATAATGTTTGTTATTCATTTCATATTCAGCGCAAAAATTAAAGTGGGCGATGGACGAAAAAAGCTAAGAACAACTGATAGGATGCACGTGTAAAAAGTTTTTGAAAAATTGTTGAAAAGGGAACCTTGGCAGAAATGTTGGAAGAGCAGTGACCTTGAGCATTCCGCCGGTGCGGCTGAACCTTGGGATTATTAACCTTGCTTACGAACCGTTAAACAAATATTTGTGCATAGTTTACCGCAACCAGTGCTTCAACTGAACCTAACGTTTAGGAATCAATCTGGTGATTGCTGGGTATTAGTAAGGACATCGTGATGAAGGTACAGCCTGGCAGGCTTGGCGAAAAGCTTTACTTAAAATAAATTCGTCTGCTAAGCGAGTTAAAAGTTTTAAGACGGAAAACATCTTCGTATCAAAACCTAGTTCAAGCAGAATTCGAGTCATACTATACTTTTATTGTGAAACAATGAATTATAATAAGGATTATAAATTGTGTAGCAATAAATTACAATAAGGTGCTGCAGAATCTCAGCCAGCTTTGTTGATTTACCCTCGCCGATTCACAGGCGTAGCCGGGGGGACCAAAGGGGCCATGCACCCCCAAATTTTTGGAAAATATGCTGATTTTGTGCTTTGAGAGGCGTTTTTCCCAACAAAATAGTGTTATTCGCCTAAAATCGAACATTTTGGCCCACCCAAAGTTTTTGGCCCCCCCAAATATTTTGGGCTGGCTACTCCACTGCGCCGATTCATGGAAAGTGTTTGACTTCCTATTATTTGTGAGTCAGGTAAACATTAGAATCAATTCGGGTTTTTCCTTGCTGATTCAGCAAGTACGTCACATGTTGCAAGTACAGTAGTTAAAACGTTTTATGATTCGAACCAATCCCGCCTTTGAGGTTGTCGATTCGAATCAATTCGGCTTTTGTCTGACTGCTTATACTATTTAACAAAATAGTTATGGAAACCGATGCCGCAGTGCCGCAGTCGAGTTTCTTGCTGGCGTATCTGCAAAGATAATATAGCTGAGTAAAAATTATAATAAAAAATGTTACAACTGTTTAGAAAAATGTCTTACAAGCAAGAGAACAAAACTTTCTTTAATGCGATTGTTTATTTGAGGTAATGGGTAAATGACACTTTTATTTCTTAAAACGAAGTCCTTCATTCGTAACTTCATTTTTCTGCGATTCATGAATTTCTGTTCTTTCCTTGTTTTTCCATTCCGTGCTAAACCGTGTTTTCTGATGTGTTGTATATTTTGTTGCTCGATGCGTGTTTTCAGCGTTTTAAGCTCACAGTAACGTCGAACTTTTCAATGCTGTTCACAGATCAGATTCTGAGACAAGTTAAATTCACGGCTGAAACGATGCATTCAAAGACATTTTGATTTGCTACGTTAATGTGTCCCTTCAGCTGCAACCGTAGCAAGATGTACATATCTATTCTAATTTCAATACTAGCAGTCATTATTGCCTGTTTGCAATGGACAGCATTTAGCCAAAGACGGAAGTCACTGGATCCACCTGTCGTTCCTCATTGGATTCCCTGGATTGGTGCGTTGTGTTCAAAAGCTAAAATTTTTCTATAATTGAAAATCAGTTTTAATTTGCTTATGGAAACCTATATACCTAAATGATTTTTCCCAGCTCGTGACAGGTCATGGGCGTCGGAACGGGGGGCCAAGGCCCCCCCTTGATTTTGAAATTATTAGCAAAAAAGGTTGTTTTTTCAATTTCGGGTGGTAAAAAACAAATTTCACCACTTTTGGCCCCTCCCTGGAAAAAATTTTGGGAAAATCCCCCACTGGCCCCTCCCTGGAAAAAATCCTTCCGACGCCCATGAAACAGGCAATATTTTCTAATAGATGTCGTTGACAAGACTTTCAATAACAAAAAATGAGGGCAATATCCCAAGCAATTTCTAAACTATTGCTTTCTTAAACCAACTTTATAGCGGAAATTACTATTCAACAAAAATACACTGTGCCAATTAAGGCAAAAATTCAAGCTGGTAGTTAGATTCCAAAATATTTAATCAGATTATTGAACGCACGCTCTCTTGACACAGGAAACTTATTTTGCATGAGAGCCGACAGTGCTGAACTCGGTAAACCAAGTTAATGCCAACATAGTGATTTCTTTACCATAAAAATGATGCAATTGATACATTTATTATTGATATCTAAAAAATTTCACGTATTCCTTTCTCAGTCATCATCGACACCACGTACGTCAAGTGTGATTGGGTTAGTAGGTTTTCCATGCTTCAGTAATCATATGCTTTGCATTAAGAATGATAAACTAATGCTAAGCACCGGTGCGTAGGTTCTGGAATGGAATTTAAGAAACATCCCATCAATTTTCTTCTTAAATGTTCGAAGGTGCATGGACCAGTATTTACTGTTTACATGGGTAAGTGAAAATTACCTGTGGCTATTAAGAAAAATTATGTAAGATTTCAAGAAAAACGCCATTAGTGTTAGACTGTACCCAAAATCTGTTCAGCTTTTTTTATATATTTAAACAATTGATGTGTTCTGTGGATACCGCCAGTATCTAAATAAATTAGAAAGCAGAAAAAAGTTTCACAGTGCTGAAACAAAGGCAGTCCCGTCGCCACGGGAGGGCTTTGATGGGCTTAGCCCCCGCCAACAAAGCTCCAAGCCCCCCCAAATGAAATATGAAACATTGTAAATTAGTGGAAGATTTGTCAAATTTGAATGTCAAACCCCCCCCTGCACGAATGTAAAGCCCCCCCCACAAACGTAAAGCCCCCCTATTGACGACTTTCTGGCGACGATTCTGAACAAAGGTAACTCTTAAACCTGAGCTCGAGACTGAGCAAACAGGTGCGTTGAACTGCAGTCGCACATATGCAAGATTGCAATATCTATCTAGCCGGGAGGACTGTGAACAACCGCAAGGCGAGTAAGGATAATCGATTAATAACGTAAAACCATCTGTAGCTGGAGAGGGAACGTCAAGCAAAGGACGAGGAACCGCCTTCTAGATGTCAGCAGCAGTGGCGTTCAAGGGTCTGGTGATGCCCGGGGCGACTGCTTGATTGGCTGCCCCCTTTCCAAATTCTAGTGATGAGCAGTGGCGTGTGGTGGTCATTGTTGCTGATATTCCCTGTTTGTGACGTAAAAATATCACGTCATATTCACGTCGGCAAACCAACGTTTTGTCGAAGTTTTTTGACACAATATGCATATTCATATTCAGGGACGCCGGAGAAGCGGTAGGGCAAGGGGAGCAGAAAAAGAGTTGAGGGCACTGGAAACTTACAAAAACAAAAAAATATCGTTACCAATTATGTTTGTTTCTGTTCATCAACAATGCTGACCTGAAAATAATAACAGAATTATAGAAAATCATTCTGAATTTTCTGAGTGCCCGAATAGCTGCGATAAATTTGGTTCAAGTCGATCTTGATAACCATGCAATTACTTATGATACTGTAGTGAAAAAGCACCTCCGCCCCCTTGCTCCCTTTTTGAAAGGCCAGAGGGGGCAATGCCCTCACCATGCCTCCATTTTCCGGTGTCCCTGTGCACATTATTCTACACACACTCTCTTTACTCGTTGTTGTGTTATGTGTCACTGTACTGAACATAAATTACCAGCGGTCACCTGAGACAGAGCAGTTCATAACTGCAAAAATATCTGGCAATGCGTTAAAATAGGAGAGTAGGACGCACTCAATGCTCAGCGTAGTTCACAACTGCAAAAATACAAGGCTGCGCGTATGTCTCATCGAATAGCAGTCGATCAGAAGGTATGACGGACACCCAGGGTTGACAGTTTGAAATTTGTAAACTACTTAAAAATTGAGAATGAGCATAAAGTACGAAAGAAAATCTTGTCTTTTATTATGTACTGCCAAGTAATGACTATGGACTGCCAATTAATGACTAAGCTCGAAATGATGCATATATTACAAACACAAGTGCGCCACTGTATTAGCGCACACCCAATGATGCAACATCAAAAAAGAGAGGAAAACTAGCGATGCATCATAAAATCATCTAAATCATGCACGTTGAAATAGGACGGTTTTGAAATTTGGCTCGCAAAATCAATTAAATGTCCGTAATTATCTTCAGGGTTGATGTAATTGGACCCAAGCAAAAAAACACCAGTTTTTTTATAAAGCCCACTTAAAAAAGCAACAGAACCAACTAAAAATACCACTCTCTCCTTTTCCTTTGAAAAATGTACTATGAAGTAAAAAGTAAAATAAGAAGCATCTTCGTACAGTCAACTATAAAATTTTGAATGAAAAAAAAATGAGCAGCAACGAAATTTGAAGGACTTGCAGAAAAGAGAAGAATCATTCGAACAGTTTGAATAAATTCTTTTGGTTATCTTCTTCGGCTCTGTAAAATCGGTATATTTTAATCAATTTTTCTGCCTTCTCTGCATCAAAGCTGTTTCTGATGTTGGACCATACCAAACCATATGTTGAAAAAATACACTCTATAGATGCAGAACTAGCAGGGCCTGCACATAAACTTGACGTGAAACTGCAGAATTTGTGTGGGAGTGACTTTTCTCTCTTTGCTGTGCGCATGATTGCCAAGCCTTACCACTTCGGAGTGTATTGACCAACAACACTGTGTGAAAACAAAGATGGGGTACATTTCTTTATGTTCAACTTTGAATGCCATATAGGTATGACAAGTTATTAGTGTGTAATTCTGAAAATGGTGAAATTGCATGTTGCAATAAAAACAATTCAGAATGAGGTCTTTGTGTTTTTTTTAATCAGAAAAATCTGTTTCTTTCAAAAAAAACAGAAACACTGGGTTAAAAAATCATGGGTTGTTTTTTTGAAAAAACGAATTTTTCTTAAACCCGATTATCTTTCAATACTTTTTTGTGATTTTCTCTTTGTCGCACGATCTGGAACAAGTAACGTCACTATCAGTTTGATTGGATGTGCTCCGCACACCTAGAGTATAGGTCCCTGTCATTGAAGAATGTGAGAATTACTGGCATTTTAATACGTTAAAAATTAGTGTCGACAGCAAAACAAGTTTGGAAAAATTAAATCCATGCAGCATGTGTCAGAAGCCTTACAATAGGAAAAATGATCTAGTTACAGTACAGCATTTGCATTTTTGTAATTTCACTCTTTGGATGCCCCCATGCTTTGGATGCCCGGGGCCGTCGCCCCGTTCGCCCCCCCCCCTCTGCACACCACTGGTCAGTAGTTACTTTCTTTCGGATTAATCGAATTTTCTCGTAACTGTCCAGCGGCACATAGTTGATCAATAAACTCCACTAAAAACAGTCCGCGGTATATCACTTGAGTGATTCTATGTGTTCCTAAGCGCAATGCTGCGACGATGCCACTTTTTCCGTAGGGGATTCCTTTCGCCATTTTTCCTCCTTCAATCTATAACCTGTCCAGCGCGTGAAAGTCACTTTTGGTCTGGCCCGCATACTGCGGAAAACAGATCTTGCACGTAGTCACGTTAATGCCGTAGTTTTTGCATGTCGAATTTTACCAAAACTGGATCTTGTTTCCAACAGCTGCAACCAACGTATCCTCTTTGCTGACATAAAAGTTTCCGAAATGACGGCTTAAAACGCGGTGTTCACAGGCGAAGTGGAATGCCGATATCAAGCACGATGGTGCAATAGCTGAAATTTGCCTGCATCGCATGTTGCTTTCATCAATCGCACAAACAAATTCCGCATATATGACCTTACGCTCAAGAGCAAAATACTTACATATTTCTATTAACCAACTGTTCCCTTATGCTGCAAGTAGCTTCGCTCTAGGGAGGACTGCAGCCTCCCACTCCCCATACACTTTATGAATCAGACTGTTTAGAACTTGTCATGGCACTACGCAGCGGTGATAAACATCACAGTAATCATGTTGGCGACATCTATGCGCCTACAGGCTCTGCTCTTTGATAGTACCACAAATACACTTGTGTTTTTTCATAAAGTAACCGTGGTAGCGCCATCTATGCGTATGTTTTTTCGCTACCGCCACATATGTATGCTCGTATTCATGCATCTACCTGTGTGTTCTTTGTTAGCGCCATGTATGCATAAACTGTACTCCGTTTTATGTGGGTGTGAAGACCTTAAACAAATAGAACAGCTCGTTAGCCAGTATTATCCCAAATCATGAAGGATTTTATATAAAATGACCAGTAGTTGGGGCAGGCCTCTTGTTCTTTATCGACAGCTGTAGAAACTGCAGTAACAGGCTTCGGAGGGTGAGTTTTGGTTGATTTTCAACAAAAATGTACATATATAGAAATAAAACATACTTGAAAATCTTGCAAGAAAAAGTGAAAATTTTCTTTATCGCAAACTTAACCAGTGCAATAGCCTGACCATTACTTCGAGTTAAAATTTCTGTTGTGGCAAGTTGTTGCAAAACAAAACTTGCCAAGTATTCTTGTGCCTGAGTGGCTCAATGCCCGATATTTTCATTGTCCAGTTGCACTTGGTTTGAGGTTATCCATGGGGTTGGTGAATCAATATCCTGAAATAAATCTAGATAGACAGAGTCAGTGGGTAATCTAGCTATTCTTTATTTTTGCAGGTGGCCGGTACTACGTGTTTGTTACGGATCCATTCACTTTCTCGACGATCGCAAAAGAACCAAGAAAACTAAATTTTCGAGCCATGTTCAATTCAGTTGTAAAGAAACTTTTTGATGTTGACCCAATTGAGTCGGTGCATAGTATCTTCCCTAAACATTTGCAGGTGGTGGGATGTTTCTTAGATTTTTTTAAACACCAGTTAGTTAAAAAAAGTAATCTTCTGTGTACAGCATTTGAGACTGAAGTGAATAAGGCGTACGGCATTCGTAATGCGTTCAGGTGATCCAGTCGTGCATCATGCTGCTTTCCACAAAAAACTTCTGCAAAATAATGGAAATAAACATTCATGGCATTACCAGCAAACTTAAAATTTTTGAAGAGTTCGCAAATTGTGCCACTTTCTCTGTGTTTCTATTAAAGTATTTCATTTTTCCCACGTCAAATCTGCTGCAGCATCTATACAAGTTTCAACAAAGCCACAAACATGTCTTTCTTGTCAGCATGTATGATTTTTTCTTAAACTCTTTTTGTTTTTATTAATATTAAATTTAAAAAAAAGTAAGAAATGTTATAGCACGTCGTCATAATTGACTATTTCATAAAGACGCGCCAGACAGCCAAAGTAGGCTATGCAAATTAAGATAAGCAATAAGAGTGCTTTTGTGTAAAACAACCGCACTAATGCAGAAAATTCGTGTTTTGCTGCGAATGTGTAAAGTCAAACATTTCACAGTGGTACAAAAAATTGCTTTTTATTTCTGAAACAACGTAAAAGTCTTTGGAAGAAAGCACTTTTTCTACGTCAACTCATATTTATCGAGTTACAATCGCCATGATTTCTCATGCAATTCCTTTCAAATTAGTGTTTATCATAAAGTCTGCTATAGCTTGCAGTAATTCTTGTGAAATAAAACGAATAGAAACAAAGCAGAAAATACAAGAAAAATATTATTACTGTAACGATCAACATTGTTTTAAAGAATTCCAAAAAAGTTGTGTTCCCATAATTTACAGAAAAAGGGCACAAACTGACTTTTTCGGAAACTGAAAAACTGAAACTTTTTTGTTTATCATAAAAACAAGGAGAAAGAGTGTAAAGTAAAAAAGTAAACAAACCGTTTGGATTATAGCTTTGAACAATCTTGTGAATGCTTTAAGTTCTTCCTCCGTTGTTTTTCACTATATTAGGGGAAAGGCCTTGAGACCCTTGTGTCAAACATGATGCCGATCTTACAAGAGGTCACTGACCACAGGACGTTTTCATCGGCCAATTGGACAACAGTGGGTCTTCTGGATTTCACTTACGAAGTCATGTTTACAGCTGGTTTCAAGTTGTTGTAAGTAGACAAAAAACTAAAGCGCCTTCGCTACGCCTTTACCACCTGGAAGAGACATAAATTTCCGACATATGCTGCGATCCGTAACTTTTACTGCAGCTATTCAGTCGTTTCTTTTTTCGAGGCCCCGATGCAGAATGAGATTTACTGTGCAACACGGAAACGTAGCACAGAGCTTCTTGATGCATTGCGACATACTTTATACATCAGTTCTTCACAATGCGTTGGCCCAATAAATCTGATAAAACGATTTTTTTAGACGATAAGAAGGTTAGATGCTATGCCTGGATCTCCACCAACAGCGTGAAAATTGAGACCGTCTCCAATAGTAATAGGATAAAAAACTGGAATAGAAACCGGCGCTCATGAAATAAGCGTTATATCTCTGCTTCTTCACGCGAGTGTATTAAAAATTAATTTATTCTTCAAAAATCTGCAACTCGCACTGATAACTTAACCTGCGACTGGCTGTGAATCGCCTTGCTTACGTGGAAAACTTCAGTATACCTTGTGAAAGCACATTGGCCAATTCAGTGCCAGAAACAAAAAGCGCAAGTTGTTCTGGAGCGCAGGTTGCGTTTTTCTTTAGCGTCGGTAGATATAACCGCTTATTACAATAAATGTCAGTACCAGAGCGACATTAATAAATTTCCCCAAGCGCCCTTGCTGCTCACACTTCGTTGTGCTCCACCCAGCAAACGAGCTCATGCGCTCTAAGTTCCGACAAACCTTGATCAAAACCACGAACGGAAATCGACCAACTTTCTCCATTTTGCAGCCATTATAAAAGGAAAAAAAATTGAAATTTTTTTCTCAAAACAAATGCAAAGTACTTGTTTCTGGCACGTTTTGTTGCTTGATACCCTGCTTTTCGATGTCCACCATTAGGATGTCGATGAGAGACGGTAAATTGTATGCATGCCATCTTTGTGCAGAAACAGTGGCGTAGCCAGAAAATTTTTGGGGGCTATAAAATATGGGGGGCCAAAACCTTTTCACTGTAGGCGAGCAACAGTATTTCATTTGAGACACCGCCTATCAAAGGATAAAATGACTAGATATGATAAAAATTTGGGGCGGGACATGACCCCCTGCCCACGCCTATGTGCAGAAATTTAAATTTATTTCTTGTGTAGTTCGACCAACAGACCCTTAGCTTAGGCCAATGGTTCCCAAACGTTTTCTCGTCGCATACCGTTTAAACGTCCCTCACAAGTGCTCTCGTACTACCTACATTCAGAAAAACTCTAAAATGGAAACAGCAACAATTTTTAATGAATAACTTCAAAAGAGGCACTGCTAAGCCCGTAGTCAGGTTTTAAGATTTGGTGGGGCAAAATACGTTTTTAGGGGAGCAAGATTTTTGTTTTTATGATGTGTTTAAAACAAAATTTCTTGTGCACAACAAAATTTGAGGGGGCACAAAACATTTGGGGTCACTACCCCGGACTGCCCCCCGTGGCTACGGGCCTGAGCACCGATCCGGGCCCTGGGATTGAAAACACCAAACTCAAAAATAGACAAGTTACTAAAAGCACACACAATTTTATTGAGATGGTTTATGTGATATATCGATCAATGCTCTTCAACAGGGGTTCCGCGGAACGCTAGAGTTCCGCAAAACATGTAGTGGGGTTCCGTGAGTTTTAAGGGTTCCGTGAGGGTTTCTCCTTTTTTAGGTGAAATGATTTCTTGCTTCAGTATGTTGATGCGTCATTATGAATTTCTTTAGATCACCATGCCACATCCAGACTCCAAGCAGGTCAGTTAGTTACACAGGAGGGTGACTGCAGATAGCGGAAAAAGAAATATTGAGCGTTGTTGCGTCACTTGTTCATTGTTGTGCAACTTGTCACTTGTTCATTGTTGTGAAGAACGTTATCACAGTTATACGATGTTGCCGATGTGCTGTTCACAGCAGAGCAGACTGAGTAGAAAGTAGGCTCAGCCTGAATCTAGTAGAGAGTAGACTGAGTCACAGACTAGAGCTGGTGTTCAACCTTCGTGGGAATAAAATAAAAATAGTGTGAATCCCAACTTTTTACTAATAGTATTTAGTCAAGCCAGATGAAACTAAAAAGCATATTTTCTTATGTGAAGCGAAATAATAACAACAGCGAAGGTGTGGACGGTAATGAGCAAATGTTGTTCAAATGTAAAAGAGGCATCTAATCCGAAGCGGACCAAATGTAATTCAATTGCCAAAGTTAGAAAATGGGACGACAGTATTTGAGATACGGGTTGTTTTTGCAGGGTGACCAATTCTGAATGTAACAGCTACATTCGAGAAATGCAAGAACAACCAAGTCACTAAATTTCTTGCTTATAACTTCTGTAATAACTGTTTATTTGTAGAAGTGTCTAATAACGAAATATTTGATTTTCTTTCAAATCATTCGTGTTTTTTCAACTTTTGTTAATGGGGGTTCCATGACAAAAGTGAAAGCATATCAGAGGTTCCACGATGGCAAAAAGGTTGAAGAGCACTGATATGGACAGCGTCTGAAAATCCATAGCGATCGATCTAGATCAGCAGGCCTCTAGAAAGTATAATTTGATTTGTTGCTTAGTTCTTGTAATATATTAATACATATGGCTGCTTATTTTATAAGAGTGAAGGCAGAGAATGAAATACCACGAGTGTGGCATGAAAAGGATGTGTTAAGAGCAGGAGACAGAATGTATAGTAAATGGGAAAAGTGCCAGTCTTTATGGACACGTGAACTATGAGTGCGCAACTAAAACGCAACCGATTTGATAATTCCAGTATGACACAAACCTGTTTCACCAATGGATTTCAAATGAACTTTGGTTCTGACGCTGACTGAAAGATCGTTTATTTTTGTTTTATCTGATTTCAAGTAAATACAAACAAGCTGCTCGCGTGCCACCTGGAAGACTTTCGCGGTCCATCGGTGCGGCACGCCACGTTCCCTCCAAGAAAATTTTGCTCTGAGCAAATATTTGTTTAAGTGAGGATGTATATTTTAAGGCTGATTTAGCAGAATTCTAAATTAATTACCAACTTTATAATTAGTATAAGAATAAATATAAAATCTTATGGAAACACGAACCAAGTTACTTCAAATAGCTTCTTGTTTTTGTGCTTTTCCATTGTTTATACACTTTGTTGCGCAAATAGTCTGGTGGTACTGCGCAGTTGCGCACCTTAGAGGAAACATTGTGCACATCCCATAGTTTGGGAACCACTGCGTAAACCTATCTAAACGAGCGGTTTTCACTTACTATCCCGTGTGTTACTGATGAATAAAGTAGCTTTTTGCTGTATGTGGATGTAGCGAAAGAGCACTGACAGCATTATTTGAATAAGCTCGAGCCTAGAGCAACAACAATTGTTCATGTTTTCAAGAAAGCACTCTCAAAGGTAAATTTTGGCGGAAGTTGGCTGTGATTTGAGTGTCAGCTTACAAGCAGTCATCTGCATAATGCATGAAGAGTGATAGGTTTCAAGTCCAATCAAGAACCGCAGTTTTAAAGTTTTGGTTTGGCTCGGTGCAGGAAATTGATTGGCTTCTCCAACATACTGGTGAGCAGTGGCGTAAATAGAGGTTTGAGCCAGGGGTGTAAAACTTAGCTGAAAGGGGCCCACTGTCAGCTGTAGCAGGCCCACAAAAAAACCTGAGAAATGATGATAAATACGGATGTTGAGGCTATAGTAAAACGCTAAATCTATGGAAAATACTACGAAAAACGCAAAAAACAACAACCTACTGAAAACCAAAAGGATACTAAAACGGAAATATTGGCTAAGTGTGGGTCCGGTTTTTACATTTAGCTTTCTAGGAGGGGGCGATTCGCCCTCCTGTTCCCGTCAGTTACGCCACTGCTGGTGAGCTGCACACACAAAGCAAAAACAGCGTCATGATAACTTGCGTGCTTTTTCCCACATTTGCTGCATTCGAAAGTCATTGCCATCGAGTTTCGTTGTGATAAGATTCTTCATTGACTATGAATTGCATTGTGCTCTTTGCTAATTGCTTGTGCTCGAGCAGATTTGGCGGCACTTCGCGTACGTCTGGACAAACCATTTCCAGAAATGAAATGATGAAAATCATCGACGATTTTCGAGAATTTGAAGAATTGGTTCCGTATCTAACACAAGGTGGCTTCATGTCTTACTTCAAGGTGATAAGCACACTACCTTAAAAAGTTTCACTGCTTTTCTTGTTTTAACCGATCATGAACCGGTGAATATTTCAGGGTGTGCACAAAGCTCGAAGACGTTTGTGGAAACCTATAGAAAGTGATAAACTAAAAGAACGAAACGATGTGTCTGAACTCATCCTTGATATGATGAATAACATGCAGAAAGAGGTTAAACAAGAGGACGTACCTAAGAGACTCTTTTCAATTCTCTACGCTGCCGAGGTGATGTAGCAGTGACAACCCGTCGCGAAATCTCTTGATCATTTGCACTTAAAAAACAATTAGCAACTAAACGAAAAATGCTGCTGAAAGAGCCTTCTCGAGCATAATTTTACTTTCGTCTCAGAAGCTCTGTAGCACAGCTTTTGTTCTGTTCAAAGTGCACATAGCAGTTTTTGTATCTATTAAATAGTTTCCTAAATCCTCTAGATTAAATGCATGTTTTTCAAATAGGCCTACACTCAGGGCCGGATTAAACATTGGGCACACCGGGCAAATGCCCGGGGTCTTGCGCTTTTGCGCTTGATTACCGAAACACTCCCTTACTGTTTTTTCATGTTTTTAGGCTGTTCACCACGCGTCAAAATTGTAGAGCTTTTTGATTACTGCGTTTAGTTTATAGGTTAAGGAAACTGACAGCTTTGGCATTTATCGTTTTTGAGTGACTTGAAAGAACTGAACCAAAGAGCGCCACGCTTTAAGACCCAAGAATTAGATCGAAATCAGTGCATCCATGGGCGTCCGCAGAAATTTTCACAGGGGACAACGTCGAAATTTTGCTTATCCTTTTCAGCTTGCTGACGATGCAATACAAATGCACGTTCACAAAACGCTTTCCCCTTTCTACCCCATTAGTCTGTGCTGGTTGGACCTCAATTTCCAATCTTTTGTCTGAAATCTTTTCTACACTTTGGATATCGGAAATGCTTATTTTTCTTTTCATAAACTGCCTAATATCATTTTTTTGAGCGCTTTCTACAAATATGTAAAAATTTAAGAATAATCAACGGCCAGAACAACATGATCGGGGAAAAAACAAGAAATTTAGACACTCGCAAAACTGTTTCAAGCAATGAGAAATATAACTATGTGTTGACAAGACTATCGGACAACTTACTAAAGTTAGAACACCACGCATCACAGGCTTAAAAAACTGAGCAGATAAATTACGAAAACTCGCCACAGCAAAGATAGCTTTGCATTTAGTGCTCATTAAGAAGTCAGAACTAAACCCTAACGATAAAACTTATTCTCACAAGTCTGCATCAGGGGCGCAACGAGGTTAGATGGCGACCGGGGAAAGAAGCAAGTTTGGCTCCCCCATATTCGAACCTGAGGTCTTTTGGAAGCAAATGCACTGTACTGAAGAAAGTACTTGTGACATTGTTAGGACTTTTGACTTTTCGGTGCCCCCGCAGTGATTCGGAGTAATTCGGGGCCGGGGGGAATTGTTCCTCCTTTGCCCTCCCTCGTTTCGTCCCTGGTCTGCACAGATGTTTTCTAACATGCCACGTATTTTAATACTCTGTGAAAAGAAGCCTGCATAAGAATCGTTTGATTAAGCTATTCACTCGGGCACGTTAATCACAGTCGCACACTAACAATGGATTTTTCAAACTTGTGGAAGCACTGCTACAGATTTATTCATTTTTCTTTTCACACATCATATAACTATACGTGACTTACTGCTATCAGCAGTCACTGTCTCGCTGCGTCGCCTGCCAAGATGTCTATGTGGTACAGGCACATGAAGGGCTCCCATTCAGTGATTTCAAACAAACCCAGATTGCACACCAAAAAAAAACGTATTCCTACAATAAAAATCTAGAAAACTTGTGTTACGAACAAAAACACATGACTGTGCTTATGAGAATTGAAACGATAATAGATACTAGCTTAATTATAGTTATCTTCCAAAGTTTCTTCTGAAAGGCAAACATTAACATTTGGACGACTTTTTTGTTGCCCAGGACGTTTTTCATAACGCTGTTAACATACTCCGTCAATGATATCTCTCACTAATTGTAGGAATGCATTTGTTATTAAACAAGGAAGTTTTCTGCAATCTTGAACTTCAGCGGGATTTAAAATCCCCCCAAAATATATTCCCAATGCCTTCTTTCTCTAATTGAAATTTGTTTTTTAATTTGTATGCATAGGGAAACATCGATATTAAAAAATCCATCCTAACCCTTGTTTCGCCAGTTTCTTCAACTGGCATTAGACAATATATAACCCCGACCAGTAGCGGACACAGGCTAATTTGGTGGGGGGGATGCGATATCGATTTGCAATGAACCCAATGCTTCACAGGGCCATATTGCGTAAATCAATCACTT
>JGI24158J21664_10006486_pt1 | contig 15421 bp, 12 predicted proteins | sample Ectturendosymbi3_FD_21664 | JGI IMG/M metagenome (IMG submission 21664)
ATATATGTGCAGAGATAGTTAAATGCACGCAGAGATAGCTAAACGTGCGCAGAGATAGCTAAATGTGCGCAGAGATAACTAAATGCGCACAGAGATAGCTATCTCTGCGTAGAGATAGCTGAATATGTGCAGAGATAGCTAAATATGCGCAGAGATAGCTAAATACGCGCAGAGATAACTAAATGCGCGCAGAGATAGCTAAATATGCGCAGAGATAGCTAAATATGCGCAGAGATAGCTAAATGCGCGCAGAGATAGCTAAATATGTGCAGAGATAGCCAAATATGCGCAGAGATAGTTAAATATGTGCAGAGATAGCAGTTTTTGTGCTAAATCTGTCATATATAATATTTTCGACGAGACCATCGGAGTGATGTCAGACGCGTCAAACATAAGACATCATAGTTGCAACTTGCAAGTGAAGGTTTTACCATTCAACAGAATAGCCCAAGTACAGATTTCTTGATTTTTTCCAATGCCAACGGCCACCACACTGCAAGGTCGAAACGACCAAACTCACCTGTTCATTTCAGGTCCGCGGCCTCAAAGAGAGGCTGAGTAATCCGATGTCAAAGATTAGGCAGGTCTGTGCTCACGCGCTGGAGAGCGAAATCGGGTGGCAGCTGCGCGACGCTTTCACAGACACTATGAACGAATTGGAAAAGTACGAGACGAGGCTTTTGACTTCTTGGGCCAGAAGCGTGGACTCCGATCTGAGGTAAACCTTGCTGGAGGTTTGTGAAGTTTGTTGGATCAGACCTCCGTGTTTTTTGTTTCTATTCAGCAACGAACCCGGTCAACTTGACGCGCTCATTATTGACCAACAATACTTTGGTGAAATCTTGAAATGATTGATTTTTTTCTTAATACACTGAAAAACGATTCGCTTTATGCGCGTAAGAAGCCAGTCATTGAACATCTGGGCCAGGGAGCTTGGTTCAGAGAATCGTATCGTGGTGTCTGCTGTTATGCGGAAAAATTCGGAATGCGACGCTAGTTTTTCCACCTTTCCCAGTGTTTTATAAAGCGCCGTCCGAACCCTTTTTCCTACGATATGTACGATTACGTAACCTTTCGCTGCAATTAACAACGGCTGCGCGAATATCGCAGCATCGTTTTCTTTAGCGCAGGTCATCGTGAGTTTGTGGCACGACCGTGGTGATCAGGGCAGCAAACGTGGTACTCATTAAAGTTCGACACTAAAACCATCATATTTAGATGCAGTGACAACCACAGGTGGTTTTCGGAAAACAGCCTCAGTTTTGCTGATTCAGCGCTCGACGTTGACTACGCGCGTTCTGTTCCCTCTGCAGAGACAAACTGAAGCAACCTGTTCTGGCGACCGAGCAACTGGAGACGAACCGCGACCAGACCGACTCACGGCTCTGGAATCCGCAATCCGCCCGCGGCTCCGTCTCCAACGCCGGCGCCGACGGCCAATCTGACGCCGGCCTGGAAAGGAACGTTCAGACTGTGCCGGGGCTGAAAGTGAACTTGGACGGGAAGTTGTTGGAGATGTTGAGGGATGTCCGTCATTTGCAGCGTGCGCCGCACGACGTGAGTTTGCTTGTTCGCAAATGTAAGGATTCTTTACGCGCGGCTGTGCGCTGCGTTCAAACCGCGCGACTGTGGAACTGTGAAAAAGGTCTTGCTTCCTTTTTCCTTTCCTGTTTTTTCGTTGCCGAAAGGCAGGATCGCAATTTGGAAGTTGGGGGCATTTCTGTCAAAAACAGCCGCAAATGATTTCCAATAAAGACAACTGATTTCCTGTTCTGTACGGGGTATGTGATCGCTATTTAAGTTGACGTTTTTCTTTTATTTTGCTCGTTTTGCGTTTGAGTCAGGTTATCAGAGAACAGCGTTTTTCACGCGAAACAGCAATGTTCCAACTGTTAAAACTCTTTTGACAATGTTTGCGTATGGAAAATTGAAGACTGAAAGTTAAGGTTTTACGTATGTTTTGCTCTCATGCATCGAAAGTTTCACTCTATTTTGAATTACTTCAAATTTAGCTCTGTTTCGGAATAATTAGTCCTTTTAGTTTTTGCAAACTCCGACCAAGCGTCGGACGCATGAAATATCTTGCACGCAGAAGTTTTATAAGTGTCGCAGGCTGCTTGATAATAAGTTACTTGGTCAGAGAATGGTAAAGCAAATCTCACAACTATTACTCACGAAAGACAAGCTGGTTGCGAAATGCACCGAATGTAGTTTTCCATCGCCTGCGTTCTCGCTCCACGATAGGTTCCGGTTCCGGCGTCGGTCCGCGCCCTTCTTCGGATCGCGGACAGCTCCGCCCTGCAGAAACGCGCCACTCGGTTACGAACGATCGTTTCGAAATACAACGACATCGTCCAACGCATGCAAGAGCATGAGCAGCTGCTGTTCGAGAACAGGATGAGAAGGGCAAGTATACTTTGCGATGCTGGGATCGGTTCGGTCGGTAATTTTTACGTCGCCGCAGCGGACATGTGCGGCCAATGAAGTATTTGTAGCAACTGCATGTAGTTCCAGTATATTGAGCACAGTAATATATGTGTCAATTTTAGGTGCCCGTATAATTATATCACTCACTCTTACGAACTAATGCTTTCTATGTGCAACATATAGTTAATCTTGTAAGACACTGGAAGCCATTTATCACTTCGAGCATTCAATGCCGTTAACCTTTGACCTTTGAGCGCCCCTGTCCTGAGGGTCCGCTGTAATCCTTTCAGGATCGACCTACACGTTTTCTACTCACCAAAGGTGTGAATAGGAACTCCGACGTCTTCCAAACTTACAACATTAAGATGGACAATACTATTAACCACCGTTTTATCATGATGACAATAACGGGGGAATGTTGTCCAATTAAACAGAGAATCTTAACAAAACCATGTTTTTCGTCCTTACTGATATCAGACACACTGTACTTATTGAAATCGTTGGAATATTGCGCACACCAAAATTGTATGCATCGTTTATATGAAAACGTGTGGATTCTAAACATGGCGAAATCATGTGATTCGTCTTTACTTAAATTTCATAAATCCTATGCTCAATGAAATCAAGCTATTTTTATCCTTCTACTTGAATCATCTGTACTTTATCTACCGAATTACGTGAATCGCACATGGTGAAGTAAATGAATGTGAAAATCGTTTAGGATGTACCTCTAAAAAGAAAACACCTTGATTTTGTTTGGCGAGAGGATAAAAAAACGAAAATATCGTGATTGTTGTTTGGAAATTTTGAGTGTATTATAAAATGAAAAGCCAACCAAAGTCAATTTCGTTGCTTCGTGCAGGTAGATGAAATAGTGAACGAAGGCAAAGAGAAAATCTCTTGGGGCTCAGCGGACCTGGATGACTTTCTGGAGAAATCGTCGTCAATCATCTGTGACGACGTCCACCGCATCCTCACACGAGTACACAATAACTGGGATTGCGTGCAAGAGATGTCAAGATCATGGTCGGAAGGCAAGCTGTTTTCACAGTGTATACTTTGCTTTTGCCTGAGATTGAGGTTGCGGTTTAGATGGCGATTGACGCCTTGGATTGTTTTGGATGAAACAGTTCTTTTCACAAACGTTTCGTTTCTCCTTCCGAAAGCCGCTAGATGGTTTTCCAATTAATACTCGCGTTCTTCACCGCTTTAAAGTTAACCACCGACTTTGCAACGTCAGTAAACGTATGACTTCGGATTTGTCAACCAGTCGAAGCGCTGTCTACGGGTGGTTGGATGGCTGTTTGTTCATGTATATAAACCTTTCCCAACTGGGAAAAATTGGTGTATAATTGCTTTTCCCTGTTCGGACTGTTCTCAATTTGGATGAGTGTTAGCTTCCGGCATCGCTTGTTCGAGCTTCTTCACGTCGGTTTCCACATTTGCTTGGAGAAGAAAAATTGACCCACTGTTTTAAAATTTTTTAACTTAGGAGCGTTAGACATCTTCACCAGCCACCAAATGAACAAACAAACCAAGAACCTGAAGCAGTTATTAGAAGAACAAGAAGAGTTGGATGACTACTACAAAAGAAAGCTTATACCCGACGGTCGAACCATTCATCAATTGCTACTTGACTCGTTCCAGGTAAATTGACGACGGTTTATGCTTTGTTTTTGGAACCTCCTTCGCAAAGTATGGAGCGCAACAAGTGCCTATCTTTAACTATCTTTAGGCTTTACAGGCATTCAATAAAGACGAACAAAGTTGCAAGCTTTTCGTTAATTCAACAGGCCATTTTTTCTATCACAGCTAATTTGTCCGTGAAAATGTTTCTTGTTAACCTATATCTTAATAATTGGTGCTTTAAAAATGCTGTTCAACTTCAAGCTGTATTGGTCTCCTGTCACGTACGTAAACCTGGCCCTGGTAGGACAGATGAAGCTCGAAACTAATTTGTATGTACGATAAAAAAACTCTGGTTTACACAAGTAACCGTTTCTCATTCTTGTGTTTCACTGCAAGCCGGCTAGTTTTGTCCTGTAAACGTCTTTTCACAGGCTGTGGAGATGAGCGAGGCTTCGCCTGCTTGGCAGATGTACACCACACACATGGATTTAACGGTTCTGATGTCTTTGAAGACTAGCATACTCACCAGCCTGGATGCTATGTACACAACTGTCGTTAATCTTGATGCTGATGGACAAGATGCTACAGAGCCAGTGAGCCTTCTTTGTTTTAGTTTTCGAACAAGGTTGGTGTTTTCGTGTCAATAATTCGGCGGGCTTTTGTTGGATTCCTTCCTTACAACATTTTTTTAAGTTTTCGCATAAATCAATAACGAGCAACATCCATTCGTTCATTTTCGTGCCCGCTTTTTCTCTGTGGAGGGTCTCGGGGTCAAGCAGCTCTAGGACTAGAAATACCTCACGGTCAACGGCAATCTCAGATAGTTCTGCAACTTCTGCTGGCTGCACACCAAAATGAGACCAAGTCAATTTGGAGATGTAGACACGCCACCTTGTCCTTGAACGAACTCTGGGCCGCTTTCCAGTGTGTGTAGCCAGCAGGACTTGCCTTGCCAATCTTTCCTGGGACATTCTGTAGCGAGGAACGACGGATTATAAAATGCATTCCTTATGTCGCATGCATCTTGACCGTTGCGTTCATTTCACCTAAATGACAAGCTTTGTGTAAGGCTGCCCTGAATCATCGGTTAACGCATATCGGAGCTTGCTCTCAGCACGTTTATTATTTAAAATAACTCGATGTGCTGTATTTTTATTCAAAGTAGCTCTTTTCCCATTGAGAAATTAAACTTGGCTCAGACCCACTGACCACTGACCGGCTCCAGGTCTGGTGAGAACAGCGAATAATGCTGTGCTTGTTACGACACGGTCTATTTTAGGCCAACCGCCAAGTTCGTGTAGGAATATTGCTGTGTCTCTTGGCCCAGTGTCGATAAACCGCAGCACATAATATACTATATTTATCAATCGCGCAACTTTTCGTTTGTTTTAGTGTGCTCCGTTAAATAATCCGTTATAATCGGTGAACGATCTCGCTTACATTCTCCTCGCATGCATCCTATGTTTGTTCGCAGACTTGCATACTGGAAGTGAGGCTGGAACTCGTTGAGCAGACCGTGTCGTTTTCGCCTCCTCTTGATCGTTCCGCATCAGTGGACAACATCGAGGACGCTGTGTCGCTCTGGCTCACTTCTTTCTTGAAGCGTTCAACTTTGATTCAGCGTCTCGCGGTTAGTAAAGCAGGTTATATTCGGTGACGACACGAGCTTGAGTTGCTGAATGAATTTTGTTAGCACTGGTTAGTGCGGGGCTTTTGGTTCTGGCAGAAGTTGCATGTTTTACGATGTTGATTTGAAAGTTCTGGAACGTGTACCATCTGCTCACGAAAAAGTGAAAATGATAAAACATTGGAGCTCATCTCTAAGCGCACCTTTCACCATTTACCGGTCACGAATTTCTGCCGACAGGACGCCAGCGGCACCTACAAGGACTTCTTGACCTCGGACCAAGATGTCTGGGAAATAGTTGAAGAAATTCGAAGCGTTGTTCAGGAAAATGCAAACAAGTGCAAGGAGCTGCTGTCTGCATTCGACAACTACAAGTACAGACAGACGTTGTGTTTTTGCTGTGTCTTTAGGAAACCTGCTTCTCCGCTTAATTGTCATGAGCTTTAGCGGTGGATGACGTCACCGGGTTGAAATCTTTCAGCAGAACTTTCTCTGGGGCGTGATANTAATGATTTGCATTAGAATCGGAAATGTTGAATTTATTTACGAGACAAACGATGTATGTGAGCTTTGTCATGTGCGAAGGATTGTGGTCGTCCCGGCGAGTTGCGCCTTTTCTTTCCGCAACAACCACCGCGTTCTCTTAACTCTTTTCATCATTCAGAGCAGCCTTTTCGTGTACGGGCTCTATGCTGTGTGAACTCTTGTTTGCTGGTATACACACATAGAAAAACCGTAATCTACTTAGCTGTGTTGATTTGCATTCCGTTATATCTGCTGGCCGTCCTTTTTGCTAGAATAGTCTTGTGGTAATCCAGAATCCTCGTTGCTGGCTTCGTACCGTTGTCTGCTGACAGTTTCGTGTTAAAATAACTTTGTCTCGCAATGCCTGATTTTCCAGCTTCTCGCGCCTATATTTAAGGTTTTCGGACAAGAACGAAAGCAAAACACATGGTGCATTCTGTTTTGCTCCAGGTTTTTGTGGGTCCAAGACGTCCAGCAGTCTTTCCACGACTTCCTAAACGGGCGACCGTCGCCCAATCCGCTTCGTGTGTCAAAACAGTCCAACAAGAGACCAAGCGGCTTTAGTCAAATGACCCCTGGCCAGAGGTGAGATCTGGTGTACCTCCTGGAGATAATTGAAATCGTGTCTCTCCCAACACCTACCGACCCTCGTTTGCTGAAACGTTTTTATAGTCGGTAATCGGTCATGCATCACCAACTTTTGTTGCTACAATCGTGATGCTTCTGGAACGGGTTTGATGCTTGAGCTTGGATAAATGAGAATGATCGTGGACTGCGTGGTGGGATTAAGAAGTTGTTTTCCTATGGGTGTTGGTGTCTTTGCGCTCACCAAGTATTTGCTGAAATATTCTTACGCCACGACTGACAAAGGCAGAAACAGGGTTTGAATTGACGATGTTGTGTTTCGCAATGAAAGGCATTTCGCAAATTTGCCAAATCACTCTGATAACAACTTAAAACAACATTAACAACTTAAAACGCACACCACATTAGAAGTATGTTCGGATATTGAACGTTAAAATGAATTAAAGTTCCTGTTCTGGCTTCATGAAATGTTTTTTCTATATGCTGCGGCGAAGCTGGAAAATAACGCCTTGCCGTTAAGCCGCCACACGCGAATTGGATTTGCAGCCATTATTTCTATCCTGCCTTTCGACTGGTTGTCTGCATTGCGCACAAACGTTCATTGTGACGTCAGTCGGTTGTTTTTGCAGATCGCGATTTTCGGTGCACAGCCCTGATGAAGGCAACGAAGCGGAAAGGATCTTCCTGACGCCGCACATGGACCAGCAGTACTACAGTCTGCACCAGAACCCGGATGTGGGTTCGGCAGACAATTTCATGGTCGTCCCAGGCCTCGCTGATTTCGACGACGAAATCGCAATTTACCGGACCGCGAGAGATCGGATCGCTGCTCTGCCTGACAAGAAGTCTGTCGGGTGGTTGTTGTTTGATTACCAGCCAATAAAACAGGTACCGAGTTCATTTGTTTCTACTCACGGTGTATCAACTACAACCAGGACACTGTTTCACAATGCGTGAAGTTTTGTTTCCGCTCCGTACAAATGTACTTCGACAGCTTGTATTGGCTGACACTTGTATTATCTTTGCTGTCAATGGTTTTGCATATATATTTTCTTCGTTAAGATAAGAAGTTTCAGTAGCGCTTGCCTTTTGTACTATGATGATTGAGCTTCCTTTAGTTCATCCCATTTCGTTTCAGGCAGTGTGCTGTAAATGTGCTTGTTATGTGTGAGATTTGAAAAGGCAGCACAGTATTGCTAGCAAAGCAGTTCTTGCAGGCGTTGATTATTATATAATGGAAACCATAACTGAACGCTGCTACAGTCAGATGCTCAGGCTTCTCTTCTCAAGTTCAACGACAAGCATCCTTCAAATCAAAGTGTGGAAAAAATATCATGACACATGTGTTGTGCAGCAGTTCATATCCCTTTCAGAACCCAGTAGCACCGGTTTTGTGGTTGTGGTAACTTAATGCAACTGCAAAAGATTTTTCTGACACCCAGCTATTTAATTCGCTGCTCACATGGTTGTTCTTTCACAGGTGCTGACGACATACGCCAGCAAGTGGATGTGGACCTTTGTCCAGTACCTCTGCGATCAGGTAAGCTACTTGCTGTATTTTTGTTCAGTTCTTGGTGATGCATTGGCCTTGTACGTGCCGGTCAGCTGTGTTTCCTGGAACTATAGCAGCATATGTGTACTGATTTATCCTTGTGATTGAAGTGTATCGATTTTTGCTGCAGCGCTCCTGCTACAGCTGTGATTAGTTTGGAAAAATTACGGTAGGTTGTTGCATGATCGGTGAATGCAAATATCTTTTGCGCCACCGTCACTTAGATTCGTGCCACTGATTGCGTATTTTCGTGTGAATGCAGGTAACCGACTCGTTGGATACCCTGGCCGACTTCCTGGCCCGGACTGAGCCCGAAATCGAGAGCATTACTGGTGAGGAGCGTGACACTGCGTCGTTTATGAAGATGATGCGCCTTTTCAATGAAGTTTCAGCGCAACAACAAGACATGGACGAAAGGTTTGAGCTTCAGTTTTATGAAAAAAGCGCCTGCCAACATGAACAGAGACCGGAGGTTGGATTTAGTGAAAACCCTCAATCTGTTATTTTTATCACGTAGAGCGCTTAAAAACTCAGCTGTTCATTACACCAACTGAGACCCGGTTCTAAGCTGCTGGGATGGCTGATAAAAATGTTTTGCCTCCACCTACGTGTTAGTCCTGCACTACATGTTGTTTACACTAGTTCACTGTTTCTCCTCAGGTTTTCAGTCATGCAGCGCACCGTGGATTTATTGGAAAAGTATGAAATGAAATTGCCGAACGAAACGCAGGAAATGTTTCGATCTGCGCCAGATAGGTGGAACCACTTGAAAACAAAAGTTTCTTTGGCAAAACAGAGGCTCGGACCTCGAATACAGGTCTGTGTGAAAGTGGATCGCTTTTTTCATCAGCTGTTTTGCAACTTTTCTCCATCACCAGCAATCTATCACAATTCAAAGAAGAGTCTTTTAAACTCTGTTTAGCAATTTTTAAAGCTTTTTAACCGAACCACAATAGCTTTTTTGATTGAGTTAACCCTTGACTTCATGCTTTTTCTCTGCAGGAAGAATCAGATCGCATCACACGTGACCTGTTACGCTTTAGTGACCGCGTGGAGGCGCTTGCTTCCGAGCTTCGCTCATCCGACGTCTTTTCGAGGGATTGTCCCATTCACACCGCCAATAACGTCGTTGATGGATTTTCAAGGCGTCTGAAACTGCTCCAGGCTGAAGCGCAAGACCTCATTGAACTACAGGTTGGTGAGGAGGGTTAGGCACTTGCGAGATTCACATCGTTTCATACTGGGCTTCGTTTGTTATTCTGTCAAGTGTGTCTAAAACAAAACTGATCATCACAACCTTGGGATNCCTGCTGGCGCTGATGACATCACAATACTTTCACGTCAAGGGCGGTAAAAACTGTCGCTTTCTTTGGTTTGAAAACAAACTAAGACTACATTCTCTAAAATATGTCGCTGCCGACGTAAAGTGAGGCTTGCAAAGGCGTAGTAATGACAACAAAACGCTTGGCAGTCCCATGAATGCAGTGTTAGGCATGATATCATGTTAAAAATGTCTTGCGCCTCACGCAGTTAACTAGTAAGCTGGCAGGAACGTTTTCACCCATGTCATGAATGTTATCTGTCCACACCGTTTGCAGGAGTTACTCGAGACAGCCGTGGTAAACTTCTCCGTTCTGCCGCAATACCAGCGCGACCTTCGCAATCTGAAGCTGGTTTGGGATCACGTGAGAATGCTGGAAGAGGAGCAGGGCGAATGGAAGCGGAAGCAGTGGCAGAAAATCGACACGAAGCACCTCCACCAGGCTATACAGAAACAAAAAGACTCGGTTCAATCCTTACCACCGGAGGTGAAAAACCTTTCAGGCGGCTTCACAAAGAATTAGTGGTTGCATCTTAACAAAAGCGAGAAAAAGAGGCACTTCTGGTGTAATGGTGCTATAAGCGATGCTACAAACGAAGCTTTATTTGGATTTTTTAGTGAAGATAAACGCATGTTCAAAAGAAAGGTTTCTGGTGATAATAGAAATAGTGCAGCAACAAAGTTTGCTGCATTACTGTACTCGACAGAGTTAGCTGACCGCCCGCGGTCAAAATTCATCTTTCTGCCATTTTTAACCGCGATCTTGTTCAGTGGTCAGCAGTAATTGTCCGTCAAACTACACGCGCTGCCTTGCTCTTAGCATGCGTGCCTCCGTCAGCCTTAATCGCGTAGCGAGCCACTTGACTCGACTAGCGCGACAGACGTTTCGGTGATTTTGTCGTCAGTGTTGCTGTTCCTTTGGCAACTTTTTTGCGCCGCGTACTAAGGCGGGTTGAGATTTGGTCTTTTATGACAAACACAACGCTTTATTGCCCCAGAAATTATAGCAGCTGTTTTTACTGAGCCCTCTTGTTTAAAAAGAGCATGTGATTCCATTTCACACGCGGAACTGAAGTTGTTGCATTCTTATGTGGACTCACTTGCAGACAACCGAGTGGGATGTGCACTCTGGCATGATCGACTCAGTGGTTGTGATCGAACAGTGCATGCCATTGGTGGAGGACCTCAACCACCCTGCGATGCGAACAAGGCACTGGAAGCAGCTTGTGCGAATCACTGGTTGGTGTAAATTTTGCGCTGTTCCAATGGCAATGTGCTTTTTCGCCGTGGAAAGACGCTGCCTAAAGTCACACATCCTCTCGTCCTTTTGCTTTTGTAGAGTACTTGCGATAGTCTGCTGGTAAGTTTTTTCGAATATGGTGGAAGTTTTACCTTATGTTGACTACACTGAAAGGTCACAGTAATTTTACCTCTTTACTCCGGTAAGTTAGAATCAAGCTGTTTGAAAGCTACACAGCAACAAAAAGCAGTGTCACTCATGTGCGGTTTTACACGAGGATTGAGCATTAATTTCTTTTCTATTTCGTGAAAAACATTGAAACTCGTAAAAATTTTAGAAGCTTGCGTTTATTTCATTTTTTTCTTCAAATTGTGGTGCTCGCTGCATATGAACCAAAGTGTGTGTTTTGTACACAGGTCTGTAACTTGACGCTTTTGCAGCTGTATAGGGAGGTTTGTTTATGTCGGAATTTTCAATATGTGCTTAGGGGGTTTACTCCAAACCGATACAGACAGCTTGAGGAAGATGGTGCTCGGTGACTTGCTTGAACTTGGGCTGCAGAAACATGCTGACGAAGTGAAGGCGATAGTGCAACGAGCTGTCAAAGGTAACCTTCCTGTGCTGCCTTGTGGCAATTAGAAACAGCAAAACCAAAACCACAGATTTGAATAAAATCAAGTTCAAAAATTTCCATGAAAAACGATTTCATCGTCAGCAAATTTGTCGTTTTTGCGTTGTTTCCACTGCGATTTTATATGTATCTAAAGGTAATTTTTCCAGTTTTTAGGTTTCTATATAAAAGTTTTCAACATTCGACAGCCTTCTTGCATAGNCTTGACCTTCTTCCNTTGATTTCACACTTGTTCTGATGTACCTCACATGCAGGAATTTAGTAAGCGTGGCGAGAAAGATTGAACGCATATACAAAATTGGTTTTGTGGAACTTCTCTGTGTTGTGTTCTCCTCCCACAATTTTGTTAGCTGGAGCGTGTAACATTTTCAGACATTTATAGTCTTCTCTTCAGCTGTGCATCGCAATCTTCTCTTCGTCCAAGTCATTCTGGCGGAATACTTTTTTTTTGCATCAATTTTGCGCAGTTCTAATCGAGAAAGGTATCACGCTGCCTTTGTAGAACCTTACCGACGTTTTCTTCAACAGGTGTTATGCATTGACATCAATGCTTTGCACATGTTTAGATTTGACAATCGAAAGTTCACTAAAAACCTGTGAGGAAGTCTGGCTAAGCAAGGTTTTTGAGCTGCGGCCACACACCAGGTCTCAGTCGAAGAACTTGGGGCCGGACTTTGACGGCGGCGGTAGCGAAATGACGGGAAGTGAGATGATGCCCCACGCCCTGTTGCAAGCGCACGAAGGCAGCAAGTGAGTCTTTGACTGTTTCAAGCGCCATCTTGCTTTGAGTCTGTCAACGCGTTGGATCGGTCGACCATTGGCAAGGGTGTTTGCGTCGAGCGGGAAAGTCGCGGCTCGATCTTCAGCATGTTCGATTCCTGGGCCCGAAACACAATCATAATTGCTCCCTTTTCTTCCAACGCCTGACACGTTCAGGTGAAATCAAGGGGCAATGACCAAAGCAAATAGATGGCTCTAAAAATCTTCTCTGTCCCCTGGCATCACCTCTGCAGTGAAGAACTCAATGAATTGCCAATGCAGAAAAATCCAGCAGACGTGTTTAGCTTCGATTGCACTGACTTTGTTAAGAATTATTTGGTGAAGCATCTCCGTGAATTTATTTACTTCAGTTTTTTCGGCCGTTTTCTTTGTAGTTTGTTAGTTTGGTTTATAATTGTCCTGTACTGTAAATTCCCGGGGGGTGAAGGTATTACTTGATAAAAGGCATTTAATACTTCCATTCTTGTAACAAAAAAAACAAAAAAAAAAACAGGAAAAAAGTTTAAGCAGAATAACCTGAATAGTCTGTACGAACGAGAAGGAAAACAACACAAATGCAATTGCATCGTTGTTTACTTTGGTGTGATTAAAGTTATGCGTATTTATTTCGACAAATACAAGTTCTTTGTATTCGAATTTTAAGCGCCAACAAGCCTTTTCCATTCTGGTTTTCTGCCTCCGCGTTTTTTGTGCGTTCTCACTGATACATTCGCATAGTTTCTCAAAAGCAGTTTCTCGCTTGTCACTAGAGCCATTTTTATGACCTAAAAAAATTGGTTATAAGACGTCATTTTTCAGAAAATATGACTTTATATGACCAAACAAAAATGATTGAGCTGGAACATACAACTACTGTACAAAAAAGCATAACCAGCGAAAATAGGCATAAGAGATGGTAGTCCCACAGTTTGTTGAAGACCCACTAAAATAAACAGCTCAAAACATGAGCAAAACGTATAGTATGGTTTGAACTTTGAAGCAAATTGAAAGCATGGATAGACATTGGTTTGTTTCTTTGGGGCAGCAAGAACATGCATTTTTAGGCAGTGCATTACATTTCATCCAAGTAACTTGGTTCACCTACGTCTTTGCCAACATTCGCAGGGTGCCCAAGTGGGTTCAATTTGCAGGATGCAGCTCAGACCTAGGGATATAGTAGTTTCACCTCATATTTTGAGGTTGTTTCAATGGTTTCCTTATTGATTTAGGTTGAAAATATCCAAAGTATGACTTTATGACCTAACATCGAAAACATGACTTTATAACGTTTGTAATAGACTTCGTAGGGGTGCGATTTTTGTTTTAAAATTTGTTGCATAGCTTCCTGAAGCACAGAAAAAATATGACTTTTGTGACTTCAAATGGATCTACATATCACGTCTTTTCACCAATGATTTACAGAATGGGGGCCACTCGCACCAAAAGCATGAAGAGTGGGCCCCACAGCAGATCCTCTGACAAAACCGGAGCAGGCTCAATATCGAGAGGCCGGGGCGGCGGCCGCACGTCCGTTCTGTCCCTACCTGTCAGTCTTCTGAATCTTGTCGATGACCCAAGCCCAATATACCTCCTGAAAAACATTGAGAAAATTTTGTCGGACCTCGAGCACCATCAAGTGAGTAGTAGATTTCTTCATTTATTGTTGAAAAATTAACTGCAAATTTTTTATTTGTATCAAGTAACGTGAGCACCATTCGTGAGGCTTAAAATGCTGAGTGCAGTTCTAAACGGTATAATGACGATGGACTCGCGGTCAACGTGAAGTTTTGCGAAAACTATTGCTCGTTTGCGTATATACTGAAATCATAAACAGGGTTTTTTTTAAGGAAAATGTTAGGAACCCGGTTTGGATCTGTAGGGACCCGATTTCTCTGATTCTAGGGACCCGATTTTCTCTGATTTTTGGGACCTGATGATAATTTTCTCTTATTCTAGGGACCCGATTTGAAATTCTAGGGACCCGAATCGGGTCCCTAAAACGCCTGAAAAAAACCCTGTCATGAAGAAACACTGTCATCCAGAAACATGCAATAAAAAGCTAATAAGGCGTGTTTGCTTTTTACCACAAAGTTCTCGCATGTTATTTGTTTGTACAAATAAAAATTGGTTGAGTTGGTGCGTTTCATTGATCAAATTTTTTCGCAGAACAATGGTTGTAGACATTTTAAAAAAGCTTTTTACAGTTATGTCAGGACTTTCCTTTTATTTTTAGTGATTAAGAATCCACCTCCACTAGTTACAAAAAAATATTGTTTTAAAATTTTCAAAAATAGACATTACCACCCTGAACATCGATATTTGTTGCTCCTATATTGAAAAAATATTGATATATTGCTGCTATAGGCGTTAAAACACAATGCTGTTGGTTTCCTTGCATAGATGGAGCTAACGAGGATGCAAAGCAACAGCGCCATTGGTTCTTTCCTGGACGAAGTGACGAAATGGCAGAAGCGCCTACACCTGATCGAGGCTGTGCTGGAGGCGTGGATCAGTGTTCAGTCGAAATGGGTTCAACTTGATGAAATTTACTCAGGTATGGCTCCGGTTTGGTCAAACTGCTTGAGATGCGCTGCACTGAACATTTGGTGCTTTCAAGCGATGATGCTTTTTTTCCCAGCAAATTCCTGCTGTTAAAGCAAGAAGTTGCATTTGATTTTGTAGGAAGCAAGCATAGAAAAATGTGTATTTGTTCAAGATTATCTTTTTTGCTGCTCTGCAATTGTGATGCACCTGCTGTATTTGCTTTTTGAGTCTTGCAGAATTTTCCACCTTAAAATATGCCTGTTTATGGGAGCGCCTGCTGGTGCAGGTGTGGTTGAGAAGTTCTCAAGTAGCGCTGGAGAATATTCTGAGCCTTTAGTTCCTTTAGCTTCAGTTTCATTGCAGGCGACCATCGTCGGGATTTTTAACTGAAATCCTTTTTTCTAACGCCTTTCGTTGTCTCAGGTGCGGATGTCCGCACAGCCCTCGCACACGAGGCCAACATGTTCGCTGTGATCAGTAAAGACTTCCGGTTGCTGATGAGGGCGACTGAGAAGAATACAAACGTCTTGCAAGGCTGTTCAAGGAAAGGTAACGCAAGACGTTTTGTATTTTATTACCTT
>JGI24158J21664_10006488_pt1 | contig 15421 bp, 9 predicted proteins | sample Ectturendosymbi3_FD_21664 | JGI IMG/M metagenome (IMG submission 21664)
GTTTTTGGACGCATTTTTTCTCTTAAACGCTTTATGACGTTCTAATGCTTCTTGTCAGGTTCTAATTTCTTTTGTTAAAGTCGTGTTCGGATAATAAACGTTTCGGATAATAGGCGTTCGGATAATCGGAGTTCTACTGTATATGTTTCTGGTTGCTAGAGACTTATACGAAATGTTTGTACTTTATAGAGGAAAACATACAACCCGGCGCTCAACGGTTAGCATTTGACATGAAGTACGAGTGTATCTTACGCCGGCCATGAATATACCGTGGGCCGGCGTTCTGCGCTTGGGCAAGTTTCCAGACAACTGGCGCTCGATGTGTTAAATGCATTTGGTTTAAAATTAAATACATCGTTTTGGTTTCATGATCTCTAAAGCAAGAAAAATATTTGACTAGTTAGATAATTAATTAATTTGTTTATTTTAGATCATAACTTTTGAACCAGTAATGCTAAAAAGTTGATGAAAGGCTCAAAAGACTCGGATTGTAGCAAAATACTACCATCTAACAGTTTGAGCCCAAGGCCAGGTGAAGTGAGCCAAGGTGGCCTAAAAGTCCTCCACTCATGACGTCACTCACAATCTAAAATAAACAAATTAATTACCCCGAACCAACCCACACCCCCGAACCACAAAATTTTTTTCTGTTTTTTTAATTTTTTTTAAATGAAATACATTTGGTTTAAAATTAAATACATCGTTTTCGTTTCATGATCGAAAGTAATATAAATATTTTACTAATTAGCTAATCAGATAATTAACTAATTTGTTTATTTTAGATCATAACTTTTGAACCAGAAACGCTGAAAAGTTAATGAAAGGCTCAAAGACTTGGACTCGACCCTAGTTTCCAATGAAAACTTCAGAAAAATACTTTGGTCTAGCAGTTGGGCCCTTGGCCAGGCAACAAGAGCCAAAATGACCCAGAAACTAATTCACTTATGACGTTGCTCATAAAAAATCCGCAACCTCCAAACAAAAATAATATTTTTAATGCAGACTAGAAGACTGCTGATGCATTTGGGCCCTTGAACAGCTGTCTAGCGCAATAGGTGGAGGAGCTATGGCATTGGTAAAGCAATCAAAAACTGCTGGTTTTAGGCTGAAATCCAGGTACGATATATTTGTAGACCGGCTGTCAAAGTGTTAAGTGAAATGAAGCATAAAATTTTTCAGTTTCATTCCACTTAAACAAGCAATTGACTTTGCACAAGACGCAGTAGAATTCTAGAATTTAATAATGAATTTATGAAGTAACAATGCTAGCTTGAATAATAATGGTATAATGACAAATAGTGAATATTAAGACCCTGTATTACACAAAATTTGTAGTTTTTGCACAAAATTTGTCAAATTTTTTCTCTATGAAAACATTGAGAACCATTCACGAATNTTGTATAGTAAACTTACCATATCANAATGAATGTGTGAAAAAATTTTCAATGCAAATTTTCACTTAGGTNATGGGTGACCAAGGCGACAGAGGTACACCACTTTTCTAGTTTTTTCATTTCGTNNCANGTTTGGCCCAAAATATCTCACAAACCTTTTGATATTTTGCAATAAAATTTCTAAGGTCAAAGATAATTTTGTCAGCAACAATTCTTCCAAATATGAGCGAAGACTACCAAGAAATAAAACCGTGGCAAGGTTTGAAAATTTTCGAAAATTTGTAGTAAGAGCTAGAAACGGTCAACTTTGGAGGTCCATGACCTCTGACCTTTGAAAGTCACAATGTAGATAATGTTATTTTTTCGATATTTGGCAAAGTTACCAGCATCCTTGAAATATTGGGGTTGTTCACTAATGTAGTTTGGCAGTAACAGGGCTTCAAACATGGCCAAATATGAACAATTTGCACCCCTCTGGCTTAAAACCCCCAACTAAAAAGCATTATAATCATGCCATTTCATGACAGATTTCATTCAAATTTTGCAGATGTTCATCATATGGGGTAATGACAATTTGAGTAAAATTTCAGGAGAATTGGAAAGGGTGCCCTGATTACTTCCTGAGAATTGACACGGAATGGCCCATGTCTTCATTATCCTCCCTTAAGAGATTGGATTATGAGGAATTCTGTTGACATCAACCTTTCACTGTGTAAGCTATGCAGTAACAAAAGGCAATTAACATCGGAATAATGGGCATCTCAGAATTAATCAGCCATAGGAAAGCAACACTGTAAACTTGGACAAATCAGAAAGTTTGTGGCAGTGGCATAAAGCTTTTTCTTGAGAAAGCTACAGTTCAATAAAAAAGCAAAAACCAAGGGCCATCTCAAGATGACTTAGGAGATGTGATAAACAATGTTACTATTGATGTATTTGTTACTAATGATGAAGCGTTGATAGCAGATTTTGTTGGGTTCTGAAGTCAGTAAATAGTGATAATTTCTTTTAAGCCAAGCAGTGACATTTCTTTTGAGTTACAAAACATTTTTTCCTATGATGAAGCATCTGAGAAGTTTTCCTGTAGCAAAGCAAAAGCCATATATGTATAATGTAGTCACATTCATTCAAAAATCACTGGTTGGGAAGGTCTGTGTTGATGATTATGTTTTACAGTTTTGCCAATATCTTCAACAAAATCAAATGGATTTCCTTGTTCAGTTTTGCTAAGGCAATAACGTCTTTGGTTGTTGCCTTGACTCTGAATTTATGTGACATGCCAGAGCAACCGGCATAGGTTATTGTGCTTATCAAAAAGTAGAAGACACATACTCATACAATAACATCATACAACTGCCAATTAATGGCAACAGTGGCAATTGGAGGTTTCACAACAAGTTTGAAAAAATGGAAGAAACAAACTTTAAGACAATCCAGGAAACAACTGGTGTGGGAGGCTGTGTGAACTTTTTAGGTTAAAAAGCTACCCTGACTAATGACTATCCTTGTACAGTTAAAAATATTCCTGTTGAGCAGCATAACCACAGCAAATTTTTGAAAGGTGTTGAAGACCACTGAAGCTGGGATGAAACACCCGTAAATCATCAGCAAACAGCATGTGATCCACGGCTGTGCTGAAAATGCATCAAGATAAGAAGATACGGGCTCAATAGGTATTCATTGTCTTACTTTTTCTCTATTGTGAAGAGTTCTGAAAGGCAAGTGCCTTCTTCACCTGGGTGGTCTGATTCCTACACATCCACCAGCAGCTTTACTATGTACATTAACGCTTGATTATTTTTATGGCAACCAATTTTTTGACCCAAAACTTAAAATTTTGACCCATAAATTTCCTGCGTTTGCAACTGCAAAATAATTCAGCCTTACATGTTGTGGTTAACTCAGAGCATATTCATGCACTATACTTTGATATAAAAAAAAGCTTTGGTTGTTGAACTTGAGGATGACATATTGATTAGTACATTAATAACTACAGTAGAGTCAAACCTCAGAATATCATAAAGTTGAAACACTTTATTCGTAATAGATTGAGCATTTATCAAACTAAGAGATCACGTTTCTTACCTTACCATGGATAGTCTACATCAGGGGTCACAAGCGTGGTGCCCGCAGGCACCAGGTCGCCTGCAGGCCTTTTCTGAACATAACATTAGCATGGTCAGTGTCTTCACATTAACGAATATCAATACTAAGATAATTGAAGGTAATTTGAGCAAAACTTTTATTTCAAAAGTGTGTATCAAACTAGTAGTCCTTTGCATTAATCGGTCCACAAGAAGTAGCTCGCAGTTTCGAAAATCTAGTGACCCCTGGTCTACATAATAATCAATCGTCCAGTAGTGGGCAAAACAAGATTATTATGCCAGAAGTCGCAACAAACCCACAATTATTACAGAATTGCAATAAGCTTGGAAAAGCATGACAATAACTGTTGTTGTAGTTCAGGGGTTGCCAAACTTTTTGTTCATCAGTACCCTTTGTTCACTTCACAGGTTCGCATGTACCCTCAAAATTTTGTCACATTTTCAGCTGCTAAGCTCCACTTTCTCTGATGCTTTCATTCGCTTGGCAATCATGAGGGAACCTCATAAGATACCTTCAATGAAGCTGTGGCGGGTTGGAGAAACATCCCATCTTTGTCCAAGCGTTGTTGCTTAAACACTGTTGCTCTACACTTGAAAAATTCAAGTCTTTGAATTCCGGAAAAGTTCTCTCCAGATGTCGAATGAGAAGATTTAGTTTCTTTATTTCCCAGTGTTTTATGACAATATACACGCACAGGTATATCCAAACCATTGTTTACCGTAAATGTAAACCCGAACTATAAATAGTTTTTTTAATATTTTCGTTTTGTGCTACTTAATTTTAACATTTCGCTGGGCAGATAGTCCGAACGATTGAGTTTTTAAGTAAAACAATAGTACTAACACGAACTCCACGTTCTGAGCATAATTAGCAGCTAGTTTTGACTGTAAATCAGCATTGCACAAGGGCAAATAACGCCTAATGTTGAAAATTGACAAGAAAGGCTCTTGTGGTATCTTCTGAACAAGCAGCATTTAATGATGATAAATTAATTATGATTTTCATGGAATGACATCTCAGTGGACCACTTGGGAATCACTGTATCAGTGCATTCCAACTTTTGTATAACATTGCAAGCTAGCGAGAATATCTGTAAAAGGTGCCACATCCAAACCTTTCTCATCAGACGAGTTAGGTACAAACATTCTCTCACCCATAATGTACCCCCTGAAAAGTCAAACTAACCCCTGTTGCAATTTCAACAAAATATCAATGAAGAGAAAAAACTGCGCTGCAAGATAAGTTCGACCTTCCGATAAATTTTGCCTTTTTTTGACCTAATAATTTGGGATCCGCTTACGGTATGAGCGTGATATTTGGTTTGTGGACGTATCATAAACGTCAATAAAGGCAGAAACATTTTGACTTTTGCTTGCCCTAATTATTATGTGAACAATAGGTATGAAATGAGCAAAGCATGTTCAAAACAATTGCACGTCACAACTAGTGATAACTCTTCCGAAATACCTACATACGGGTGAAACTTTCAGCTGCGCAATTACAACTACAGTAGGGCTGGATTAGCCGGAGAACGATTAACCAACATTTTTTTTGCTATTCGATATCCGGGTATAGTTCTGTCGGCTAACAGGGTAAAACGTAACGTTACCACTGCGTTTTACGCTTTTTTAGTAAGTGCGGATATTCTTGGTTTCCAGATACGGACGGCCTTAGTTCCAGTGACAAAGTGAGGCTAAGTGTCGCCCGGGGCCGACCATAAAAGTGCTGCTCTTGCCACACCTCAAATTTGTTTACAACAATTTGAAATAAAATGAAGTCATGTTTCGTGCTTGCTGAAAGTAGAAGGAATATAAAGCATCTTGAGCATCAGAATCAAACACTCACAAAATAAATTGGGTCTTTGATTCTCGAGTATGGGTCTTGCTTTTTCTGCTTGTTCGCCACCATTCATCATTACTCTTACTATTTTTTCTGCTTTTGCATATGCATCTGTGGACCCGGAATATTTCGTTGCAGTTTCTTCGCTGTTGGCTTCCAATCTGCGATAGGTCGCACCAATTAGCTTTAATCGTTTGCTCAGGGGCTCAAACAAAATACACCATGAAGCTAAGAGAAGTGATGGCGGGACAACTACTTTACAGATGTAAACATGCACTGAACATCTTTATTCCGTCCAGCCATTTCCAAGTTGTGTTACTATTCGGGCTAACGCCTCGTAATAAAAGCCTTCACCACAGTCATAACTAGGGCAAGTTTTTGTTGCAGTAAAAAAGTGAGAAAGTTGCATTTATTTTCAACGAAAGTTGCATTATGCGCAAACATTGCAAACAACAGCAATTTACTCAAGCGGTTTATTTACATACAATGCTAAATATTTCCAAATATTTTTTTGGGAGAAATGACCGTCTTTCGTCTTTTGCCAACAGTTTGCCAAGCATGTCAAAACTCTCCACAGTGCATGAAGTTGCTTGCCAATTTAACAATTTGGCATACAGTTCTAGACTGACGCTTGGCCGGATCATTTTCACAATTGCATTTAGGCAACTATGAACTTCAAAAAGGTGATCTACAAATTTATTCCAGCTGGATCGCTGCCACATTCAAATGTGTAGCTTCTTTCATAGGCTTGAGTAATGGTATATTTTGGGCTCTCTGCTCTTTGTATTTCATCAACGAGTTTGATGTAACTAAGCTGTCTCAAAAGAATTTGACTGCGAAAGACTCGACACAACCAATTATCGTTTGCGCGGACTTGGCCAAAAGCCAAGATTTTCCGCAGTTCCGCTTCTAATTGAGTTCGGGCACTGTCGTACTTGGCTGGCAGGGCTCTCACAAATGAAACTCCAAAAATCCCTAAAACAGTTCGAAAAAATCCCTAAATATGTGGTGGTGCAGCATAAAATCGGAGTGCCAATGATAAATGTCAAAAATAGAACCAAATATGATTTGCAAAATAAACTGAAAATGTTCTTTTCACACATTTTCATGCTTCTCCGAAAATCCCAAAAAAAGGTCAAAAGTTCCAACCTAGGGACAAAATCCCTAGAAGTGAAAGAATAGTTGGCTGGGGTTGTAAACTTCTAGCTTGCAAACCAACTGTTTCGTAATAGATAACATTGAGACGCAGCTAATCCGTCATATAGCTCTTTTTCATGCAGTCAAAGAAAATGAGCTAACTGAAATAGTTTTATAGTATCTTTTTTTAATTACACTTTTAAATTTTGCGCAATACTTGTCAAAAATTGCAGTAAAAAGTTGAACGTAAAAAACGAAAAAGCCGCAATATAAAATTCCCGGAAACAGCTGAAAACATTGAACTACATATATTTTGAGGATATAGGAAGCTGTAAAAAAAGTTGCCAAAACTTGCCCTAATCATAACTAAACATATCGTTTGCCCTTGCATTAGGTTTTCAGATTAAGGTTAATCGCCACTAATGTATCAAAATGAGATAAATACCTTTTGTAAGCTTTTCTTGTTGCAATGGCTTTTCTATGACTGAAAATGTTAAGTGTACTGTTGAACAAAGGAGGCAAACATGCGAAACCCACATTGCCAATCGGCTGGCACTGATCCACTCTGCTTGCAGTTGAAGCCTACAATGTGAGCTCGTAATTACCCACGCAAACAACACACCAACTGCACTATCTCGCTTCAAGAACGTCATTTTCCGATACGATTACGTCATACAGAAAAACATCGGCTCTGTTGAAACTGACCAACTTTACCTTTGCAGAGTTCTTCACTTCATCTGCCAGATTTAGCGTGGATAGCCCACCTAATGATTTGGCTATAACTAGCTGCACTTGTTAATTAAAAATCTCCCGCTGAGCATGAAAAAGTAGCATGAGACCTGTCGATAGGCGTCAGGTGATGTGATGATGTGCCGTTGGAGGTTGCTAAGGATCGAACGTAAAAAGAAAAGGCGTTGTTTCTCAGATTTTGAATGTAGGGACAATGCAAACTTCGCACTAGCGGACCAGTAATGTTTGCTAGCCAGCGGTCGAATGTCACCTCTACCCTATGTTCAAAGAAGTTTTGACTGGGGTGGGAAGGTAGAGTAACTGAGGAACAATTTTCCCAAGCAATTATGTTAAGAAAGTCCTGATTTCAAAACAAAAAGAAGCGTACTTTAGCACCCTAGATTTATCCCAAATTTTTGAGTATAAACTTCATTCCACAACCACATTTCCTAGTTTTTCAGGCTACCAGTCTAGGGCTTCTAAACACAAAAACCGAAATTACTATCAAATATTACTGTTGATCAACAAGTGCCGCCCCGTGCCCGAAACCTATGGAGGCACCCTTGCTAAGCCACTGCTTGATTCTACTAAATCTCGTACTTATTATTTTTGCAGAAGAGTGCTTTCGCATTGTAAGGTGAAGTCTGTTTTGTGCTTCTGAAGAAATGCATTGCAGAAGCAGTAAATATTAAAAATGCATGATTTCTTCATATACCCAACCCCCGTACAGTGCATGTGTGCATATTTACAATAAAACTGTGTCATGATTTTATTCAATCAATTCACGCAAATCCCGTGAAACAAATTGTCTAACAACTGGCGGTTACTATCCAGTCAACGGTTAGCTGAAATACAAATACTGTATAGTTACAACTGAGAGCTACCAGGTTGCATTCAGGGCCGGGTTAAGGGGGGACAATTGCCCCGGGACCTCCGTTCCAAGGGGGCCCCCGTGATGACATTTATTTGTTTTAAATAAAATCTTCGCTTGAAAAATCGTCGTGATTCAATAGAGATACAAGAATATAACGCTATATTTCGATGTTGCGTTGAGTATCATTAATAATTTTTCTGCAAGTTTGACTTTCAGCCAATTTTAGTAATCACTACTGAATATAAATATTTTCGGTTTTGTCCAATGCAAATATACATGAATTTTGCTTGTAACTTTTTCTGAAAATCGTTCTTTTGGCATGGGTTTATCTACTCGTTCATCACGCCTACTGCACAAATGTCGCGATAACGATACTATTTGCGTGCTTAAGCAGCAAACCTAGTTCTGCTGTGGTTGCTGTTTAGTATCAATGATTCCATAACTTCTTGTGCCGCCTAGAGGTAGTCCAGCCGAACTGCGACCTTTGTTTCGTCATAACGGGTAACATATGGTAGAAACCCACTTTTCTTCCGATGGCTCACATTCTTGCGTTACATCATAAACATATGAAGCTTGTCAAGCTATTTACACTGCATGTTATTGTGTGTCCCGCCAGAAAAGGTTTTTGTTCAGTCGATTTGTAGAACGAAAGAGCAGAAAGCGAGATTGCAGCGTCTATAAGCTAGCGCGATGCCAAAATCTGAAATGCCATCAATACGACCATTTAAAGTCATATTTTTTCTGTGCTTCAGGCAGCTGAAACGAAATTTGATACAAACATCGCATCCCTACGCAGTCTATAACAAAAATTATAAAGTCATAAAAAGTCTAATTTTCCATGTTAGGTCATAGTCATATTTGGCTTATTTTCAACCTGATTCAATAAGGAAACCATCAAAGCAATCTCAAAATATCGGGTGAAACTACTATATCACTATAGGCCTAAGCTGCATCCTGCAAATTGAACCCACTTGGTCACCCTGCGAATGTTGCCAAAGACGTGGGTGAACCAAGGTATTTGGATGAAATGTAACGCACTGCCTAAAAATTCATGGTCTTGCTCCGGCAAAGAAATAAACCAGTGTCCATGCATGCTTTCAATTTGCTTCAAACGAAATAATGCACATGTTTTGCTCGTCTTTTGAGCCGTTTATTTTAGAAGGCTTCAACAATCCATGGGGCTATCATATCTTATGCCAATTTTCGTTGGTAATGCTTCATTGTACAGTAGTTGTATGCTTTTGCTCAGTCATTTTTATTTGGTCATATAGTAATATTTTCTGAAAAATAAAGTCATATTACCAAGGTTTTTAGGTCATAAAAAGTAGCCCTAGCCATCAGGAGCTAAAAATGGCAAAGTTTCTGAGGACAAGCGCAAGAATCTGGCGGTCTTAGCTAAAACGCCGTGACTGAAACGTTTTTTAGCAAAGCTTTTACGCAGCAACGTTAATAGAGTGGCGTCAACCAGAGCACCAGAAAATGTAGGTGAAAATCACGACATACGTTTCGAAACACCTTTCACACTCAAGACTCATTGGTGTAAGAGGCGGGGGCGCAAGCGCACCCCCAAAAGTTGATTTGGTGAAAATCCGGGCAAAATCACTTGAAATTTGGGCAAAATGCATGAATACCTTCGCAAAATCGCTGTATATGCTTTGATTTTACAAAAAAGTGCAGACCTTTGTTTTTATTGGAGGTCATGTTGTTATTTAGCTCTTTTCGGGCAAGTTAGGGGAAGTTTGAGCAATTTTGGGGGATATTTGGATAAAAATGGCGCTTGAAGGGCTTTGATTTGAAAAAATATGCCCAACATGAAAGGAAATGCAGTCGTTTTTTTCATTTTAAATTGTTTTTTTGGAGGTCATTTTCTTTGGAGTATTTTTCGGGCAAGTCTGTAGAATTTTGGGCAAAATTTGTTCGCACCTGCAAGAATTTGCCTACACCTATGCTCAGACCGACATGTTATTTTTTAGATGTTTTCGTTTGTAATCTCTGGCTTCTGCTTGTCGTTCGGGTAAATGTTGTTTCTTGCCGAGTCACTCTCTAGCCTGTAGAGATATTTTTTCTCAGTGAGATGATACACTTGTTTGACTGCATCGCCTTGAACTATTGAGGAAAGCACAAGAGAAAGATGGCAATTCGGGGCATTGACTAACAGGAAAGCAACCAGCAGCAATCTCACTGAGTTCACTCTACTACTACTGGGTTGCGCTATCATTATATAGGGATAAGAGAATTACGATAATTCGCTTGTGGTGACTATCACAGTGATTTGTTACTCATGGGCACCATCTGGCGGTGACCATTTATTTACATGTGGCGCCATCCACCGACCGCCACACACTAGTATTTATATCATAAACTCTCTTCTCGCTGTATGTGCAGTTGAGCACCGTATTTATTCGATTAAGCCGCGGTTTATAAAGTTTTTTTTCCATAATTTCATGCGGCTTACAATCAAGGGCGGCTTACATTTTTTGTTCTTTGACGATCAGTCTTTCCTTGGGTACGTTTTGTCCACCAAATTGTTCTTTCGCATTCGATCTTCTTCAGCATCACGTGCACATCCGTCACAGGAGGGATTATGATAAAAAAAGGCAGTTGTAGTGGTGCAAGCATCATTATTACGTGAAACGTACGAGTACGCGAACGTCGCGAATGCATCTCAGAGGCTCCGGTAACCTATGTTCAAGTGCGGTTTACAATCAAGGGCAGGTCATATTAATTTTCAACACCACTTCGTGCGGTTTACAGTCAAAGGCGGCTAACAATCGAGTTAATAAGGCAGGCAGACAATCGTCTACTAGAAAAAGGAACGAGAACGTTGCGAATCAGCGAAAACATAAATTATACAAACGATGACGTAATGAAATACGTCATAGGGGCCCTCCAGTGAAAATTGCCCCGTCCCCTACCCTTTAATCCGGCTCTGGTTGCATTGTTACTACAAAAACATGTGCGACCGCTTGGTTTCACGCTGAGGGAGGTCTGTGGTGGAGAAGCTTGTTTTTCATTAAAAAAATTAAATATTTTTCTACTAGTACCACCCTGACGATACGAAAGGGGTGCAATGCAAACTGTTACTGAACCATTATACAGTAAATCTCGATGAATCCGGATTCGATTCGACCGACGATTTTATCGGGTTTAGGCGAAGATCCGGGTTAACCGAAGATGTTTGTTTCTAGCCTGACGTCATCTAAGTACTGACATATCGGTGAAAATTACAAATTGAACACATTTACGACCCAACAGCAGACTTTCGCAGAAGCAAAATGAATTTAGTGATGTATTTACAATGGTACTACAGAATAGTAACCGCCATATCTAAGCAGTTATGAACAAGGTTAAGTTTGAAGCAATCTGGGTTTTGGACTGACGGCAGAGATTTCTGCGACAGCTCCATAAGCAGTGACTAAAACATGTTACCGAGTACAATACACTCAGGTATAATACTCGCTACATACGCACACTCAACACTGATCAATGGACTGAAACCGTGGTGCGGCGGTGTGCCTTGAGCGTTATGTTCAACGTGATAGACATGCTATGCTCGTGTGTAGTCGAATGTTGCGCGCAGATGCGGCTGTTGTTATCATAATTCTATACGTTTGTTGGTGATCGTGAACACGCTTGTGTTGCGCCTGAAAGCTGCCGTACCTTTCGTAGAGATCAGCCAATGCACTTTAAGAACATAACAGCGTGTAAGCGGAGAAAAATCCGGATGAATCGAAGATTTTATAAAGACAAACGTTAGAAATCATTCGTACCACCATTTTTATCCGGTTTTGGCGAAGAAACGGCTAAACCGAGTTTTACTGTACTGGTTGACACGGTGGTTTAGAGTTTAGACTTCAAAATCTTGTTTTCAGACTTCGCCTTGGTGAGTGTAAGATTAGGTTACTGGTAGTGCAAATGTTTAAACTTGTTTCAATTTTTGTTTGACAGCCTGGTCCTTGTGGACAATGGGCAGGTGACCACAATACCTGGACATGCTGTGGCGGAAATAACAGTGATTGGCGACAATGGCAGTAAAGCACCGGACTTTGATACACTTTTCCGCATTAATCACCAAACTTTGGTTCCTGAAGAACTGACTTTGCGAAAAGACGAGCTTATCAAGTGGCTAAAGAAAAACAGACTGCCTGTGGTGGATTTCGACGACAAGCTTAATGTCGCCAACACAGTTGACATTCTCCCACCGTATAATGCAAACTCCTGCGTTTCAAGTAATGAAGTAGTCTTAACCCGTATTCAAAAACTGGTTAACAATCTTCCAACTAGGTAATTTGTTTTATCAATATTTCAACCATGAATCCTACGCTACTTCAGGACTAAAGCATTTACTTCACAAGATGCTCGTCGTACCCTGAAACGAATTGTGATTTGAGGAATGAAAAAATATGCTGACTGCAATTTTGTTCTAAAAGTGGTCTTGCATGATTTTATTCTACAACGCGAGGTACACAACTGCTGTAGTAGTATGGCCTGTGCCATGTTCAATCGTCTGTTTATTTCTTTCAGCAAACGACATACGACTGACCGTTCAAACAAAACTTGACTTGGTCATTATGTTATTTTGTCGGTTTAATCAAGTGTAAAGTATTCCAAATAATCATGGAGATTAACGCAGGCAGTGGCAAGCAACTTGACAGCTCAAAACACTCGCCTTTCGCGTAACGTGCGGTGAGTACGTTATGAACTTTTAATTCATTATTACACTCTCCTTATGTCTTACATTTCACTCTGTAGAAAACAAAACATTCCTGTTTCTCAGTAAACGCAAGTACATCAGCACCAAAAACCATAATGTTTAGACGAGCTGCAAGTCTTGTCCGATAGGAAATCACATGCGCAATGCATCAATGGTGCACCATCAATCGGAGCAAATTGCTTGTTAGTTTCTCTGCTTTTTTGACGTCTTGCGCATGTTGTGTAGCATACTGCAGCCTCTGCAACAAAAACCAGGAAACAAATCGCATTTTTAGCACTAATGGTGTTCTTGACGTGTGCCATGTAATCAGCCAGCATGACGCCATTCAGCTCCAATACTAAATCAAAGTTCTCCCAAGCATTTAGGCTATCTCTATCGAATCGCATTTAATAAATTCTGATACCTATCATACAACATTTGAGTGCGCTGAGGAGACAATTTCGAATAGTGATAAAACTCCATCTTTCATCATTCAACATGCATCGAGCATGTGCTGCTGCTTTTCGCAATTGGAGGCTAGAATGCGGCAGAGATAAGCCGCTCCATCTCCGTTTGATTGGATGACATCCGTAATTTCGCAAAAAGTATTGTGACTGCTGCCAAGTTAATTGAATAACTATTGCTTTGGCTCCGGAGCTCTCTTTTTTCATAACATGGCTCCAGCTCCGGCGTCTGTTCGTTTTTACACATTAATATTCTCAGTTGTCTTGGTGTGCTGCAAGGTGAATGGAAAATTAGTATCTTACGTGCACAAAACTAAAATAATATACCATGCTTTTTAGGTTAATCTGGTAATTTTTTACAATCACCGCTCTTACCATGAGAAAATCAGCGATAAAAACAACAATCACGGCTTCAGCGATTCAGAGAACAGTTACTAGCAGAAACATAATTCAAGATAAGGGTAATATAAACAAATTCTGGGAAGGTAATCGTTTGTTTTGCTGTTAATGCCTGGTGACTTTTGTGATTCGTTACAACCAGAATCAAGAAAATGGTTGTTTGGAAAACTACATTTATGTCCGAGTATTTAGACACAGTCCAGTCTCAATCGGCCAGGTGTTTTGCACTCGTTGCATGCTTTGCCTGTTGCAGTCTTAGTGATTCCAGATAACAGCTCTGTCCAAGCAAACATGCAAAGCACGCAAAACTCAGTCGATTACCTCTCGTGTGTTCGTTCTAAGGTGCACACATTCATGGGCATCGGAAGGGGGGCTTGCACCCCCTGGATTTTAAAATTATTAGCAAAAAAGGTTGTTTTTTCAATTTCGAGGGTAAAAAACAAATTTCACCACTTTTGGCCCCCCCTGGATAAAATTTTGGGAAAATCCTCTACTGCCCCCCCTTCCTTGGAAAAAAAAACTTTGACGCCCATGCACCCACACATTTGTATTAACACAAACGCAAAGATGTGTTTAAAAGCCCTTAGTGACTGACTATGACTTCTAGCAAGAAAGTCACCTTTGATTTTCTTACAATAACTGAAAACTTGTGATTTCTTTTACCTTTTGCACCCACAATAAGCAGTGATGAATCGCGAAGTGAAGCACAATTTAACCTGCTAATCTTAGGAGAAAATAAGACTGGTTGCCATGCTGCAAACATAAAAATTCCACAGATGTAAACCTCAAGAGCAGTCCACAATTGTTTACATTACACCTTAATACCCGCCTGAAAAGTACCATGCAAAGCGATGGTAATTCGCTACCATTTAGTTAGCACCTTCATTTCATGCTGCTGGTAGTAAACGTAATGGTTCCTGTTGAACTTTGCCAGTCATCCTAAATGGTTTGTAATAAAAGTTCCTATTTTACAATGGCATGCCATGAATTTCACACTTAGGTCTGCAATGGTATCATACTCCCTGCTAACATTCCACAGCTACAAAAGGTGTAGCAACCTCTCTGTTGATGTTGCATTGATCGTGTGATTCACCATGAACGGGTTTACACGAAGAATAACATCCATATATAGGCCTTCATGGCACAAACATGCAATAATAGAGTGATTGCGGCGCATGATTTCTATTGTTCCTTGCTGCCACAGTGTGAAGTTTTGCACCCATGCCGCTCGGGCTTTACGATCGCAACAAAGGTATGGATATTGTATATTGATTACAGCTTAGTTCTTTGTAGATCGCTACACTGCTACAGACCAGCTTGATCATATTGACTAGAAGGTAAAATGTTGTGGTAGTTGACGCTTTTCTTGCTTCTACAAGTGACATTTCGCCTGTCCAGGTACGACGCCATGGCCTTAACGATGATTTAACCAATGAAACATCAAAGACCAGCAAATCCATTGTAAACAAATGCAGTCTGGGTCACAATACGTAACAATCGTGTTTATTGTGCTACAAACAGCACTGTTTTAGTCAGGTAATATAAGTCTAGTTTTCAGTCAATTTGGCAAAACCGTTAGAACAGTGGTTCTTAACCAGGTGTACACGTACCCCTTGGGGGTACCAAACACTGCAACAGGGGGTACGAAGCACCAACATTTTTAGGCATACACGCCCTGAAAACTTTAAAGATGCGTTGTCAATTGTTGTGAGTGCAGTAAACTTTGTCAGAAGCCAAACCTTGAATCACGGCCTGTTCAGAGTTTTTTGTAACGAAGTTTAAGCTC
>JGI24158J21664_10006490_pt1 | contig 15415 bp, 12 predicted proteins | sample Ectturendosymbi3_FD_21664 | JGI IMG/M metagenome (IMG submission 21664)
TAATAACTTTAAATGAAGTAGGATTGTGTTTTTGAGAATTTAGTAGCATAAAATTAGTCTTATTGTAGTTAAGAGAAAGTTTGTTGGCTCTCAGCCAACAAACATCCAATCGATTTGGGTTGGATATTGTTTCCCTTTCAACTGGATCCAGATCCAGATTATCCAAATGAAATAAATTGTGGCTATGCAAAAAATCTTGATATGTAATAATAGTTGTATGAGGAAAAATTACGATATTTCAAAATCATATTACTAAAAATGTACTTGTCTAATTTCTCATGATAGAAACTGCAATGTTCCCTGCCGCTCAGGATCCTAACTTTCAGACTGAGGACATCTCAAGCAACATGTAGTTTGGACCTGTGATATGATGAGCATGATTGATTCTATAGTTTTATTATGACGCAGCCCGTCGTTAATCAGATGAGACATGTTTCATTTTTGAAATATATTTATTAGTAGATCATAGTAAAATGTTGGTGTTTATTGAAGCATTGCAAAAATTTTTTTCAGCGTCGAACGAAGTACACCAGTTTCTGTCTCAACCAAGGGTGTAGCTCACTAGTCTAACTGAAAGTGGCCTTACCTCACAACTAAGTAAGAGTAATAAATATGGTGGAAACGCAGTGATATTTTGACCATGTTGTTGTAGGTTGAAATCACCTGAACTGAGAATGAAAACTTGTGAAGTGTAATATGTTGGATTTAACAAAAAGTGGCAAGGTGAAGGTTGCTTATTCTCTAAGCCTAGCAGTGTTGGAAGTTCAGTTTGCAAAGAAAGAGTAAGAGTTTCAAATGAAAAAGGTATTGAGGTGAACATTCATTGCATTGCTTTAAGAAATGATTTCGTTGGGCATAAAATTGTTGCGATGGATCTGTCATGGTTAATTTATGTACAATTAGTGACTTCTTGTTTTTTTTGCATGAACTGAAGACTAACATAATTCTAAATCCTAACTCTGATCCTAAAACCTAACCCTTGTCTTCTTGTTCTTATCATACTTGTCATGTGACCAATTCAACTAATCGTGTCTGACTAAAAGCAAAATTGCCACAAGTTTTGCCTCATGAGGCAAAATAGAAACTACCAAATGCTTTGTCTAGTGTGCAACTGAGTGGGCGGTTTCAGATTTGGATTGGAGATCGGAGTCCATAATTACAAATTTTCGGATATGGATTGGATATGGAGTTTATGAAAAAATTTCGGATCCAATCCGATTGCAAAATTTCGATATCCGTACACCACTGATCCTGGTCAGTCAACCAAAAAATCCCGGTTTTGTATTCAGTCAGCACGTATGTGTAGCATCTAGCAATGTGATCTGGAAAGTATTCAGAAGCAGAATGTGAAAGCCCATATCTGTAAGTCAATTGATATTGGCTTTACCTGCTGTGATTTCTAGGAGAAAATCAAATTGAACAAAAACTTCTTGAAGAAAATATTGTCTACGGAAAAATAATATTGGGCAAATAAGTAAATTCACAAATGCTTGAATATTGCTTTGTCTCTTGGGTAAAATGTATTATTTTAGTTTTTCTTAATGTCTTAACTATAGGGATAAAAAATAGCTACATACTCCAAGTAAAATATTTATCTTATCCAAAGTCATTTATCTGATTAGGCTCGTTGTTCTGAAGCGGCCCGGTTTTCAGTCACAAAAATACGGTATGCCTAAGCATAGGTCTGCTACACGACTATAATCGAATGCTTTTTGGAATGGTGATGGTGTACAAATAGTAAATACAATTTTTTAATCAAGCGAAATATCTTGATGTATTAGTAAATGCCTCCCTGAAAGATTACATCCAAAGACAAGTGAAATTATTGTACTGTGCAGTAAACAACCTCAGAGGTAGTGGCGTAACTGACAGAGGGGGAAACTGCCTCCTTGGCAAGCTAATGTAAATGTAAAAACTGGGCCCCTTAGCGTATTTCTGTTATGTTTTTTGTTTTTCATAGTGTTTTCTGGTTAATTTGGGTTTAGTATAGACATCCACATCCGGATACACTATCATTTCTAAGCTTTTTTTTATTGTTACCTAGTCGGCCCCTCATAGTGGTCAGTGGGCCTGCTTCAGTTCAGTTAGGTTCTGCTCCCTTGGTTCAAAACCTCTAACTACGTTACTGCTCAGATGCAGTTTTGTTCAGTGCCCACCTGCGGTAGAAAACACTCTATTCCAGTGATTCTCAAACTTTTTCAGCTTGCGGCGCACTAAGAAAATATAAAAAATTTGCGGCACACTTACTACAAAACAAGTTGCTTTAAAAAATTGAATGCGATGGGTGCCTATTTTTGGGAACAAATAAGATTGAAATGAGGNTCTGTTCTTGCCAATCACACCCACATTTCATCGTCAATTCCAAGAAGTTTATCTCGTTTTTTGCTTTTAATTTTTGTGAGCAGAAAATCNNTATTCACAGAGCCATGAAGATGCAAAATGGCAAGATTATGTTCACTGCTTTGACACCGATCATTGAATAGGATTTGTAAACAGATTGCCAAAACTTTTCCAAGCTGTTTTAGGGAAACAATGCTTGAAATAATGGGTCATTTAGGAAATCAATTAGCTGCACTCTTCTTCGGCAGAAAGATTGCTTGATTCATTGGTTACAAATGGATTAAATACCTATCTAATAAAGTTCACAATAGCAAACCCAGGGAAGTAATTTTGAAGTGACAGCTGTAGTCCAGACAATGAGTTCATGACTTCAGGAACATTTTCCTTTTTTTGTGGGGATTCATTAAGAGTGGAAAATGAATCAAAGATTTCCTTTGAGACTTTAGTTTTCCACAACATCAACTTTTTGTCTAATGATCGCAGCTTTGATGTTGCTGCAATTATATTTTCTGATGGCCCTTGGCGACTAGAATTCAAATTGTGTAGTTTGTCTAGTCAGAAAGAAATAGAACTTTCAGCCACCAATATGAATTGGCACACCTGAGAATCTCTTGTCGTTCGTTTGGAAAACATGAATATGATATCACAAACAACGTTCACCAAATATAAATGACACCTTACACCGCTGAATGAAACCCCGCATGAAAATTTTCTGCGTATGCCACTGTTAGCAGGTGTAAACTGACAACAAGAAGATTTAACAGTAACATGAAATTTGCAGATTTGCTTGGTTTTATTATGAATTTATTAATAAGTTAGTTTTCCTAGTGGTTCAACTGTAAAATAATAATTGCTTTGTTTTCTTAGGGTAGGGATTGCTTTGTTTTCATACGTTTTTTTCCAAATGATTGCCTGGATCTATGTGATGTTTCAAGAAAATGTAAACATTTTGTGAAGTATGCCTGTTTAAAAGTTTTTTTCAATTGCCTGCTTCTGCTCTTTCTTCTTTTTGTTTTGTCACTTGTAAATCGTCTTTGCTAGTTTCAAATCTTTTTCTCCTCAATCTTAACTGTTCTGCCTTCAAGTGCTTGTGCTTTTTCATGTACTGAGCTTCAAATTCATCACCAATTGCTGCTTCATTTTCTTTGTTTTTTCCCATCTTTTTCTTTTAGCACAAGATTTTGCAACTTTGCCGATTCTGCAAAAAATAGCTGAACACAATTGTTTAAAGTAATCACATGACAAGTTTGGAATGCACGACCTGCCTAGTTGAGGTTTGTGATATCGGCAACAGCTCAGTCTGATGAGCAAGTTTTGGTATAGTGTCAGTGGTGGCATGCTATAAATAGCTTCTTGTCTGCTTTGCGTAAGCTGTAGGCTAACCTTAAACTGTAAACCCTAAGTCTCTTTGCATATCGTATTTGTCCTGTGACCACTTCCACTAATCATGTTCAACAAAAGGCAAAATAACACAGCCTTTGCCTTATGAGGCAAATTATACACTATCGCAAACATATGTATTCAGCAGTCAAGTGTTTTCTACAAAAACAGTGGACATTATTATTTTACAAAAAGTCTTCTTGTAAGAACAAAATCAGTAGTTGGCACCACAAGAAATTGCAGTACTTCACTTATTCCAGTTGACTAATCTTTACCGTGGAACAATTTCAGGATTATAAATTGCTCGCGCTAAATATAGACTGCCCTTGTTTTTTTACTCAAACTCCACCTGTCATTTTCTAATGAAAAAACTAGTGAATCACTTGAATTATTTTTAGTATTTGCTTGCACATGCGATGGTGTTGCAAGAATAACTACTCTGGTGTGATTAAGGCATACATTTTTGTTTGTATAGAGGTTCCAAGTCACCAATGTCTAAAAAGGTGTATGAAGAAGTTAATTACCGTAGCAACAGGCTTAAAATGAATCAGAAGTGGCATGATTGGACCTTTGACCAATCTTTACTGCTACTATGCAATGATGAAACTAGCAAAAGTAGACTCCATCACACACGTCACATTTTGATGTCACACACATCACACACTTATTTTAATTACTGTCTTAGCTGTGCAGTAGTTACAATTTTTAGATTTTGTATGAAACTAGTGTAACCTCCATGATAATAGTCTATATGGTTTTACAGTGAAGTGGCCCTACTTCACAGAATTCTTGTGATACATCATTGCAGGTAAAAAGTCACTTCCAAAAAATGTCACATATGTCACATTTTTTTTAATAAGAAAATAAAGAAAATGTGAAGTTGCAAAAAAAATTTTTTTTTTTCAAAACAAGTTATTATGAAGTAGATTCCCACTGATACCAAAATAAAATTTCAGAAATGCACCAAATGAAAATTAGAAGTGACTAGGGATACGCCTGTCCTGACGCAATTCAAATAAAAGGGTCAGTTTGTCATTCAAACTGCGTGGATCGTATAGTGTAATGGTTATGCGCTACGCCTATGGTTTTCGGTTCGAATCTTGCCTTGCCCACGTTTGTTTTGGTTTTTTTTCTTTCGACATTCGTTTTGTTTTTTTTTCTTTACTTTATTTCAGGCTTACGTTTATGGGTTAGTGTTAGGTTAGGGATAGGATATCGCTAGCTTAACTTAGCTTAACTTAGGGTTAGGTTAGGGTTAGCTTAGCTTAGGGTTAGGCTAGGGTTAGCTTAGCTTGTCTTAGGATTAGGTTAGGGTTAGTGTTAGGTTAGCGTTAGGGTTTGGTTAGCTTAGGGTTAACTTAGCTTAGGATTAGGTTAGGGTTAACTTAGCTTGGCTAAGGATTAGGTCAGGGTTATGTTAGCTTAGGGTTAGGGTTAAGGTTGGGTTTAGGGTTTATCTTTTACATTTACTTCGTTTCTACCAAGCCTACTGCACTCTCGTCATGCGCAACTGTTACGTCACAGGTGGCGTATTAATAAGTTTTCTTATTTCAAATCCACAGGCGTATCTATAGCCACTGCCATAAAAATTATATTGAATTATCTTCAAAAAATTTTCAAAATGTCACATATGGAATGTCACACATGGTGCAGTCCAGCATGCATGGATGTGGTGCAGTCCAGCATGCATGGATGCGTGTTGTCATGGTTTCAGTGCTGGCAGGTTGTTAGCAGCTTTTTGTCTGCATTGCATACGCTGTGGGCTAAACCATTGTCTCTGCGTATCATACTTGCCACATGACCACTTCAACCAATCGTATTCCACTAATGGCAAAAGCCCTGGCACATCCCTCCCCTTATGAGGCAAAACAGACATAACCATACATAGTGATGTGTATTTCACATAATGCTTGACAATTTTGCTTAATGTAATCCCAGCCTGCATTACTTCTTTCTGTGGAAAGAGAACTTTTTGCTTGCTTGAAACAAACAACTTCAAATGGATTACCATAAAACTGATTTTTCATAGTTGATAATAAACTCACTTAATAACTACAGTATACCCTGCTTTTTGTATATTGTTCACTTATTGGATTACTTTGTATTTTTAAATCTTGTAATCTATTGCAGTGCTTAATCTCTGACTGGCTGATATTGTTTCCACTCATGTCCCTTCAGCCTTGTTCAGGTCTGCTGTGCACCCTGAAGGCTATATGCACAAATGCGGTACTTTATTGCGGTCAATGGGTANCTGTATTGTTTCTTCATGTTCTGTTTTGCTAAATTGCTTAGTTTTTGCCACTGTCATGTGCATCCTATAGTATATAGCCTAATGTGAATGTCATGGTTGCTGCATGGCTTTCCCTTCATAACCTCCATTGTCACACACTTCATCTGTATATTTTTCAACTCTACAGCACACTGCTTGCCCTATATCTTTTATGTGAATGACTGTTGCGCTTGTGGTTTTTTTTATGGGTTTGTTCTGTACTTCTACTTTGTGTGTAGTGTCTGTTTTCATATTTTGTTTGTTTCATTCTTTGCTCTGTTGTAATGGTACCATGTATCATACTCTGGATATGCTTTTTGTAAACTGTATACATTTGTGTTTGTTATTGTTTTCACCTAAGTTGTAATGTTTGTATGGGCTTAATTTGTGATGTGATATCCTAATACTGTCTAACGTGCAATCTCATCAGATCTATTTTCCTCATATTACTGCATTGATTATTATATGACAGAAAAAATATGGCTTCGCTTGCCCTACAGAAATATTGTAGTGCCAAATTGCCAAGGTTTTACATTGTTTTGTTTAGTGGCACCTTGGCCTTTCGGCACCTCTCAATTTTTTTAGCTTGGTTTGTGCCATAAACTTTATTCTATAGTAGGTGTATCTTCCCACTGGAACAGTAGTGGTCTGGGCTAAAGTCTTTAGCTATTTCATACGATGATTTATAGATTTTTTACAGGATGATTTAAATCAATCTATTTCCATCTATTTACAGCAGTTGTTTCGGTTGTTTAACTTTAAGAATATCATGGCCTCTTCAAAAATGGATATAAGTTTGAAGGTACTTGAGCTCTACTGTGGCATTGGTGGTATGCATTTTGCTTTACAAGCTTGTGGAATACCATTTGAAGTTGTGGCATCAATTGATATCAATCCATTAGCATGCTCCGTTTATAAACATAACTTTTCAAACACCACTGTCTGGGAAAAAAACATAGAAGGTCTGAGGTAAGGTTAAAATTATTCCAAGGTGGTTGTGAATATGAAAAATTTGCTTAACATTGTAAAATAAATTTGTTAACTAATGCACAGAGTTATTACAATTCATAGCCATTTTTTCAATACGAAATCGAGAATGACAGAGTTGTTATTGGTATGACAGCTAAAATTGAGTTCAGTTTGCCTTCTTCAGGGTGCCATTTGTAAAAAAATTGTATCGGACAAATTTAGCATAAAAAACTGCTAAATCAATCAGGTTCAGCTATATTGGAGCAGATTTAGTGATATCAGAGCAGATTTAGCTAAATAGGAGCAGATTTAGCTACATCAGACAGATTGAACTAAATCGGAGCAGTTTTAGCTAAATCTCTCAGCTTTTACAAACGGCACCCCATAGCCTTCTATGTATTCTTGCAGTGAAACAGCATTTTGTCATACTTAATGAATAATCTGGTACCCTATAGGTCACTTGTACATTCCAAACTGAAAGTAGCATGCATGCATGCTGAAATGTTCCATTCCACTTAAAGCATGTATCTTGTTGCTATTAGATCAGGGTTGTACAATCTTTCACTGTTGCCAGCTCCATTACTTTTATTTATATATGCAGTACGGCTGCCAATGAGTTCGAATCATATTTATGAGATACTGCAAAGTGCCAACCAACACAGAATACATTCAAACATAAATTGCATATTAATTCTATGACTCTTTGTGACATCACCATCCAGAATGTTGTGCATCGTGTCGACTAATTTTCTTGTGTTTGTTTTGCTTCAATATATGCCAGCATGGCCGCCAAATCTTATATTTTAGATTGCATGTGGACGGCCGCAAATTTCATTATCAAAGGCCACTTGCGGCTGTATGGCCGCAGGTTGTGAACCGTTGTTCTAGATCAGTGCTTCCCAACCAATAAGATAAACAGATCTGTTAGGAGAGCTGTGAAGCATTGAAAAATGTTAGACTTTTTTGGTATTTCTCTAAAATATTTCTTGAAAGTCAGCCAAGTTTGTATTGATTTTATCTTATCATATCTACTAAGCAAGCTCAACTTTCCTATAAACAGTGATGTTTATTGTATGTGTTGTTAGTATATATTTCTTTCTCGTGTCTCAATTTTTTTCATGATTGTATTACTGCAGTCAGGGGTACTACTAGGGGGACTGTTTAGTCAGCATGCCAGGTCCCTTTAATATCTGTGATGGTATCACATTTGAGAACAGCATGGTACACATCGAATATCAAGAAGCTAACCCAATGATCTCGAAACTACGGCCCGCGAACCAAATCCGGCCCGCAAAAAAACATTTCATCCGGCCTGCGAAGACATTTTGTCAATAATACAAAAATGATATTGGTACGAAACATTTGTTGATTTGGTAAAATGTAATAGGCCTATATCCCGAAGCAGTCGCATTACGTAGAATGTCCGGCCCTCAAACTGTTGTGTAACAGCCTCTGTGGCCTTTGGACAAAAACGCTTGGAGACCCTTGTGTTAACCCATTGCATCGCAGAGCAACTTGCCTCATTCTAGAAAAACATGAACTCATACACCAGGAGCAACTCCAGGTCAACAGTGTCACTTCGGCTAATCACATAATTATACTGACTGCATGCAACCAAAGTTGCTATAAAGACTGTATACTAACTTGCATGCAACCGTTCAAGGCTTATGTCACTGAAATTTCCATTTTCTCTCATTCTGGCTGGCACTTGGCGTTGCTGTATGACATTAGTTATGTAACAATGAATGAGAAGTTCTCATGAGAACTTGTCCATTCTTGCATAACGTGCATCACAGAGCAATGATAATGCCAGTTAGCGCTCTGCGTTCAAGGCTCATTCATATTAGCTAGAGTTACTAGAAAATTTATCGTTCCATTGAATTTGAATTCAAATCCAATGTTCTATGCAAATCCATTGATTAAAAAAACGTTCAATTTGATATAATTTATATTTTTTATAAATACATAATTGCAGAGGGTAGCTCAGGTTATAATGGATGAGCCCGATTAATCTTCTACATACCAACCTCATTCATATTAGCCCTAGTTACTAGACAGTTTATCATTCATTTGAAATTATTCTTCAGTGGGAACTTTCCATTGGATTGGAATTCAAATCCTGTGCTCTATGTCAGGGGTGGCCAACAAGTGATCGATTGGTCGATTGCACCTGATTTAGCATTGAATTGACAAGATACCTAAAAAGAACACTTTTCAATCAATATTGTTGAACTTTGTTTTCGTGTACTATTGTGAAGTACTAAATGGACTGAAACATGAAAATACAGCTCTCGATGGTAATACAAATTCATTTACAGGAAAAACGTTGCATTTTATCACATTCTGTACTTTTGACTTTGTTACCGACCGGTCGATCGCAAGTTGTCCAGAAATCTTCTAGTCGATCCAAGTGGAAGACAAGTTGGCCACCCCTGCTCTATGTAAAACCATTGCTTCAAAAAACATTCAATCACAGTTAAACTTTTAAAAAAATATTTAATTGCAGGGGGTAGCTCTGGCTATAACAGATGAGCCCAAGTAAAGCACGAGTGAACAGTTGAGAGAACGCTTGCTATGAACAATACCTCTTGATTCAGGTCACCTGCAACATAAACGTGAAAGGCCAGACATTGAACGAAAATATATGAACAGTGACAAGACCCATGAAAAGAGCCTGATTTAACAAGCTTAATCAGTGAAGTGGTTGGTGGCATAAATATACAAAGCAAGCAAGCTCATGCTCTACACCTGTGGAACACCCAGCTCCCATGGCGGAACAATGAGATTGTTATGTAATAGTTGTGATAAATTTTCAATAAAAGCATCTAAGCTTGGTGATGGTACAGAAGAAATATTACAGTTAGCGAAAAGAATACAAGGTGAAATTGCAACTAGAAATTTGCAAAGTAAACACAGTGCTGGTCTAAATGCTTCGACCTTCACTTCATGCTCATACAGTAAACCTCGGTTAACCCAGATCTTCGCAAAAACTGGATAACACTGGTGGTACAAATGATTTCAAACATTTTTCTTTATAAAAATCTTCAGTTTATTCGGATTTTTTAATCCCAATCTTTGCCAACACTGGATAAAATCTGTTCTTTTCGTACCTTGTAATCCAGATTTTTTTGCTCTTCCACGTTGTTGTGTTCTTCAAGTGCATTGACTGATCTTTAAGAAAGATTCAGCGGTTTCAGATGCAACACACGTGCTCACAAACACCAACGAACGTATAGTATTATAATGACGGCCACAACTGAGCGCAACATCCAACTATAGCATAGACCATTATTACATCACACAAGGGCTTAGCATATTGTGTTGAACATAACGCCCAAGGATCACTGCCGCACCATGGTTTCAGTCTATTGATCAGTGTCGAAATCTGATTTGTCTGATTCTATAACATCAGAGTGCATAAATAGATGTAATGAGAGGTCTGTGTTCAATTTGCAAACTCTTTGGAAACCACAAACCAGTCGCTGTGTAAAAATGGAAAATTTTCAGAATCTAGTAGTCGAATGCAGACCTTGCTAGACACCTATGTAGGCGATGTGGCGTCATAGAAATAGACTGAGACCACTGAAAAACACATTAGTCCTAGTCCGTGTGCAGTAGGCTTCACATGGCAGGCTTACAGCACAACTGGGTAAAATTGCAAGAAATACCCTGCACGCCCATACTCGTGGCTGCAGATTTTTTGGAGTTTGTGAATGCTAAGCTTGCAAGTCTTAAATGTAATTTTTCTTCTATTGCATAAATTAAATCTTTGTTTTCTAGATCATCTCAGATGGACCGACTATGTGTTGATTTAATTGTTATGAGTCCACCATGCCAACCATTCACTAGAGTTGGCTTGAAGCAAGACATTTCAGATCCGAGAACAAAGTAAACAAAGTATATGTTTTACATCTGTGGAAATTCATATAATCATGTCTTCATTTGTGTTATTCAGATCCTTCTTACACATTTTAGATGTTGTTTCTCAAATGAAGTATCTTCCTGACTATCTTTTGTTGGAGAATGTCAAAGGTTTTGAGACATCCAAAGCACATGACGAATTAGTGAAAACAATGAAAAATCTTGGTTACACTTGGCAAGGGTTTTTAATTTCTCCAAAACAAATAGGAATTCCGAATTCAAGGTTACGGTATGTACACATTATTTGTCTTTATTTGCTTTCATAGGTTCTTGTCAATGCTACGTAGTACATTTTTTTAGTTCAAATTTTTACGTTCTTGTGCTTAAATAGAAGCCATAAAATATGCAAAATGTTTTGCCAGGCCAAAAAATTTGGAGATGGCTAAAATGTTTGATTTTAGGCAAATAACACTATTTTGTTTGGGATACCGCCTCTCAAAGCACAAAATGACTATATGTTCTGAAAATCGGGGGGGGCAAGTCCCCCTGGCTACGCCTGTGGTCAGGACTGGCAGTTCTGTGAAAGCAAGAAAACAAAGTTATGTAATGATACTTACGAAAGATTATTCGAAAAGTAATAGGTCATTGCATGCATTCATCTATCATGAATGTGGTTTGGCTTTGTTCGGTTCTGAAGTTTTTCCTTGTAACAAGTCAGACCTGGGATAACCACTTTTGGATCAATGTTTTGATTCCTTATAATGCTGCTAGATTGAGCATTAAGATTTCTTTTTGACTAAAGGTTTACCACAGCAACCTGGTAACAAGACTTGCGAAATGCATATTATCAACGGACTGACAATCAACAAGGTTTACAAAACTTCATGCAGCTATTCAAACATAATTATGGAATCAGTGTTGGCTGTTGAAGCGAACATTATAAATATATTTTCTAGTCTCTGGACGTAATATACCAGCTACTTTAAACGCGTGAGATGCCTGTCCATTTAGAAAAGGCGCCACCTCAGCAGTGAAATACCACCTTTCCCACTGCNGCGAATCTGCCCATACGTGATAAATGAGCGAATTTGCGGCCCTGCCTACAATCTAATGAAAGAGTGTTGGTAAAACCAAAGGTGCAGTAAGCATATCAAACTATAAGATTGCGACTGCAAGGTTAGCATGTGCCAAACAACCAGAAAAAGGCAGACAATTTTCTGAAAGTTACTCGTATGAATGTACGAATCAACGTTAGAAAACAATGTGTCTCAATCATAGCACTGACCTTGCCCTTATGCATAAGAGAATCTGCTGAGTCTTTGCATGAAAGAACGTATACTTTGTCGTGGCGGTACGGTGTTGGGGTTCCTTTGATCACACTGATAAATGGCAAGCTAAATGTTAGTTTTCGCACCGCCGACGTTTATCGATCAAATTGCTTTCTTGCTGACGTTGGGATAATGTTCACGAGATTGCTAGAAAAATCCAAGTTGAACGCTCTTGCGATATCGGAGCAGGTTCGAAAAAGAATGCATGCAAAACTAGCGATGTGCAGGAAACGAGGCAAAGCATAGGTAAGACGAAGGCGCAGCGAGTCAGTCAGCTTTTAACAAAATCCGCTTTGGCTTAACCTTTATATATGGATATTTATTGTGTAATTGGTACTTCAGTTTAAGTTTGTCAACTCCCGGTTCCTGCTCGATTTCAAGATGGATTTGTAGTTGATCCAAACACTTTGTCTCTTTTAGTGACAGCGTTGAGAACGTTGAAAAGTAGCTAAGAGCAACTATTAGCGCTTGGTGGAAATTTCCAAAGCAGCGTATTTTCTGTCGTCAGATTTGATAATCTCATTGCGTCAAGGACAGAATCGGAGTACATTTATTACAATGCTGAAAACATGCTTTATCACCTTTAACCAACATTACTAAACAATATCACCAAACTTGGAACGTATTCTTACCACACCTTGGTTATTTGCTAATGTTAGTGGAAATCCAGTGCATTTTCGAGTTACGTGGGATTGCAAAGCTTGTCGATAATATCGTCTCTTCTGCAATCATCATTGTTTTTCGGTTATGAAGTTTACGTAAGCAGCAGGTTTATTATCATCCATGCTGCTGTAGCCAAACTATTTGTGCATTGTAGGATGTGCCCTGGTGTCCAATAACTGAGAAGGCAGTATGTTGAATGTCAACTCTTAGGCTTAATGTGGACTCTTTGTGGAGCAAATCACCAATTCTCTCAATTTATAGAAATTTATCAGCAATGGTAAAAAAATGTTTTCTAAGAAAATCAGTAAAACCGAAACTCCAAAATGGCCTCAACTGATTGTTGCACCGCATCACAACGGATGTTGAGATGTCGTTGCTAGAGCTCTGTGCTTTGTGTAAAGTTTGACTTCAGAAAGTTATTAAGCAGTTGATTCACGCACAAACGACTGCGGGTATCGATACTAATTATAACTTTGTTTATGTTGCTTTTCCGCTTAAACGTGTGCGATCGTTGGTAAACGGTATTTTTAATGTTTCGAATGGACTTGCGTATCAATGCATTGTCAAATGTTTTCAACTAACGAGCTATTTTGTATTTTTTGCGTGATTTCAATTGCCAAAACTTATTTTATATAGTTATTATTTCTTGGCGAAGAAAAGTACTGAAATTCAACCTGAGAAAGGAATGTGGAATCAAAGTGTGGTTGAATCGCTGCCTTCGGACTTTATTGGCAACTTTGCGTTTTCCGAAAACCTTGCTGGGGATTGTCTGGATTTCACGTGAGTCGGAAATTTTGCTTCGTTTCATGGGTGCTATGTTCCAAAACGATTTTCAACGTTTCAACCAGTAAAAGTTTTTCTTAGGCAACAGCTTTCCCCTGCACCCACTGCTAACTTTTGCGTGTCATCTTTCGTACGGTGCAGAGGAAAAATGACCGTTTTCAGAAAAGTGAATAACTGGGGAAACTTGGGACTTTCGTAGAACCAAAGACCCACCAGAGTAAACGCATCCCTTTATGAAAGTCATCATGTTTGCTTGGTTTTAGAACACTTTTTTACGCCGGTAGTAGGTGGTTGTTGAGAAGGTTTTCTTCAGTTTCATATCTTCTAAAACTAGACACGTTGCTCTAGTTCAGGGGTGCACAACCGGCCGCATGCGGCCTTCGATGAAATTTATGCGGCCATGCACATGTAATTAGAATCATAAGTTTTGTTGGCCGTGCATCTCTTCATATTTGTCTACTGTATGCTGTTACTAGTAGAAATACGGCCAAACAGACGTGCTGAAGCAGGAGAAGCTCGGTGTGCAGAAACATAACAGAAGCGATGCAAAAAAATAATAAAAAAAAAATTCATAAAAATAAACGTGGTGCGGCCGGCAATAGCGAAAAAGGTTGTGAAGACCTGCTCTAGATTAATAAGTGTCGACGTGGCCAAGTGTCTAAGTAAAGTTCATAGATCGTGATATTCAGTTTTGGTATGCAAGATTGCTGAAAAGATTAGTGTCAAAAATAGGGACAAATCAATCGAAGTACGCGACATAATGTAGACGGTCTGCTGATAAACTACGAGTATTATAAATGTTGTGACTGAATGCTTACAATAAGGAGCGGAACGTTTGCATTTTGTTGTTTACTTCTGATCGTTAGGTCGTTATTACAAGTGCAATATGTCATTTACCTCAAATACTTCAGCGGGCATTTCACTAGGCGATCCTCACAAAACCGTTTGTCAAACAACACAGCTTCCAGGAACTAACAGCATTGTCGTCGCTAATACCTTGTAGAGCAGTGGTGCCCAACCTATTTTGTCCTAAGGTCTACTTTTCAAGTAGCCACACTCCCGAGATCTACCAGTCCAGTGTCAACATCGCAAACCCATTCGCATCGTTTCCAGCCAGCAGTGGCTAACTTCACAACACTTCTCTATCTTCGAATGCTTATTGTGTTTTCCAAGGACGTGACAGACGCGATAGGAAGCAATAGTTATGCCCTAACCCTGGGTTGTGGGGTTTGGTGAAGATTGACTGCCATGCTGGGTGTTGCAAGCTGTCCTTTCAAGTCCCGAATTTTTGTGGCGTGTAAAAGGCTTTGGGCAGGGAAATCATCTCATAGCTCTCTTGTCATGTTTTAAAATGATGCTCCAACTTCCTTTTTTTTATCAGCACTGCCGTTGCATTGCAGATCAAACAAACAGGTTTTGAATGAGAATAAACAAAAATGATCTTCCTCCCATTTGGAGTGGAAATGGCAGGTTTAGGCTCGTTTTGTCTCAGCTATGTTAAACATTTCTTACGAAAATACAGCTTATCGTTAGTTAGCAATATACCCAAACATGTACAAAAAGACACAAAAATCATTGTTGGCTTCCTGAGCACTGCGCATGCTAGCATCTGTAAACATGTGTGTCAACTTTCCTGCGAAGCGCCACCCTCCAATCAACACAGTAAATTGAGGGCATGCGCTCACATACCCTACACACACAGTTCTCAAATGTGTTGGTCTTAATCAGTGGTGCTCAAACTTTTTGGCTCGTGGGCCACATTTGTCTTTCAGAAACCCTTCGCGGGCCACAAGAATTAATAATCTCAATAAAAATTCTGTAA
>JGI24158J21664_10006491_pt1 | contig 15415 bp, 12 predicted proteins | sample Ectturendosymbi3_FD_21664 | JGI IMG/M metagenome (IMG submission 21664)
ACTTATGTAGCAGACATAAAGTCTACTACATCTAAAATAAAGTATTACAAAACAAAACAATACTCAACAATCAAGAAGATTGGATTCACCACCAGCACTGATAAGACAAAGAAATGCTGATGAACTTTGAAACCAGCCAAGCATCAAGAAGCAAGCATGAACTACATGTTGAACATGAACAAGGCCTCATTCTGCTCTCACTCTGATCACGTTCAGATATTGCTCTTACTCTCACTTCCTGTTGCGAACAGGAAGTGCAAATACCTTTAGGTACTTTCCATTGAATTAGGGACTTTCCAGAAAATTTGGGTATATAAGGGCTGATTTTCCCAGTCAAGTTCAGTTCGCTTGTCGATCTCGGCGAATGAACTCCATCAGAAGTAAAACGAAGCCCTGCCTTGCAGCTTTCCTAGCTCGACGGATCGACTGTGAGTGCTGTTGAGACGCTTGATAGAAATACCTTGACCTTGACAGCTTGAGCTTCAGACTAAAAACAAAGTCAATTAAAAGGACTCGTTTTTAGTCGACACTAGTGGCATTGTCCGAGATAATCCTTGTCACTTTGAACAATAAATTGGCTTTGTCCGAGTGAAGTTCTGACACTCAGAACGATAAACTTGGCTTGTCCGAATGAATCCCTGTCACATTAAATTGGCATTGTTAAAAACAACAAAAATTGTCTTGTCCAAATAAAATTATGTTATTCTAAAGCATAAAATATTGGAAGGTTTAAGAACCTTGTTATCAAATGATTCCAACAAAAACTTAACTTGTTTACATAAAACCTCTGCAACGCTGACAAAAATGAAATGCGTTGAAATCGTGACAGTAACCTCGGAAACTGATCAACAACTTTTTGATTAACGAAACTCCAAACGCTGGAAACGCCCGTCACGATTAGACTAGTCCAAAGCCCTTATCCACAACTGTAAGTCATTCATTTGACGATGGGTTAATGTAGCGACAGCTTCTAGACTAAGGAAACTACTTTGGGTGTTTTAAGATTATCTTGCTGGTTGTAANGGTGATCCCAGAAATTGAATTGTGTCTGTGAATCTGATTCGAGAGAGTCCGTTTGATTTCATGTGTTGCCAAATTGGTAAGTGCTTTTATTTATAGTTTGCAAATGTCTTATTTTTAATAAAAATGACTTTATTTGTACTATCAGTGTGCTGTTATTTTAAACAGTATTTGCTAGCCCTCGGAAGCCTAATAGGGAGATCAAGCAAGCTTAGACTTGTGAACATCGTCCTTGACGCAGCTATGACGCGAACCCACGAACTAAAAACGGTTGTATCTAAATACAGTCTTTTGGTCTCAATGTAAATCAAAAGATTTGTAATACTTAGTCATTTTCCGAGGCATTTGGGGAAAATCAAAGCAAGAAGATTCAAGATATATTCAACTTATTAAAAAGTTGATTACCAACATTGTCGAACAGTTTGGCAACTTTCTTTTCGAAAACAGTTGCTGCTCTTTCCTCAAAACCCTTTTTAGTGACAAACATTACAGAATTCTCAACTGAAGCAAAAAGACACATGCACATATGTGCACCGAAGATGAAGTGGAAATTTTTATAGGTACCGGAGCCAGGCCCGTAACCAACTTGGGACACCAGGGAGGGCAGAGTTTTCTGAGAGTGGCCCAAATTTTTCAAACAATGTCCAACACTTTCAAATTATATCCAACATATTTTTCCAGTGGGGGCNAAAAATTTTCTNGGGNGCCTTCNCTCCCCCTGGTTACGGGCCTGACCTGAGCTCTGCTGGGCATTTTCGCTTATATTTGTAGGCAACGACCCATCATCCACTGCATTCANTGAAGGCGGCGGAGTGGAGTTCTGGCAGCTTGACACCACTGGTGTGGACGCAGCCAAAACTCAACTGGAATTAATTTAATTCCAACAGAATGTAGCAGACAAAGAAATATTTTCTGATGGCACACCTGAGAATTTCTGGTCAAAGAAAGATATCTCCAAAATTTTTCCCATTCCTCGCAAATAGTCAGTGGAAATTCTTACAGTGTTTGGGTCTACCTGCTGCTACTGGATGCAGTGCCAGATTAACCATAAGGCAAACCAGGCATGTGCCTTGAGGCCACGAAAAAATACAGGCCACTTGTGTCAGGAAAACATTTAAATTTGAGCTATGAAAACTTAAAAGATTTTTTTGATCAACTTATTGTTGCGAAATTAATCTACAGTATTTATTGTTTAGGGGTGTTCACGACTGTTTCCTCCTCCAGTAATTCTGTACGACTGATGATGTCAAAAAATAGAATGGCTTGTCGGAAAGTGAGAACTTCGCGGGGTTTAATACAATAGAAATAGTAAGTAAAGTTTATCTCCCGGGAACTCCAAGAGCCGCCGCGCCTTTGTTTCTTTTTGTAACTGTCTAATCATGTGATGTGCTGTTTATAAGCAGGCGGCCATTGTTTGTCGATCTCATTTACTACGTTTACATGGCCTGTTTTGCGCTGTCTCGTAAGGGTATATGGATAACAAGTGGTCTGGTTCTGAACGTCATTTGCTGAGTCAGCGCCATAAACGAGCCAATGCATTGGCCACCTCGACAGGAAGACGTCTCGTTATAAAGTGTGCGTGGTCTCGTTCGCGCGGTACTAGGCCAGCACTTACCGTAGCACGGCTAGCATTCAGTGCCTGTCTCCAGATAAGATATGACTGCACCGTTATTTTAACTGTTGGTGTGTTGACTTCAGTTTCAGAAGTGTAATACCAACATAATTACCACAAGGCACGTCGACGAGGATGGGCAGTGTTTTACAATAGATACTATAGCAGTTTAGGCTTTCGGTTGGCAGTGTTAGGATTTCTAATTTTGAAGGCAAGAATCTTAACCAAATGTTCAGAAACCACCCTGCTAAAAGTTGTTTGCTTCTGCATTTTACATGTCATTAAAAAATTGAGTACAATAATTCTATGCCATCAGTGGTGATAGAAGTGGAAGCTACTACAGTTGCACACAAATGGAGTCTAAACTGCATTCCCAAATACCGAAGTAATTTTTAGATCATACCTATCACTTATGTCTACTAATTGCTCTGGAGAGCGTTCGTTTTCACAGCTTGCTCGAATTAAGAGTGTGAAGCGTTCTACCATGAATCAGGACCGCCTTGATGCACTGGCACTTCTGTGTATTGAAAGAGAGCTGCTACATGAAACTGATTTTAGCTCAGTTATTGATGAATTTGCTACGATAAAATCAAGAAAGGATACAATTACTTTATTAGGCACTAATGATTATGTAAGCAAATCGAGTAACATTTTTAGCTTGTACTTCTAATTACCAAATTTTGCTAAGAAATAAATGTTTACAAATAAAGCTTTTTTGTTTTTTTATTTACTCTTATAATTAGTTCAGGCCATACTTTAAATATGTCTTGAGGCCACGAAAGCCTTAATCCGGCACTGGCTGGAGGGGCGAATTGTCCCCTCCTACCAGCTACACTAAATGTAAAACTCGGGCACCCACTTGCCTTACACTTCAGTTTTAGTATTCATTTGGTTTTCAGTAGTTTTTTTTGCGTTTTTCGGAGTATTTATTGGTGATTTAGAGTTTTAGTATAGCTATCCACATCCGGACGCACCGTCATTTCTCAGGGTTCTTCTTAGTATTCCTAGCAACCCCCCTACAGTGGGCAGTGGACCTTTTTCAGCTACATTTTCCCTCCTGGCCTAAACATCTAGTTACGCCACTGACTGCTGACAGTCCACACTGAAAAAAAAGAAGCTCATAAAGAACAAGTATCGCATCTGTATCACGAATAAAACCTTGACCATTACAATCTATTCACCGTCACTACCTTGGAACAAAAATTTAGGTACCTGTAACCAGTGATGGAGTCTCGAGACTTGGTCTCGGTCTCGAGACTCGTCTCGAGACCCATTTTTGCGAGTCTCGGTCTCGAAGGTTTCGGGTCTCGTCTCGGTTTCGGTCTCGAAAGTTTCAGGTCTCGAGACTTTGAATACTGCAAAGAGATAGTGTATTAAAATTTCTATAACTCAAAGATTTTTTGTTTGTTGTATTTGTAGGTAAGAAACAACCAAAACACGTCGGAAAAATGCCAGAACTTTGAAAAACTTCAAGTCAGAAGCATGGGTGTCTGCAGAAACTTTTCCAGGGGGGGTCAAACTCGATATTTTTCTTATCCTTTCCATGTTGCTGACGATGCAATGCAAATGCACGTTCACAAAACGCTTTGCCCTTTCTACACCATAACGAAAATGCCCCCTGCTACGCAGGGAAGTAACGAGGGGGAGGCAAGGGGGGCACAATTCCCCGGGCGCTGAATCTCTATGGGGGCGCCAAACCACTGTTGGGAGCGCCATAAAGTTCCAAAAATATCACAAATACTTTCTTCAGTACAGTACATTTGCTTCCGAAAAAAACTCAGGTTCGAACATGGGGACGCCAAACCTGCTTCTTGTACCAGGTGCCATCTAACCTCATTACACCCCTGGTGCTGTGGCAGCAGTCGCAAAAATCGCGCTTCGTTGGCGCATCAATTCTTTTTCATTCCTGCTTATTTTCACACTGCACAGTACAAAACTACGAAGCTTACCGCTATTAGCAGTCACAGTCTCGCAGCATTTTCTGCCAAAGATGTCTGTGTTCAACAGTCACATGCGGCAAAACGCCTACGACCGTAACTGAACATTTGAAGATTTGTTGCCATGTTATTGTTACACAACAAAGAGTAACGATCGAATAATCCGCTCACAAGCTTTGCAACCTGCATCTGCAGGCGAAGTAGCGAACATGAGTAAACTGCCAGCTCATCACTGCATGACACCAGAACAGCAAACCTACCTCTTGTGCAGTGTGTCATATAGGCAAATCCACTGCTATTGCAAGAATTAAACTAATTAATCGAAATTGAACTGCTTTCTTCAGATTTTCTAAACGTTTTTGGTTCTTAGACCAAGTTTCTAGGGGAGCAAACGCTCGTCTTCCCTCTTTGCGGACGCCCATGGCTACAGATTCATTTGTGCTTCTTTTCACGCAGCATAAAAATGTGTGGCTTGCCGCGATCACCAGCCAGTCGGTGTCTTGCTGCATTACCTGCCACGATGTCTGCGTTCAACAGCAGTGCTGCCACAGGTTTCTCTACAAAATCACTCGATTCACAAAACAATTCACTAGATCTGAAACAAATTCACAAGCAGTGGTGTGTACAAGGGGAGGCGAGCAAAGCACTTGCCTCGGGCCCCCCCTTTTTGGGGACCCCCCTTCTGGTGTTACGCGCGTAAATTTTCCTTATTTTTGGTGAAAAACTTCTAATATACACTCAGATCATGAGTGAGTATTCTTCTTTCAAAGGGCCCTTCTGAAGAATCTAATGTGCAGGTACTTCGCTTTCAAAGGGGCCTCCAACAGCAACTGCAATTTGAAGTTAATCTTCTTTCAAAGGGGCCCCCAACAGCGACTGAAATGTGTAAGTACTCTGCTTTCTAGCTTCATTGAAGGGGCCCATAATAAAAACTGTAATGTGTAAGCACCTTACTTTCACAAGGGCCCCAGCAGCAACTGTAATGTGCAAGTACAATACTATGCTTTCAAAGGGGCCCCAAACAACAATTGTAATGTAAAATTCCTTGCCTTCAAAGAGGCCCCAACACCAACTTTATTGTGCAAGTACCTTGCTTTCACAGGGGCCACCAAAAGCATGTGTAATGTAAAATCCCTTGCTTTCAAAGAGGCTCCCAACAGCAACTTTAATGTGCAAGTATCTTGCTTTCAAAGGGCCCACAACAGCAACTGCAACATAAAATTTTTTACTTTCAATGAGGTCCCCAAGAGCAATTACAGTGTGTAAGTACGTTACTTTCAAGGGGGCCCCCAACAGCACTAGTACGTGTAAGTACCTTGTTTTCAAAGGGGTCATCAACAGCAACTGTAATGTGCAACTGCTATGCTTTCAAAGGGACCCAAAAAGCAACTGTAATGTGTAAGTAGCCTACTATGCTTTCAAAGGGGCACCACCACCTCCAATGAGCAGATAAAGAAAAGCATCAAACCAACTTCTATACCTAAAAAAATTGTGGGTTAAATTTTTTTCCAAAACGTTCTGAAAAGACCTATCAAATAAGAGCAAATATTTATACCAAATGATAACTTTTCATACCGAGTAATTATTTTTTATACCAAATGATGATTTTAGTTTGAGATTGAAGTATTTGGTATTTTGATAATTTTATGAAAATGCCACAGTTAAACAGAAAGTATCCAGGTGGAGCACCAAAAAGAAGGAAAAAGAAAGGAAGGATAAAGACTTATGAAAAATGCAAGGGTGTCCTGGATAGATTTGTTATTGTAGCAGGTCTTACTGGTGACTGGTGAGCGTACAGAAAAGAGAGCAGCTTCAAGCATCCAAGTTGTTAATAACAGCTATGTCTGTCTAGTGCAGTGCTTTTCAAACATTTTTATGTTACGGCACACTAATACATTCTGAATTTGGCTGCGGCACACATATTTTCAAACAAATAGCCTAAGTTAAGATGAAAAGTTAAAACCCAAAGCAATGCAATGCGGACCAAAAAGATTTGCAGCTTAAGGTTTTGTCAAAACATAAAACTTTCGCGGTGCACTTCAGCTCTTCAGCAGCACACCAGTGTGCCGCAGCACACAGTTTGGGAAACACTGACTAGTGCATAAGCAGATGTGTCATACACAAAGACTCAACTTTTGTAAAAATTAAGTTGATAAATACGTGCTTTAGAACATTCAAAGTTTTATCTAAGGATTTCTTTTTTATGTCTCTGAGTTTAAAACGTTACACAAATTTCTCAATTCTTGTGATGTTGTACCTTAGTGAACATTTCCATCAGAAAATAAGACTACATTTAATTGTTAGGCTAAAGCAGGGACCAGGCTACATTTTTTCATTCATAGGACACTTTCTTCTTAGTTTACAAGGTAATCTTGTATTATTGCTGTTGTGCTGCAAAGACTGTTAATAAGCATGGCTACATTCATGCTTCTTGTCAGGTAGCAGAAATGGCATTTTTTGAGTATTATGAGTATTCATTTTTTCTACAGATATTTCAGGTATTTTAGGTGGTTTGAATTAACCTCTGCTTGAAGTNACAGGTTATTTGAAGCCTGACTAGTAAATGGTGGTTCAAGGTAGGCTTGATAGGTNATGTTANAGATTTTTGCCAGCTCTTAGCCAGTATAACTTGAACTGTTTTCTCTTAGCACAGATTTAATCAATTGCGTAGGCTACTTGCTGCAGTAGAAATGTATGCATAAGGTATATGATAAATTATTTCCTACTTTTGGACATTTATCAAACAACTAGTGTCAATGCAAGATGAGGGCAGCCTTAGCTCATCCAGCCTCAAAGCTTTCCAAAACAAATCTCTGGATGATTTTGTATGCTATGCTTTTGTAGTTAGAAGGATAAAATTCAAAACAAATTCAGTGTTTCAAATCTTCTTGGTTGTGAACAAATGACTGAAATAGCAGGAGAAAATGCAAAAGGGTGTTCATGATACACAACTTTGAAAATACTGAAAGTTGGGAATACAAGGCTGGCAACACATAAAAGTTAGGCAATAGCAAGTTGGCATCGCCCGAACTTTTTTATTTTCGCACCCCATTTCTCTGCATTCACCATCAACAAACTACAGATTACCCCTTTGAAGGTTTCACACCTTCCCCCTTTGAAAAAATGCTGGGTAGTTGGTATCCTGACTTTGTTCACATTCATGTCTTTGTGGAATCCATGAAACTATAAAAAACAACCAAGAAGATTTAAAACACTAAATTTGTTTTAAATTTCATCCTTTTATCTGCAAGAACATCGCATACAAAAGCATCCAATTAGAGACTTGTTGGAAAGCTTTGAGGCTGGATGAGTCAAGGTTGCCCTCATCTTGCATTGACACTACTTGTTTGAAAAATGTGCAAAAGTTGGAAATAATTCATCACGTACCTTATTGAAAACATTTCTACTGCAGCAGCAGCAAGTAGCCTACGCAATTGATTAAGTCTGTGCTAAAAAAACGGTTAAAGTTATATTGGCTAAGAGCTGGCAAAAGAGCCTAAACATCACCTACCAAGTCTACCTTAAATCAATCCTTTACCAGTCAAGCTTCAAATAACCTGTGACTTCAAGCATAGGCTAAATCAAACCACCTGAAATACCTGAAATATCTGTAGAAGAAATGAGTATTCATAATACTCAAAAATTGCCATTTCTGCTACGTGATAAAAGCATGAATGTAGCCTTGCTTATTAACAATCTTTGCAGCGCAACAGCAATAATACAAAATTACTTTGTAAACTAAGAAGCAGATGTCCTATAAATTAAAGATGTAGTGTGGTCCCTGCTACAACAACTGCATGTAGTCTTATTTTCTGATGGAAATGTTCACTAAGGTACGACATCACAAGAAATGAGAAATTCGTCTAACCTTTTCAACTCAGAGACATAAAAAAGACTACTTTTTCTTCATTTGTGACATTTTCATAAAATCATCAATGTAACAAATACTTCAATCTCTAAAAATCATCATTTGGTATAAAAAATTATCATTTGGCATAAAAAGTCATCATTTGGTATAAATAGGCCTATTTGCTCTTATCTCATAGGATTAACCCACAATTTTTTTATGTATAGAAGTTGGTTTGAAGTTCTTCTGTATTTGCTCATTGGAGGTGGTGGTGGGTCGCTTTGAAAGAACGGTACTTACACATTGCAGTTGCTGTTAGGGACACCTTTGACAGCATAGCACTTGCACATTACAATTGTTGTTTGGGTCCCCTTTGAAAACATATTGCTTGCACATTACGCTTGCTGTTGGTGGCCACTCTGAAAGCAAGGTACTTATAGTACACATTGAAGCTGCTATTGGGGACCCCTTTGAAAGCAAGGCACGTACACATTAAAATTGCTCTTGGTGGTCCCTATGAGATCAAGGTACTTGCACATTAAAGTTGCTGTTTGGGGCCCTTTGAAAGCAAGGTACTTAAACATTACAATTGCTGTTGGGGGCCTCTTTGAAAGTAAGGTACTTACACATTACAATTGCTGTTGGGGTACATTGAAAGCATGGAATTTTACATTATAATTGCTATTTTGAAAGCAAGATGATCACACATTACAGTTGCTGCTGGGGGCCCCTTTGCGAGCACAGTACTTGCACATTACAGTTTCTTTAACCCATTAAGTCCCTCGTGCGCCACTGGCCCCTTCAATCAAGTTCAAAAGCGGAGTACTTACACATTTCAGTGGCTGTTGGGGTCCCTTTTGAAAGCAGATTACCTTCAAATTGCAGCTGCTGTTGGGGGCCCCTTTGAAAGCAAAATACCTGCATATTACAGTTTCTGTAGAAGGGGCCTTTGAATGCAGAGTTCTTACACATTATAGTTTCTTTTAGGGCCCCCTTCAGTGAAGTTTAAAAGCAGAGTACTTACAAATTTCAGTGGCTTTTGGGAGATCCTTTGAAAGCCAATTATCTTCAAATTGCAGTTGCTGTTAGGGCCCCTTTGAAAGCAGAGTGCTTATTAATGATCTGCTTTGTAGTGTACATTATATGAGTGAATAATAAGTTTTTCATCAAAAATAAGGAAACTTTATGCACGTAACACCTCAAGTGGGGGCCCCCAAAACGGGGGGGCCCAAGTCAAGTGCCTCGCTCGCCTCCCCTTAAACACACCACTGATGATACCTATGTGTGGCGGAACCTTTTTCAAAGTGGGGGGGCACAAGTGCACGTTGAAAAGAAGTTATAGCAAATTTTGTGGTTTGAATTGGCAACTGTGACGTCACAAGCATTGAAATATGACGTCACTGCGTATACACCATATGAAGGTGTAAATTACGCTATTTTAGACAAAACTACACCACTATAAAAACGTATCGGTGAACCACCTGAAATTCAAATAGGCTGTTACAGGGGGACCCAGGTCATCAGCTTCAGCCGGGCTAATCTTACGATTTATTCTGACTGACTGAATGAAACCGTTCAACGCCTACGTCACTGAAATTTCCATTTGCTTTCATTCTGGCTGGCATTATCGTTGCCCTGTGACGTTATGCTATGTAACGATAAATGAGAAATTCTCATGATAACTTCTCCATTGTCGAGTAACGTACGTCACAGAGCAATGATAACCTTAGTGGCGGTTCGGTGGAGCCTGGGTGGGCATGGCTCCTCCCAGATTTTTGGCTGGCCCCCTGCTTGCCCTCCCAGTTTTTTGCTTAATTTCACGTTCAAGTTCGTTTGATTGACATATACAGCAGATCACGTTCAGCCAGCAAAATTTTAAACGATTTGAAGACTTTCTGGTGACGGCTCTGACGATATTCACAAGCCTGTCTTGGGTTTGATAGGTTTACTCATAGTAAATCAATCTTCATTACAGTGGAAAATCACCCTGCAGGAGAGACATTTATGTTGACCCCCCGACTTTTTTCGTTGGCCCCACAGTGACCCCCACTTTTTTCATACTAGAATCGCCATTGTAACGCCAGTAAGCTAAGTCAGCCGCTTACTAGGCTCATTCATATTAGCCCGAGTTGTTGGACAATTCATCGTTCGTTTGAAATTACTCTCGAAATGGGAACTGTCCATTGGATTGAACTTCAATCCAATGTTCTATATAAATCCATTGCTTCAAAAAAACATTCAGTCCGATATGAATCATATGTTTCAAAAATCTTAGCTGCATAGGACAGCTCGGACTCTAATGAATGAACCCGAGTAAAGCGCGAGCGAACGAAGTGGGGAGAACGCCTACTACAAACGATATTGTTTTATTCAGGTCACCTGCAAGATGAACGCGAAAAGCCAGACATGGAACGAAAATATATGAACAGTGACAAGGCCCAAAGAAAAGAGCCCGATTTAGCAAATTAGAGAAGTGGGACCGTAGGTGGTGGAACAAACCTACAAAGCAAGCAAGCTTGCGTTCTCCGATATAAATCGTAATCGAAAACTCGGGCTAAGCCCGAGGAGCCCAGGTGCCGGAGTAGCCACTGGGCTGTTAAAAACACCATGAACACAGCTTAAAAAGCAGGCAAAAATGACACAGCATTGATACCTGTCTTGAACACATTCAAAATCACCACTTTTCTTCATCTTGAACACAAAAGTATCATGACTGAATACTCATTCTACAACCGCATTAGATACGGGTATGCAAAGACAAGACAAAACCTACGTAGCAACAACAAAGCAAGTCGTCCGTAAGGATGCCAACTGTACTGCCAATGCAGAAATTCAGTTTGCTATTTAGCGTTGCCAACACAAAAACACAATTGAAATTGATCTGTCAAATATTTCATTTTGCGAATAACATTCAGTACAATTTCACTATTTGGAATGGTGTTAAAACGCTTGAAATTACCCAAATTTTTTAATGGGGTGGCATGAACTTTTCCTACACACAAGCATAACCAAATTTCACCACTTTTGGTTCCCCCGTAGAAACACTTCTGGAAAAATCCACTAGTGGCCCCCCCTGGAAACATTCCTTCTGACGCTCATGCACACAAGCATGTAAAATGACACCATTTTTGTGAAAACGTGTGTTGTATTACAACATCTGGCAGCACTGTTCAACAGCACCAATGCGGTAAGCAATCCATAGCAAGGTGACAGACTGTGCACGGTGTATTCTGCCAAACCATTACGAAATCCTGCCAAATTACAAATAATGTTAGAAATATTATCGAGATAATACTGCCAAAAATTTGCAACGTTTTTTTTCATTAAACGATTTACTTTATGACTGGACCCAATACTAATTGTGTTACTTAAACTTATGATATTTAGGTAAAAAAATGGGGGGCCAGGCCCCGCCAGAAATAAAAGGGGGGGCTGGGCTCATGCGACCCCCGGTTACGCCACCTATGATGATACCCAGTTGCAAAATCTCATCAAGATCACCAAGGTTCGCAAAGAAAGCAATTACGAGCCTTAGTGACGTTTCAAGGGTCGCTTGTGTCTCCAGCAACCAGCGCCCGCACATGGTTTGACTCACGGTTGCGTCTGCGTCACAATGCTTTCAGATAGCCATGGTTGCGAACTTTCCCATTTCGTCCTCATTCTATAGTTGCGTCACAATGGTCGGGAATCCAGCATTTACAGTGCATGCAAGATGCAACTGCGCGTGCTTTCAGAGCAGCGATGAACCTTGATAGTATGTTGTTACGACAACAGATCTGATGTTTAGGAAATTATTTGATCTTTGATGGTTTGACAAACTTCATGGTGAAATGGATTTGATAATTATGATGATTAATTCTGAAGGTAATTATGATGATTTTTATTTGTGGGATGTTTAAATAAATCCTGACTACTTTTGCAAACTTCTAATTACAAATGGGCAAAAGCGTCGAGTATATTAGCTACAATTGTGTACTTTTCAGTTACTCTCAGGGACGCGCGGAGAGCGGGGGCATTGCTTCCCCTACTCTTTCAAATGGGAAGCAACGGGGGCGGAGCTAACTTTTCATCACAGGGAATTTCATGGTTAACAAGATCTAGTTGAAACAAATTTATTGCAGCTGTTCATGTACCCACAGCATTCAGAATAGTTTTGTACAGTACACTCCCTGTTATTATTTTTGAGGTCAACATTGTTGTTGAACAGAAACAAACATGTTGGTGAAGAATGTTTTGTTTTTTATAAGTTTGAATTTCCCTCAATACTGACCCCTGCCCTACCGCTGCTTCGGCTGCTACCTGTGTTTTATGTAATTTCACCTATAAACTGAGCATATCCACAGACATGATTATCGAAATTCAGAATACGAAATTGCTAGCAAAACTTCTATGGGAGAGTCACTGGCGTTAGATATTTGCTAGGTTAAAATATGTGACACATTTAAATCGTATCAGGTTTTTGACAAAATAATCGATAAATTTTCAGCAGCAAAAGCAAGAAAACTTTGTCCTTGGAATTAGATAATTCCAAGTAAAGCATCAGATTGCAGTGTTTCTTTTGTTTTATGCTGCCACGAACGGGTTAGGTTGGAGCGCCTGAATGAGTTTCTCCCCAGGCGCGGGAAATCCGAGGTACGCCACTGCTTGAAATCAGTCCCGTCGCCACGGGGGGATTTTGGGGGCTTAGCCCCCAAACAAAACTCCAAGCCCCCCCCAAATTGAAACATGAAACACTATATATCAATTGAGTTTTTGTCAATTTTTAGAGTGTCAAGCCCCCCCGCACAAACCAAAAGCCCCCCATTGAAAACTTTCTGGCGACGGTTCTGCTTGAAATGTCGTTTGTTTTTTTACGAAGTGCTTTCATGTCTGTTTCTGCAACATGATACTGTAGATAAAAATGCTGTTTGGAATCTACGTAGTCGTATTTGATTTCGTTCAAACCAGCACGAAAAATTCTTGTAACTTACCTTAGCAAGGAAATGTCGCTTTCCTGTTACATCGCACGTTCTTTTTCTTACAGGCGTCACAGCGTTTCTTTCACATTGCAGTTAATTTGAGGAAACGCTATTTTTGTAAGCGTGATCGCAGGGTCTTCACTTTGAGCTTCGTGCCTCGGATTGTGCTAACTAAACTCAACAACTACGTAATTCCCTTTTTTCTAATCTGACGACTTTAGTCTTACGAAAAAAATATCGTCTTTGAGAAACGTGAATGACATTGTTATTACTCCACCTTAATAATAGCATTCTCGGTTTTTATTACCATTTGCATTTTCTAAGATGCTTACAATGTTCACAAGCCCAGCAACAAAAATTTTGCACCTGTGAAAAAACAAACTTTTCGCTGAACAAAAAAATGCACAGCAACGTTGAATAAAAATCGCCAGTTTGTCTACTAAGCGATGCCAATCGTGAGCAACATGATCTGTGCCAATACAGACATCAACTGTTGCTTTTCAAGTAACGTAAGTATTTTGACAATTTCAAAACGCGCACCGGGATATCATCATATCCACATGACGTTTTTGAGTCTAGTCTGTTTATAAGTGTGAGTATTTCCTCAGGAGTAGTTGGTGATAAAAACATAGAATTCACTTGGCGTGGAATAAAATATTTTTTAATATTTGATCAGTAGTTTCAGATGGGCCAGTAGGAGTAAAATTCGCCTGTGCCAAAGTGACAAAACTATTATTCTTAATCCATCTGTAATTACTTTTGTAGATGAAAAAACTCGTCCATCAACATTTAGCCTTTGGGGAAAGCGGGATGGTTTGTTTTTGCCAGAAAGATCACTTATTAGTGTCCAAATTATTTTTGAGTTTCTGCTGTTTTGAGCAAATTGGTCTTCGTAGTATTTGCGCTTAGCCGATTCTCTGACATTGATTTCGGAATGTTTTTGTACGTTTTGAAATCTGTTAGCAGTTTTGATCTTTTATAAATATGCGAAATAAGTAGTCGTTATGTTGCATAGAACAAATGATCCCTTGTGCTATCCATGGCTTTAGTTTAAGTTTATATTCCCTTCTACCTGGTATATTTTCTAATAGGCATGTGTGTATCAGGAAGACCTCTCATGGACCTTACTATAAAATCAAATTTTTCATCAACATTCCATTCCGAGTATTGCATCGGTAACGAATCTAAAGTTTCGTGTAGATCTCGGTCAAAAGCAATGATATCAGCATTACGTGTATCTCTAAAGAATCTTTGTTTGATATTTCTTTTTACACGAGCTTTACTCACGATCAAGTAAATTGGGTAGCGATCGCTAATATCATGCAGCATAATATAGGCCCTATATTATGCTGTATGATATTAGCGAACACTACCCAATTTACTTGACCGTGAGTAAAACTATAAGTACTTTATTCCGGATGATAAATCATTTGTATATATATGGTCAATACATGACCCTGTTTCGTTTACTACTCTGGTTAGTTTGTTTAGAACAGGGTAGCAGCCAAGGCTGCATAGAGTATCTACATACTGTTGTATTCTGCTAGTATTTGGTACATTAAGTAGATTTATGTTAATATCAAGGCCGGATTTACCTATAAGCTATATAGGCTTAAGCCTAGGGCTTCAAGATCCAAGGGGGGCCCCAACAAACTATGGTACGCATAGTCAAATGGCTGGTAGTGGTATGATCAGTTGGATTAAACTTCGTCAAAAATTTATGTCTGAATTATTATTCACGAAATTTAGTTTTATTCAACTTTCGTGGTGATAACGCCAGAGTCTCCCAACGAGTTTCCATGAATCTCGATATGACGGTTGGTCAAGCCGCATGCCAACTATTGTGTCGATATACTCAAAGCACGCTGGCTGCGTCCTGCTTTTACTGAATCGTACCGATTGTTGCGTGTGACTCTACCAAAAGAACCTGTGGCCAGACATGGGGTAATCGTAATCGTCAATCGTAATCGATTACAATCGATTACAGTTTTTTGAGTAATCGTAATCGATTGAACTGACCAAAAATGAAATGTAATCGTGA
>JGI24158J21664_10006493_pt1 | contig 15414 bp, 12 predicted proteins | sample Ectturendosymbi3_FD_21664 | JGI IMG/M metagenome (IMG submission 21664)
GAACAACACATAAAATAAGTAACTCGGAATAAACGACTTTAACCAATTGAATTTCATTCCCAGCTTTCCGCTAAATAACTTCGTTACAAAGTAACTACATTGCCAGTGGTGGGTTTAAGGTTGGGGGGGCCCGAGGCAAGACTAAAAAGGGAAGGGCCTCTGATGACGTCATCATACTCAGCCAACCGTGATAAGCACTTTTGATCAAGCCTAAGATACGGCCACTGAAGGATAGGCTACGTTCCTGAGACTACAACATGACTAACATAGCAAAAGGAGAAAATGCAAAGTGGTGTTCATGATACGCAACTTTGAAAACACTGAAAGGTGGGAAGACAAGGCTAGCAACACACAAAAGTTGGGCATTAGCAAGTTGGCATCGCCTCCACTTCTTTATTTCCACGCCTCATTCCTCTGCATTCACCATCAATAAACTACAAAGTTTACCCCTTTGAAAGTTTCACACTTTTCCCTTTGATAAAATGCTTGGTAGTTGGTAAACTGAATATGTTCACATTAACGTCTTTATGGGAATGCATGAAACCATAAACAACCAAGAAGATTTAAAACACTAAATTTGCTTAAAGTTTTATTCTTCATTTTGCTGCTCTACTTGGATACTTTCTGTTCAACTGCGGCTTTTTCATAAAATAATCAATAAACCAAACACTCCAATCTCTAGAGATCATCATTTGGTGTAAAAATTATCATTTGATATAAAAAGTTATTATTTGGTAAACATATTTGCTCTTATTTGATAGGGTCTTTTCAGAACTTTTTGGAAGAAATTTTAACCCAACATTTTTTTGGTATAGAAGCTGCTTTGAAGCTTTTCTTTATTTGTACATTGGAGATGGTGGTGGGGCCCCGTTGAAAGTGTAGGACTTAGCCGACACATTAAAGTTGCTGTTTGGGCCCCTTTCAAAGAATAGTACTTGCATATGGTAGTTGGTGGCCCCTTTGAAAGCAAGGTACTTGCACATTAAAGTTGCTGTTGGGGGCCCCTTTGAAGCATAGTACTGTACTTAAACATTACAGTTGCTGTCGGCAGCCTCTTGGAAAGCAAGGAATTTTACATTACAGTTGTTGTTTGGGGCCCCTTTGAAAGCATAGTACTAACACATTACGATTGCTGTTTGGGGCCCCTTTGAAAGTAAGGCACTTATACATTAGATTGCTGTTAGGGGCCCCTTTGAAAGCAAGCTACTTACAGATTACAGTTGCTGTTGGGTGCCCCTTTGAAAGTAGAGTACTTACACACTGCAGGTTCTTTTAGAGGCCCCTTCAATGAAGTTTAAAAACAGAGTACTTACACATTTCAGTGGCTTTTGGGGGGCTCTTTGAAAGCAAAGTACCTGTACATTACAGTTTCTGAAGGGGGGCTTTTGAAAGCAGAGTAGGCCTACTTGTTTATGATTTGCTTTGTAGCACATTATATGAGTGAATAATAAATTTTTCATCAAAAATAAGGAAAATTTATGCGCGTAACACCTAAAAGGGGTGCCCCCAGAAAGGGGGGCCCGAGGCAAGTGCCTCGCTCACCTCCCCTTAAACACACCACTGTACATTGCCATTCTATTTTTGTTAGCAAAACCAACGGAAGCATTTTCAACTTTATTCATTTTCGGTTTCAAATCCATACTAGCAGTCGCAATAAAATCTATCACTCACTTGGGCCGATTGTCGTTCGAATCTGTGATTGTAACTGAAACTGAAGTACGCGCGGTCCAGGCAGAATCAGCAGCTTCAACTTCTAACTGATGCCTGAAACAAGCACACCAAAAGTATAAACCTTCCTAAAAAACATTCAAAAATGTTTTACCTAGTTTCAACTAACACGCATGTACACAACGCGAGATACGCTTTAAACGCCTCCTTAAACTTAGTTATGAGGTTACAGCACAGCTTCTCGATGCCGTGTCTATTTTTAACGATTGCGGGAAACTCGGCATGCAGAAAAAAGCCTCCATAACAATTCCTGCTATTTCGCAAAACTTTAATAAGCACCTGAGTAAATTAACCCAGTGGTTCAAGTGATCATAGAAAAATAAAACATGTACTTTTGTTTGCGACGTACTGCAGCAAAAATATAGCCATATACTGCATTGTGATCTCAGAGAAAAATGTGTTCTCATGCTCCCTAATTCTGATAATAAAAATTGTGCTTACACAGCAACCGTTTCACGATCTAAAGGTTTGTTGAGAGCAATCACGCCTGTTTGTTGGTCAATGCTGAAAGTGTCGTCAGAAGAATCTGCGAAGCGGTATCGGACCTGCCGGTTTTCTTTACTGTCAAGATCGTTCGATGATATCTGGAGCAACAGCATCAAACATGAATTCAAACCATGCTAAAACATCTTCTATTCTGAAGCGGCAAACTCATCCTCAACACCACAGATTACGGCTACATTTTGTCCAAATAATAATTGTTTAAACTTAGCTCAGAGTGCAGCACCTTTCAGAGATGTGTTGTAGTCATTGCCTCAGGCGAACATTCTCTTATTAAAGTTTAAAAGCTAAAACCTGCTCAAAAACATTTTTGACTGGCATACATTTCTTTCCAAAGCGTTCGTCGGAACTGATTTCATATTTTTGCGTGCGACTTTTCGTCAGAGCACATTCGAGTATGCTAAGAATTTTCAGAGAATAGAAACGAGTAACGATGGATTGTTCATTTTTCAGATAAACAGAAAATAAGTTCGAAACAAACACGGTGGGACGTTTTCCCGGATTGGAACGAATCAAAGCACATTAAAGCGCTTCGTGTTGTCGATGACAAAACAGCAGAACAAAAGCCGATGCGCTCAACAATGAAACAAATACCTGTATCACAAAATCTCCTATTTGTGCATTTTCGTCAATCGCTGCACTGAAAAGTCGGGTGAAAATTGGCGGGTTGTCATTAACGTCGCTGACGACAACTTTCACCACCGCACTGCTGGTTAAACGATTAGCGCCTCTGTCCGTGGCCAGCACTGTCAGGAAATACCTGTAAACAATTTTCTGTCAGAAGCTAAATTTATCCAACCACGCCGCTTGTTTCGAAAAACAAGTCATGACGAGCGTTCAGCGATAGTAAGTGCTTCAGAACACTTCGGCTCTCAAAATTTGAGAGAAACAGAACAAACACGACGCCTTGCTTGCCCGATTTTAACATTATTAAAAAATCCTGCAATGCGCTGTAAAAAATGTTTTAGGGCGCAGCGCATTTCATCGACAGGTGTCGCTGTGATATTAGAAACAGAAACGCATATACCAATGGTCAGAAAATCTACGAAGAATCGCTAGCTCAAGTGGTGTGTGGTGAATAACAAAAGCGTAGATAACACGTCAATATCTAACGTGGGCCCTATGATCTTGCACAAAAGTACTGTCACTCAAAAGTAACTAAATGTTTTATATCACCAGCTAAAGCCAAAATTTCTAGTTCATCATCGTTAACAACATTTTGAGATGCTATGTGATGTGCTTATGTGCCGGGGAGTCTAGCAATTTTTTGTGAGCATCAAGTATGTTAATAAGACTGGGCAGATTCTGGTCGATATGGATTTAACGCACGAGCATGTTGATGAAAGCAACTGTTTTCGAAACGTCCAGCAAACAGTAGTTTCATTCAAACTACTGCTTTTTTCGTTGTTGTTTCTAATACAGCCTTCTAAGCCTTACGCTGCGTTGATGTAGCTAGGGCAAAACGTTCAGTTGACATATCATCCCCATCTATATTTGGGTTATTAATAAACTCGCTTACACATCTTGTTGTTCGCGGTCCAACTTGACGATGTTACGAAGCCAGCCAGTGGAGGAATCCAGGCTGAATTTCTCAGGATTTTCGCTGTTTTCCGAGTCAATGCTGTATTCGACCTGTCCTCCCAATCCTGCAGTTGAGAACATTCATAAAGCATTAAAAAGCTGGAAGTCGACCAGCATTCATACAGGTATCCTACCAACCGCATATTCGCTTCATAATTCTGTTTTGTCGTGAGCACTCACAAGACCACGTAGCTCCCGATTCATAGCGCATATCGGAGGAATAGTAAGAGTTCCTTACCAGTATCTGAGTCTGTTGCTGTCACAGTGAGTATCGAATCGTCCTTGACGGTGGATTCTTCGACAACCACAGTGGAATAAGAAGGCAACGAGAATACAGGAGCGTTGTCGTTGACATCCCTAACCTTAAGTTAAAAGAGCAGTGTGGTTAACATAACTTTCACGAGGCAAAATATGGTAAACCACGTTCTGCCTTGAAAAGCCATAGTTCGGCCAGCTTTGAAGGCAACTAAGAAGTCTAGTATGCGCATTTACTGCAACACCACGGTAGGCTAATTGCTTTCAAGGACTAAAATGAAAACAGAGTTATAATCAACCACCTTCATGGTACTTACTGTAACTTTTAATGATGAAATATTTGAAAAAACTGGAGTTCCACTGTCTCTTGCTTCCACCCACACTATGACAGTGGGATTTTTTTCTCGCTTCAGTGGCTTTAATTGCATTAACTCTCCCGAACTGACATTGACTGAAAAGCTGCTTTCAACATTCCCACCTAAACAAGCGACAAATTGTATTATTTTCCAAAAAATGATGCAGCAGAGAGAGATATTAGATTTTGTTCAACTTTTTTCAGATGAGATCGTGTTATCACCTAAATTGCTCTGTTGCTTAGTGATAGTGCAGGCGAAAAGTATTGTTACGCTGTCAGTGTCTGAAACAATTACTCCACTACGTCCCAGTGGCCGACTTGAAACGACTGCTAAGCAAAACAATGCTTTCAACTTTTTGGTATGTTATTCATCCCAAGCACTAGAACATTGTGAAGAACAGTAGTACTCACCAGCTATGAAGTATTTCATAGTTCCAGCGCCCAGTCTACTTGTGCTTGCTTCAAATCGATGCAATGGCGCCGAAGACGGGAAATCGTTTTCTTGAACTGACACAGGAGCGGAAGGTGCGTTTGCGAAAGTTGGAAAGGGCCCGTCGTAAACGAAAATGTCTACTTCAACTGCACTGGCCATTGATGGGTTCCCACCATCGCGAGCTAAAAGCTTTTGCAAAAATGGTGAGAATTAGCAAGGCAGTTTTGGTGCAGTCTTTATTAGAAACGAAGCACTGCGTCGTCGCCACATCAAACTATAGGCCTCTGAGCTTTACGGTATCCAAAAGTTCACTCGGGCAAAATACACGATCGTGATATGTATTGCCAGCATCACGCAACGCCAGAATATGACGATGAATTGAATCGAAAAGCGGAAAAGCAGTAACAACCATGAAGTCAAATACAACGGCGTAGTAGGCTAATACCTTTATTTTGTAGAAGCTTGACGATAGCGGCCCACTGCTTGAAACGAGACCGGTATTGCGAGAGACGGCAAAAGGCAAACTTGCACTTTCTGGGTGAAGTTCGAAGGTTACTTGACCGTTATGACCCGAGTCAATGTCTGTAGCGGTGACCACTCCGCAATCTCCACCTGAGAATCGATACCACGGTTGAGTGCAAGCGACGGTTAGGAAGGATAGCGCAGATTTACTGCCAAACAATAGAAGAGCAGCGCATGCGATACATACAGAACACGACTTAAGCGGAGACGAGCTAACCACAGGTTGGTGTTTCCGTCTTAATGCGGCCGCGCTGTTCGACTTTCACTCTTGAAAATCTCACAGCATGACAAGCACAGAGCGCTGGTTTACCTGAGGACATCATGTTCATAACATACGAGTCGCTGCTGAAAATGGGCTTATTGTCGTTGATGTCTGTGACGTATACTATAACTGTGCTCATAGCCGACCGAGCTTCCCCACCTGAAAGTTAGAAGCAGTAAGATTGTAAATTAAACTAAACAAGTTTAGAATAGAAATGCATTTAAATCGTTTCAATCTCTTTGGTTTTTGTAATTTATTTGCAACTCGCTAAGCTTCATTTCAAAACCAGTTTTTATTCAAACGCAAACTATATACCTGCGCTGTCAAACGCATACACTGTGAACGTGTATTTGTCTTCTACTTCACGATCCAGTGACCGCGACGTTGATATGATACCAGTGGTGGGATCGATAACAAACGGAAGTGTCAATCCATTGGAAGCAATTGAATACCTGAGTAGGCATCACAGGCGAAATTACTTTTTGCTTTGAGTATACAGTAGCCCATTATACATGCATATTTGCGATCTTCCGCGCAGGCGCGTAGCCAGGGAGGGCAATGGGGGCAATTGACCCCACCAATTGGGAAAGTAGCATTAACAATTTTTAGGTTAATCAAGCTTTAGATGTGTAAGCCAAAGAAATGCGTCAGTGCAAATCAACGAAACTGCTTTAAAAAACCTATTCTACTTCAACTTTTAGTCGAACGTGATCAAAGCAGTATGTTTTTCCAATTGCCCATGATTAATCAAACATTGTGTATAGTGTAAATGCTGTAGAATTCATGCCAGGGCTGACCTTTACCTAAGCTTCCGTGTGGAAGTTCGTGATAACGAAATACAAACTTGTATATACGCGCATGGGCGTCTGAAATTGAATGATTTTATTCAGGGAAGAACCAATAGTGTGTTTTCCAGAGGTAGCCGAAAAAAATTTTGCAGGGGGGCCAAAAGTGGGAAATTTCGTTTCAACTACTCGAAACTGAGAAAACAACCTTTTTTACAAAAAAAAGCTTGATAGGAAAATGTCAAATTTCAAAGTTCCCCCTTCCGAAACCCATGTATACGCGCTTGTAATCACTAACTGAAAGTAAAACAAGGAGCAACGCTTTTCGCAGTTGTTTCTGGCGCACCAGCTTGCTGTATCCAAACTAAACGTAAACTTCATTTCAAGGCCATCGCAAAAATTCCTGTCTGATAACTCTGGCATACTACAACTATTGTATATTTTGCCCTTGACTAAAGCATCAGCCGTTGCTTTAAAAGAACATCGTCGATTTTTGTTTTTGTACAGCTTTGCAACTAAATGCGTGAATAGCGATGATATATATTTTGTATGCCTTGAAGCTCAAGCCTTGGCTAAGAAGCAATTCAGTTTGTCTTTTTTATTAGGCAAGTAAGCCATAGACACTGTTTGCCAACAATAGCATTTATTCTAGATATTTAATTGTAATGGCATGTGCAGTCTACATGTCTACACTGTAGACCTACTGCAACGGTTCAATCACAAATATGTGGAGCCTTATGACGGTTTCTTCTATGATCTCCTTTTACCTTCCCGGCAAGTGAAAAAAACAGTTTCGTCAAGTAATCGGAGACCGACCTGTACATAGCCTGAGAGTTTTTCAACTTTCATCTGATGTTAATTGCCACCCTATCCTGCAGTAGACTTGAAATAATTCAACCACAACGCGAAGATCAGCAGAAAAATATAACAAAAGTAGAAAGATGCTGTTTATGCTGCAAGTGTTGAGGCCATTGACACCGCCATTTACTTACAGATAGCTTGCAATCTGTTTTCTCGATAAATCGCATGTGACTAAAATGAAACTAAAATACATTTTTTCCCAGCCGATTTGATTTTGTTATTTAAACACAATGGATTTAAAGAAAGACTTTAACTTCTTAATTTCCAAACTTTTTTGAGCAAGACACAAATCTGAGTTTGGTGAACACCAGGTGACCCACGTCTCAAATAACGTATGACGAAAATAGTGATTTTTGGTAGCAAGTTGCTAAGTTCGTTTTTAATGTTAGAAACCTACACTTTTTCAAGAATCTACGCTGCAGACAGACAAGCAGTAGTAACGTTCAAAATCTACAACTCCGGTTTGGATCGCCTCTGCGCGACACATTTTTTTACCCTTCATCCTTTGGGTCTTGATCCACAATTTGGGAACCACTGGGCTAGATCAACTAACCAACCGCTGTGTGAAGCTACGGTGACAAGGCCTATTTTTGCAGAGCCGTGGTAACAATCGATTGTGGCTTAGTTTTCGCAAAAACTCAACCTTTTTCACGCTTTGTGTAGATTGAGTGGGTCAAACATATGCAGTTTTGTTTAGGGGTCTTGTATAACTTTCCATAATTAAAAAATTGTCTTTATAATATTTGTCAATTTTATTGTTAACTCTGAAAAGCCGGATAGGTAAATACCTAATCGTTTATTGAAGCAGGCTTAGTGCAAGCAGAGTACAAAAACGTTGCCGTAATCGCATTTCATATCGTTTGAAATGACAAAATCCAAGCACATTTCAAAGCTGTTGAGGAACTTTAGCGTTTATATTATCAGTTGCATACGTCAACCAGTCGCTCAAGAATTGGACAAGATCCACGTCTTTGTCTACATGCGCGCAAGTTTTGTAGACCTACTTCGGGAGTCGGTGTCTTACAGCAGAGTCTCCAAACTACGGACCGCGGGCCAAATCCGGCCCGCGAGGTCATTTAATCCGGCCCGCGAAGCTATTCCATCCAGCCGCACAGACATTTTGTGAATAATGAAAAAATAATATATTTACGAAAACTTTGCTGATTTGGTACGTTGCAACATATCTAGAAAAATACATAAGGTGTCCGGTCCTCAAACTATTCTGCAAGAGCTTATGTGGGCCTCGAACAAAGATGTTTGGAGACCCCTGTCTTAGAGCAAAGTCGCTACTCGGCTTCGATTGAACGTTTGTTGGTGTACACCGAAAGCGTGTAAATATAAAAAGCGCAATCACCATGACGGCCACGATAACTTCTTGCTCAACTGCAATATTGGCTGGAAAAAGTATGCTGCAGATCTTGCACTTATAGCATCAAGATTTTCACAAGTACTTTCACAAAAAAGTTTTACGAGCAAACGGTGGCTTTCATTCAAAGTAGAAACTTGGAAATTTACTGAAAACAAACTTTTAAAACTTGTTAATTTGGTGAAAGCAGACTTTCTATTTGCCGACTTAAATCTGAACAGAATTATTGAGAAAAAGAAGTTCCAGAAAAGGCAATTTTATGAATGATGGTTTAAAAACAAGGGGCATTACAGTATATACGTAAATGTTGAGACTTGGTTACTGTTTGCCCCCCCCCATACTGTTTGCCCCCCATCAAGTCAAAATTTCTGGCTACGCGCCTGCTTCCGTTATGCATTCTGAAAACTTCCACGGATAACAATTCGCTGCAGGGGGTTATCCTCCAAAATTCAGAATACGTTTGTGTCGGTATCAGGCATGATGCACAAAAAGAAATAAACATAAGAAGGTAGCTCGTCACAATGTGTGGTCTGTGGCGCTCACCGCCGCCAGTCTCTGTGCAGCGGCCAGCATGCAACTGCTGGCAGCGGTAACGAGTCATCAGCAAAACAACGCGTGCAGTTTTCCTTCACACCAAATCATCAATGCCAAGCACCAGGGTGGAAAGGCAGAAAACGGCGTTTTCTCATGCCACCAGTATGAGTCGAACCTAGTCTAAAGAGAAGCGTGTTTCACCACAGTACCAGTGCCACCGAACAGTGACACAATCTACATTTGAAAAAGAGAGGCGTCGTGTTTTATGAGAGAACAAATACCTACGTATGAAGCGAGCAAATCTTCCTTTACTTTAAACATCATGCGCGGGTGTTCTTGAAACTTTTTGTTAAGTCTAGTAACACGCAGCGAAGAACTAACCTCACTACACCAAACTCTCCAGCGTCTTCATCAAAAGCAGTCACTGTAACAACTTCCGTGCCAAGGGCAGCGTCTTCTGCAATCGCGGTTCGATAGACAGCCGGACGAAACTTTGGTGCGTACTCATTGTGGTCGTCAATAACAACAAGCACTGATGCTGAACCAGTCAAAGCAGGTGAACCTGAACATAGCGTCAAATCGTATTTTGCAAATTTCTGCATATTTCATTAAAGAAAAAAACTAAAGTAATCGATTTATTTTTCATTACCGAAGTTGCATGGACGGTATATGAGCAAATGATAAAAGCTGATTGCAACTGCTGTTGAAAATATTCAGCAATACATACGGGATGATATTCCAATTTTTCCCGTGACCTGTTTGCACTTCCAATATGTTTTTTAAGTGCGCGCTTTTTAAACCGCTATACTTTAAAAAGTTGTAGTGCAGCCCGCATTGGTGAATAATGATCAACTGTAATTCACCTTTCGAGAAGTTATTTAAAGGGGGGTCCACAGCCAGAAATGCCAAGCTGATACAAAGAGAGCGTTATGGGTAGAAAACACACATGACATACGGTAGATTGTTTATCGAAGGAATGAAACTGAAAAACAGTCAATGCTTTCGTTGATGTCCATGCGGCTGATTTCTCACCACGATCAACTGCTGTGACAACAACCGAATATCGACTGGCAGTTTCTCGGTCAACCATCGGGTTGATGCGCAAATCACCAAGTGGGGACAAGGCGAAGAGAGTTTCCACTCCAATGACACTAAGCTCAACACCGTCTTTTTCCACACTTTTCACCATCGCACTCCTGAAGTCCACCACCGGGCTGTCTTCGTCGAGAGTCCCAAACTGCCAATAAAAAATGAAACAAGTTAAAATGTTAAACTGTCGACAAACGGTTAAAAAATATTTCGTAAATGTACCTCGACTTTTGGCACAGACTGTGTCAGTAGCATAGATTTTACCTTAACGAGATGCTTGGTGGTAGTGATGCTTTCTTTAACGTGCAAAACGACAGAGTTTGGAGAAAGGACGGGTCTACGATCGTTCACGTTGACTACATTTATAGTGAGTGTGGTGTTGGTAGATTTCGATGGAGCTCCCTGATCGCGTGCTTCAATGAGGAGCCTTTCCTTCTTGACGTTTTCGTAGTCAAGTCTTTCGCTTAAATACACCTCTCCTGCAAAACACAAAGCGAAATTTCCAACACAACGCCTTCACCGTTTCTCACAACGCCTTCACCGTAACCAACACGGTAAGACAGGGGAGAGCTTTGAGTCCATATCTATTCGCTGTTTACCTTGACGTGCTTTCAGTATAGCTGGGCACAGCCAGAGAAGGACCCATTGTGGGAAATATGCAAGTGAATTGCCTATTGTTTGCTGATGATTCATGTATGTTTGGTCATTACAGCCTCAGTGGTCTTCAACGCTTTCTGAATATTTTGCTGCGATTATACCGCTGATCACTAAACTACTTTTGCCTGCAAAAAAACAACCGGCGTAGTTTTTCCTCCTAAAAGTTTTGACTGTCTGCCACACCAATTGTTTCCCTGAATGGCGCACGTGTAAGTTTACCAACCATGCCAAATGTCTCCGTGTAATACTTCATGCCTCACTGAGGGATGGCGATGACACACCGAGGCAAGTGAAATCACTTTTTATGCACGAAACAAACTCAGAGGCTCCTTTGCTCAGCCTTCCTGCTGCAGTTTTAAAAACACTCTGTTTCGTGCCAAGGTACACCTGCCATATGTGATGCAAGTACACACAATCTGGTATTATGCGCCTCCGAGTAGACACAACAAAGCCGATCGAATATTGCATCACATCTCAAGGAACGTAGGTGTTGCCCCCCATCAAGTTACCTGTACGTCGTCAGGACATTTCATGCCTACATTAGAAAAATTTGTATGCTTTTGTTAAACGACGCGCATCTTCAGCCAACTTTTTTATCCACACACTTTCGTTGTTTGATGCTTTTCACAAATATCCATTTTTCTCCCATTCTGCAACGCTTCTCTATATCTCGATCACGGAATGCAGTAGTTGCTGGTACTTTGTTTCAGTGTTCGTGTCTCTTCTGTATTGGCTGAGCGCACCAACTAACTCCCACCCAGTGAAGTGTTGTGTATAAGCATTTATGTACTTCTGTGTTCTTTTTGACTGTTGTGATATGGGCGTTTTATCTGAGACAAACACGTAAATAAAAATAAATAAAATAATTGCTGGCATTTCGTAAATTAATCCGTTTCATACAACTGAAAAGGACTTATAATTCTCTTTGTTGTCTACTCACGTGTTTCCCGTTATCTTACAGCTTTTTCAAACACTTCGTTTAGTGGCAGAAAAAAGTGCCAAACAGGATCTTATAGGCCTTCAAATTGTTTCTCTGGAAACATCCATGAGCTCATGTATGCACAGTAACTTCTTTCGCTATAAATATTTCACTTTAGATTGAACATGCAAACCAGTAGATCCCTTTTGTAAAGTTACTCAGATTCACAGCACACCTGTCACTGAATCGATCCGAAAATGTGAAAACTGGGGCGACAAAACTCGGTAAGTCACACGGCCGTTCCAGCCAACGTCTTCGTCTGACGCTGTCATGAAAGCTACAGAGGTACCAAGAAGAGCATTCTCTGAGACAGCGGCCTCGTATCCAGAAGAGGTGTCGAAAACGGGAGGATGATCATTGGTGTCAGCAACAAGCAGCTGCACATCTTGCTCGTAGGACAAAGCATTTGCTGCGTATACGAAATAAGTTCTGGTTATTGTGATTGTCATATTTATCTTAGAGTGATTGAAGAAGCGCCGTATCTACGCGAACTGTAGATTTATTTCACCGCTGCTTTGTACAGTTTGCAGTCAATGTCTCTGTTAATGTTGCTACGAGAAATTCGAGTGACATTCTGGAAGGCTACCTTCACATTAAAAAAACTCACTTAAATGAATGGCTCCGATAGTTACATTATATCGATCATGCAGTGAGCGCGACGACACTCTGTTGCCGACTGATATCCATCCAGTGCTGCTGTCGATTTGAAACGTTGATATATTTGGGAACTGAGAAATCATCTTGTAGCGCACTTCACCTGCCCGGCATAAAACGCTTGCTAAAGCAAAGAACTGCATGGTAAAATGTAGGTGCTATCTGTTTCTGCACCGTCAGTTTTTCTTATGTTTTTTTTCGGAATCTTTTAATGTTTTACATTTTAAGACAACTGTTGTCAGGTTTGGACGTCAGTACTCGACTACCCATTCAACTGGTTGTAATCAGTTATGTCGAATTAAGACGTTGGCAGGCGACGATGCAGTCGAAAACTAAAATGAACAAAAATGGTAATGGATATTCCTTTTTTGGGTAATGGAAATGGTTATTCCTCTGTACAAATGGCTATTTCTCTGTAGAAATGACCAACTCTCTGTTGATCAGCAAAACTACGCGCTGATTCTTGCTTCGTACCACCATTTCGTTATTTCAGCGCTGTTCACATATAATTTGAACAATCCGGTTGATTATACAGAAAAAAAAACTGGTTTAACCACAAAACGGGAACGCTTTCACTCTTCGCAAACATCATGTCTCACAGGAACATTGCCCTAACAAAAGTTGTGAATAATAAATATTCTTGCTTGGTAATTTCAGCTATTGAGTTCCCCTAACTTTGAGATATAACAAGACCAATCGTGCGCTGAACACAAGGTTTATAAAACAGCAGGTGAATATCATCCACCCTTGGCTCATACCGTCATGGTCAGGAATTCCGACACGAAGAACTTGTGTTCCAGACTCTGCGTTCTCATTGACGTACCTAAACCACATATGAAAAGTATGAAGGCTCTGTGGCAGAACCTTGGGTTCCAGGAGGGTACTTGCGCGTCGACAATATAGCAGCCAAAAAAATATCCGATTCCACCAGCAATTTCGTAAAAGCGTTGCGGATAAACTAGACTCCTCCAGCGATCAAAAACATGCACACACCTAGCATGGAAAAATCTTGCTAATCGTTTGATGTAAAAAGATGAAAAGAGACTTAGAACTTACCAGTATGAGGGCATCACAAGCTCAAACGATACGTCATTAACGTCGCTAAGTATGATGCTTATGTTGGTGTATGTCCACAGCCGATCGGAAGGTGGTGCCAGGTCGTAGGCAACAACACTGAGTTCGTGAATAGCATGGGACGTATTGACCAAGCTTTTTCTGACTGTGATGACTCCGGAATCTGGTCTGATCATGAAATGACCTCGAGCGTTGCCAGAAATGATGCCGTATTCTACCAGCCCATTAAAACCTGCAATAAAAACAAATGCAATTGTTTGCATTAACTGGTTCATTTGTGGTTGGATTCAAGTGGTCACACACCACATCTGTGGTTGCAAGTTGTCGATAGCAACCGAACTTTCACCTTGAAACACAAGAAACGCATAGTAGGCGTATCAGACGCAAGAAACAGTGAAGAAAGAAAGCAATTGAAATTTCGATTACGATTCCGACATACAGTCTCTACAACTACAGAACCACTTCTGGAAAAGATACTGAGCAAACACATATAAACAAAAGCATGGTTGCGTATGATGCACACACTCAAATTATGGATTTGCATACGAATACATTTCTCAAGATAGCAAGAGGCCTAGTTTTTTAAAACACTTTCGAGGCTCACATTTTCTTGATGTGCTTTTCAAGAAAACATAAAATATCGGACTGTTCCAGGGCAGTGCCAAATTTGGAATACTAAGTCTTTGCCAAGTTAGATTCGAAAAATTGCAGTGAAGCTTGTTTTCACTGGCGAAAAACTCCTATGTAGCATAAATGTTAGAACACCAAAACTGTAGAAGTTACTCCCAATATTTGCAAGTAACTAAAAATGCACGCAAACGTTACACTATCTTAAAACACGTTTGGTCACGTCAGTAAAACTGAAACTGGCATTTGCGAAAGAGTAGTTTGTGATATATTGCTTCAGTGCTGTTTCGCAATCTACAAGATGGGAAATAACAACTTTTCGCCTCAAAACGTCTATGGCGTCTTTTTGCTTATCGCCAATGCACCTTTGCTCGCAAAAGCGGTTTTAACGTTTTTATAATTGATATTTGAATAGAATAACAAGGTCGTTGCTTTTTGTTAACATGCACGGGCATTCGCAGAAGAAGGCAAGCAATGGCCAAGATCTCCGGGGATTTTGTATCTGACATACTGTAAGGTTTTTTAATTAAGTCAGGCTGTGACAATCCTTTTCGCCAAAAACGCTGGTAAAGTAAGCAATTACCCTCTTTACACTGCACTGTTATCGTGTTCGCGTTGGATTGGGAATCCCATAAGTCACTCAAGCACGACCGTGAGTGTCTCACCGAGCTGCTTGAGCGCGCATGTTTTCAACCACACGCGATTCAGCGAATCCAACTAGCAGAGGTAGGTTGAGAATCAGGTAATAAGGGATTCGAGCGGAAAAGAGTTTGGGTGGTTTGTAATAGGTCTTGTGCAACCTTTGCTGTATTTGTTTGATGCTAAAACCTCTACCGTGGAACAGATTAGCCTATTCAAGCTAATCTGTAGCAAAAACGACGGATTAATTTATTTAATATTTTTGCTAGGCTGTAGGCTAACTACACCTAGTTAGGGAAACAGTAAGCAAAATTGAATCGGTTGAGCAAACTGGAATATTATTCGGTATGTTACAAGATATCAGATATTGGGCTGAATGTCTATTAGCCTACCCCAATACTGATTTAATAAGTTTTCATTACACCTTGGTATAGTAGAGCAGAGATGAGCGGACTGTGAAATTTTTCAGTCCGAGTCCAGTCCTGATCCGATAAAATTGAATCCGATCCAGT
>JGI24158J21664_10006495_pt1 | contig 15413 bp, 14 predicted proteins | sample Ectturendosymbi3_FD_21664 | JGI IMG/M metagenome (IMG submission 21664)
AAATGGTGCTGTGACCAGGATGTGAAGGTCGTGCGGAGTTCAGCCTTCACACAAAGAACGTGCGATCGGTGTGGTTCGTTGTAAAAAGGAGGGAATGCTGTTGCAACCTCTCCAGTGGTGTTGCGTTGATTGTGTGATTCACCACGAACGGGATATGCGTGAAGAACAACACCATACATATATGTGGCGCGAACAAGCAATAAAAGAGTGGTCGTGGCGTGGAAGCTCTGCCGATATTAACTTGTGAACCATTGAACGTAACGACTAGCGTACGCGGAGAGTGATTATGGCATCGCAACATGAGTTTGACGTTCTTGTGCAAAGGGTTGCTCAATCGATTGCTTAGATTTTATCGGGCCCTTTTTGTTTTTGGACTTCACATACACGATCTTAATTAAATGCCAATCGCCATGTACTGCAACTACACCATTGGGGCACGTTTTACCTTCAATAGATGCTTCGCCTAAATATGTCATGTCCTACTCCCACTCTTTCAGGTCAACTGTGTCGTCATAAACGGCGTGAACGAAGATGAAATCTGCAACTTCGTTGAGTTAACAAAAGACAAGAAGCTGGACGTACGATTTATTGAGTACATGCCATTCGACGGTAAGCCGTACAGAAGCGACTTCTTATTCGATGCTGTAGCAGTGGTAGTAGTGTTCCAGTTTTAATCCGGTTTTGCCCCCCGTTGAACGGGGATGGCCGGATTTACCTTATTTCTGCCACGAAATAACTTCAAACTGTGTCTCCACTTTCCTCGATTAAAGGCGTCTTCTCTTTCCGCAACCCAATCCCTCTAATCTCCTCTTTTGCTTGCCTCCTCTATGTCTTCCCTGTTTTCTCTGACCTTCAATCTTGAAACTTAGCTCCGTTCCTAAGGCATGATGCTCATCTCTCCTCAAAACCATATGCTTAGAGTAGGCGGTATCCCAATATGCCCCCCTGCCCCCAAAAATTTCTAGCAAATCTAGTCATTTTGTGCTTGAGAAGCGGTATCCCAAACAAAAAACTGTCGCTCGCCTAAAATCAAAATATTTGCCACCCCCAAATTTTGACTGGCTACGCCACTGCTCAAAACATGTCCGTACCATCGCACCCCACTTGTTTTTGCCAGGTTTTCCACAGTAACCCAGCATGTTCATCAATTCAACAGTGTTCNTTTTTTGTCCATCAGTTTCGCGTCACACATTGCTCTTGTGGTAGGANTGACGTGGTGCCGTTGAACTTGGTGCGCGGCGCGAGATTTTCCTTGCGCAAGTGAACATTCCAAATATCACCTTAAATGCTGCTATAAGCAAACTGCGCAAACGTATGTCATGTGAACTACCGGAGCGCTTACCGAGTCTTTTTTGCTCGCCACGGGCCACGTGAATAACGGGGTGCGGTTTCAATTGTTAAAAAAAGTGAATCTGTTGCCCCCAACAGCTTGTAGACTTTTGTGAACTTCCCTTTGCTCAACGCGGTTTAGACCTCATTGCTGAGTTGGCCTCAAGCCCGTGTGTTCAGCCAGGCAAGAATGGATAACGGAGTGTTCGAAGATCGTTAAAATCTCATCCGCTGATAAGTTTGCCTCAAGAGGTGTTTTACGGCACAGGCCAGAAATCGCTGGGAGAACGACGGGTGGGTGTCCCGGATGTTTTTTATACGTAAGCAACCCCTGAATGTGGTGGTTGAAAATTGCGAGATTCAAACTTATGGTGGGCAGGGTCGGATAGAGACGGTTCTGACCCCCAGGCAAGCTTCAGTATTTGCAAAATATTGCAAAACCTCTTTCAAATATTGGGGACATGGAAGCCAAAAATCGGATTCTGCACCCTAGGCGGCCGCCCAGCTGGCCCTAGACCAGGGATTCCCAACCTTTCTATGACCATGTACCCCTTCAGCATTCCGACAGATGAGCATGTACCACTTCAGCATTTCGAAAGATAAGCGTGTACCCCTTCAGTATTTCGACAGATGAACATGTACCCCTAAAATTTCTTTTGACAAAATATTTCATCAAGATTAATCACAGATATATTTAACAATAAGCATATAACGGCTTTTGAAAATAATATTCACTGATATATGTATAAATACTTGGAAAAAAGAGATATGTCAATATGTATTTCTCTTCTATTGCTAACCTTAAATGTACCCCTTCGGATAGGCGGATGTACCCCTAGGGTTACATTTACCCCAGGTTGGGAACCTCTGCCCTAGTGGAAAGGCCGGCCCTGATGTTGGAGAGTTCAATTCACATCCGGGTTCTTTCAGTACCTGATATCAAGCAACATCTCGGATGTGATGAGCGCCCCACAACCTCGAAGTAAACCTGCCATGGTGCTGCAAAACCGTCTCTTGTTGTATTTGTCAGCGGCTGGCGCGTCTCTCCACATTTCAGCTTTAACTTATTATTGTACCTAGTCCAGCACTTTCGGCGGCGTGCACGTTTCAAAGAAACCGATTCGGTGGAACTGAACTTGGATTTTTTTTAGTTTGGTCGCTGCGATCCAGGTTGCAATATTTCCTGCAACCACGCGCGGCTTCGTACGTATGAGCCTTACCCGAAGTATGAGCCCATTTGCGGAAATATATATTGGTTTTACGCAAAGTATGGGCCCAAGAGACCAAAGAGTGATAAAGTGTTGCAACCACTCCGCTGGCGTTGCGCTGAATGCGCGGTTCACCACGAACGGAATGTGCGCGAAGAACAACACTATATATGTGGCGCGACTAAGCAATGCTAGAGTGATCTCGTCGGGTGAACTCTGTTGTTGCTTGCTGCCACAGTGCGAAGCTTTGCGCACATGCCGCTCGGGCTTTCCGATCGCAACAAAAGCTACTCGGTTTCCCGTCGGGCTACTTGCTGTTTCTCGTTTCAGGCAATCGATGGCAGGACAAGAAAATGGTTTCTTACCGAAGTATGCTGAAGACCATTTGCGAAAGATACCCGGATGTAGTCCGCCTGAAAGATGCTGAAAACGATACATCGAAGGTGAGAAGATTTGTTTTCAGCAATGTGCGTAGTCGTTGTATGGGTTGTCGATTTTGACCAATCAAATGTCTCAACCGGGGGTGTCAAGCATACGGCTCTGGGGCCAGAAACAGCCTGCTGCAGGGCTTTCTCCGGGCCTCGAGATGCCTTTGAAAAGCATAGACATAACGAACAATATTAAAGACGTTTGTAAAAATAGACTTTGCATATAGAAGTAACTGTTCAAATTTATCCCTATATTCCTTTCTTTCCCACTTTTCCTAAGATGACCAAAATAGCAAAGTTGCAACATGGCAAAGAACGTCGTTCGCCTCTGTAAACAGGTATAAACCACTACAGTTCCAAAAAATTAGCAGGCTGGGGCTTAAAATTGAAGCTTCGCGGGCCACATAAAAAGACGTGGCTGGTCACGTTTGGCCTGCGGGCCACCAGTTTGATTCGTGTGTCCTATCTGAACAGCGCATTAGCCTGTTATCTTACAACCTTGCAGTCGTTTTCTTTGCCAACCTCTGCCATTATGATGTTATATAATATGGGTAGGTACACGACGATCGAAATCTATCAAACCTGTGACTGTAACTGCTGGAAGGATTTCAGTTTTGTTGTCGTGGTTATTATCAGTCGCAACAGTATCCAAAATGTCTTTGTCGAAAAAAAGGAATGTAGGCACAAAGTGTGGAGTTTTTCAGGAACAATAGTTCTTTTCCTATTTGTTGGGTTTTCTGTATATCAGTGTTTTTCAGTCTTTTTCGCTGCAGTGAAACCATCCGTAAATGTTTGCGTCGCTCATGGAACCTCATGCGATGATCCAAGTGTCTGCATTGCTGTAACCGCAATGAACTGTGTTGGCGAATTTCGTCCCAGGCAATTTCGGCCTGTTTCGGCGGAACCCCCCTGGCAGCCACTCGCGGAACCCCGAGGTTCCGTGGAACCCCCGGTCGAAAAACACTGCTCTATATAACGAGCGTGACTATTAAAAGAAAGCAACGCTCCAGCACTTTAAATGACATTCTGAAATTAGTACCTACGCAGCGTCTGACACTTAATGTTGATGCACTTGTGGATGCGAAAAAAATGCAAAGTTTTAGGTGGAAATTGAAAACAGCGCATTAAAAATGCTTTGAAATATTTTTCAAAGCGTTTTTCACACCGCACATACATATTCCAGCCCATTTTTCTCTAGAGGAGTGTTGATGTGGCAGCAACTTCAACAGTTATGTCCCGCGAAGTGTTTCTTATTTATAAACCGCATGCATTTACAAAGCAATGTGTTAACACAGTCTTCTTCAACCGTTGCCAGTTTACTTGTTCATTCTTTTGTGCTAAAAGTCGAAAAGAAAAATGAAATTGTCATTATTTGTAGGTTCTTATCCCATGATTTTACCGTCTCGGTCCGCTTGAGCTTATACGGGCTATGATCTGACTCCTAAAATACAATGAGTTTGATGCTTTAAACCGGTGGTTCTTCCCCTTTCCAACCCCAGGACCCTATTCCTAAAGATGTTGGCTTGGGGTCCCCTCGTCTGCAGTTATGTCATTAGTCAAAGTAGTGGTCGTTGTTGTTTGTGCATCTGAGGATTAAAAGAAAACATTTTGTCGTGCTTCTGGGGACCTCCCGATTTTTCACTGGGGACCCAGTTAAGGGCCACTACTCAAAACCAACTCCATCTTGATGGTGGGATCGAAAGGAGAACGTTCGAATCGTTGCTCAGTGTATTCTACATATCTCTTCACTGAGTGTTGCTCGGCTGACCTGCAAGAACTTTGCGTTTTGTCGATTTATTTTCTTCTCACTGTGAGTGATCGGCCTGAACCGCAGTGCTTTGTTGCGTTGTTGCACTGGATCCAGCAGTTGCAGTTGATAATTTGACGCAAACGTCTCAAAATGGCGATACTCATCGCGCCTCGCCGAAGTCAGCGCACACGAAGATGCCAGCTGCCGGTCAGACACGAGCGTTGGTCGGGCAGCTCGCCAACTGTGTTTCAGCTACAGCGTCCTCTACACCCACTATCACTGCGCGTCTTCCATGATCGATCTGCTTATTTCGGTTTTCTTCCGCTTTTAACAAAAACCTCATTTCGGGCTTGTCGCGCATGAATAGCAGTGAAAAAAACATTTTTCTGCTGCGACGAGGCAGCGAACTGTGATGATGAATGAAGCTCATGTTTTTCGGCTGTGTCGCTGGTTCGAAGCTTCCGGTTTCACGAGCCGTGTTTTGCCCGAAAAAAATGACGTCACTACTCAAAACGCCCAAAAATCCGCGCTTCTCATTAAAAAAAACGGAAATGATTTCAGCTGCGTTGACGGTAACGTGGGTGGTGGTAGTTCCGTGTTGAATCATTTGTAGGCAAACTGTTGTATTTTTATAAGTACCTCGTCCATTTGTACATGCCTACTCACTGCCTTGCGCTGAAAATTACGACTGCGCTTCGCCGTTTTTGAAATGCGCGTTGTTTCGCATTCACGTCACAATGAAAACGGATACTCGTCGCAGGAAACTCAGCATTGTAAGCGAGTTGAAAAGTTAAACTCAAACTCCATTTGGTGTCGAGTAGCAAGCAATGCCATCAGCGCAAAACTCCAAGTTCCAGTAATTTTTCCACACCCAATCTGCCTGTGTTTTTTTCCTAATTTTGCATTGTGGACAGTACTAAATCATGATCAAAATTAACCTAAAAATGATGCGCTTCCCCAATCCCCAAACCTCCTCCTCCTACCTTGGCCCGGCCTCGATTCGCCCGACCAGCGCCGGGACCCAGGAAGCAGCGTCGTCGTCATGGGAACGCAGGTCGTTTCTAGCGTCGCGCACTGAGAACTGTTGAAAAAGCCGATCGTCGCGAAAGAACAACACGCCGACGATCAGCAGCGCCAAATTCAAGGTGCAAGCATCGATTCTTTCTTGTCAGGTCGGCCATGTATCACCAGACAGTGCAAAATCATGATCAAAATTAACCTGACATCGACGCGCTTCCCCAGTCCTCAGCGAAGCAACCGAAATTACGTGCGGGCTCCTGCTGCTGCAGTAGAGACAATGGAACTCAAAATTACAAGTCAAATTATAGCATAACTGCGACCACTACTGCTAGCTGTAAACTTAACTCGCAACCACTAACAGCTGCAAACTTACTGGGAACCACCAACTCCTGCAAACTTTACTGGCAACGTGATGTGCGTGAATCGCAACGGACTGTCGCAATCATGCGAACGAATGCTGAGCGAAAGAAGCTAATTTTTTAAGTTGATGTTTATTCGTGCTCGCCCCGCCGCGCGTAAATTTTCGGTCGAGCCAACGTCAGCCATTTTGTGGACCATTTTAAGCAGGGAGTGATATTCATGCTCCGTGACAAGGTACGTTTCGTTTATGTTTGTCGAGCAAATTGTGAACGAACAAGCATATTCGTACCAAGAAATATTTTCCTTTAAAAAAATCGGTTATCAGCGCGGGTTGCGAGGACTTCCTACTTGTGTCGCATCCGCAGCTTCATACCGCTGCTACTCTTGCGATCGGAAAGCCCGAGCGGCAAACGCTCAAAGCTTCACACCGTGGCAGAAATCAACAATAGAAGTGGTCACACGCCGTGATCACTCCATTAACGGTTGTTCGCGTCACGTTCATATAGGTGATGTAGGGTTCCCACGCGGTATTGAAAGTATTGAAAAAATATTGAATTTAAAAATTGTTTTTCAAGACCTTGAAAAAGTATTGAACTTTCCCAAAATGTACATTAGGTATTGAAAAAGTATGGAAATTCCAAATGGAAAAGAAATCTCAAGTATCCGAGGAGAATTTCACTGAAGGCAAAGCACTTCATTATTTCTGCAGTGTTGTGCAATGTGTAAAATTGAGTTTCATGATTAAGGATTTCGAAAAATGAAGAGAAGTAATCTTATTGAACTTCTTAAATTAAGTATTGAAAAGGTATTGGAATAGTATGAAAAAAGATTTTTAAAAATGCGTGGGAGCCCTGGTGATATTCCTAGCGCACTTCCCCTTCGTGGTGCATTGCGCATTTGTGTTTTTCAGACCTCCTCCGCTTCGTATCGTAATAATCAGCTGTTACTAGGCCCGAACATGCATCGAACGCTGCTTGTTTTTCTGTGGGGAGGAGAGGTCAGCGCCTGTGCGCGAACTCATTGCAGTGGGAGGGCGCGACGAGTTTTTCGCGAATAGCGAAGAATGAACCGGGCAAGCCCAGCATGTGCCCGCTTCTCAAGTAGCTGTACTGGAGCTGAGCGATTATTCGAAGAAAAGCGAAATACGCACCTAGGCCGGAATTTCGGTTGCCAGACGTAACGCATCGGCGGTGCATTATAATTAACCATGCCGCAGCACCGAAGCTGGTTTTTATTGCATTCGTTTCTCTTTTCGGCAAATCTCAGTGGTTTGGCAGCAAGTCCGATGGCCTGGCGCTTGTCCGAAGAAAAACAAATCATTGGTTTGCCTCGTTCCCGGAAAGCGTTTGCAAGTCCGCGCTCCTAATCAACGGTTTGAATAATAAATGGACAAACTTTGGTCTAAAAAAAGCTAAAAATTTACTTATATCAACTTTCACTAGAAACGTTAGCAACCGCTCGCATTGAATGGCTGCATTGGTCACGAGAATCAAAAGAAACGACGAATGGGGACTGCTGCCATTCACATTCAATGGTCGCTAAGAAATCGAGAAAGAAGAGATAAAGAAAGAAGGACCGCTGTTGTTTTTGCGACCAGGGCACTCGTAGAATCAGAAATCGTCCGACACTTCGTCGCGATAAGGGAAGAATAAAAGGTCGCCACGGTCCATCATGACCGCCAAGTACAAAGACGCCGATTGGATCCCCACGAAAAATGCCAGCGCGACCGAGGGCGAAGGACCAGAAGAGAGAGTCCAGGAGCCTTCGTTTTGGTCGAACTGAAAGAAGAAGACTTAGCTCCACCAGCGTCTCATCTGCGTGCGACGCATCCACGGCGTCAGGACAAAGGCAAGAGAGCAAATTCTGAGACAGACCTCACAACAGAAAACCATCCGGNGGGAGTTNTGTTGAAATGAGGGATGTAGAAGTGAAAATGGCCAGTGCGNCCCTTTGTCGCCTCACCAGTGAAAGACTTAACTTGCAAGCTATAGTTGGGAACTTCGTGCTGTACACTTAACTCGTCGGGNGAAACCGGAGTTGAGCTTATTAGCATGACTCGTTGCATCATTACGNCGATCGACAAATCGTGCGGTTGGAGCTCCGAAAAAGCCCATGCTGTCCAGCAGAGTGCTCCGCGACAGCTGATTAGTCCTCTCTAGAGTTTTGGATTCGATGGCAGCATTTGAAGTTTTATCAGACGTTGCGTTGGTAACTTCGCGTATAAGCAGGTCGGACACGCGCGTTGAGTCTGACACACCCTGGTGTTTGCGCAGAGCTGTGCTCGCACTGAAACGCAGCAGCTCTGCTTTTGCTTGCAAACCAGAGAGCTGTGATTTGCAGCTGTTCTTCTTGCCAGCCTCCCACGAGTTGCCACCGCTCGCGCAGCCCGCGCGAGCCATTGTGACGCCGCGAATTTTCTGTACGACCGCGCGTCGTAGCTGGACGGCGATCAGGCCGATCGCTGCGAAACGTCGCGCGCTGAAGACGCCTCGAGCGTCGACGAATTTCAGAGAAACGCCTCGTGTCGTTTTTTCAAGAAACGAGATGATTTGTTGTTGCGCTGTCAAGGCCCGAAAAGCTCAAACAAAGCACCATCGTGCCTTCGCAGGAAAATCGAAATTGCGCTTGTGCCGTCAGCAAAAAAGAGAATATTATCAGCAAAGTGTTGGAATTTAGTTGTTTTTCTTTGAAATGAAGCAGCAGTAACGGAATGATATCTTGATGTCAATTGATTAAAAAACTCGTACTTCTTAAAAACACCTCTTCGCTTTAATGATGCTGCAAGAAGTTTTTCCTTTCGCTATTTTTAAACTTCGTAAATCAAAACGTTGAAAAAGTTCGTTTTTCATCCCCGTGAAAAACGCATTCTGTGGGTTTGAAATTCCCGCGACAATTAAAGGATTTAGTTCCTTTCAAGCAGCGCTTTGGTTTTCCCTATGCGGTGAAGAAACCGTACGCGCTTAGCACACGTGTTGTTGCAAGGCTAACGATATCCCTACCCGCTACCAGGCGCGAGCGGGATTAAAGTTCTGAGGCGGTCATTTCCGATGCGCACCTCGCCGCGGTCCTGTGCATCTGAAATGTGGTCGAAAAGCGGTTTTCGCGGAACAGCGCACTGCCCGCTTGTTTTGCAACAACAGCGCATCGTTGTCTTGCAACAGCGCATTATTGTTTTGCAACAACGCATTATTGCTTTGCAATAACGCATCGTTTCTGTCTCGCGCGGATACAAGGTCCCAGTCTAAGAAAACAACTTTCGTGAATCGATATCTTTGAAAAACATCTATTCACCCTGTTTTGTTTAAAAGAGATGTTTTTTGCGGGCGTTTGCACAAGATAAAGAGTTGCTGATTAATTCGTCGAATGTGTGATGATTATAATTATCCTTGAAAAACGATCATAATGAATTATAAAGAGTGACGCGAGAATGAATCACACATAATCTTACCACTGCTTATCAAAGGTCGTGACCTTGTTTTTCTGTTTTTTTGGACCTTGTTTCTGATGCAACAGTAAACCTTTTTTCTCTGACACTCAAGTCGATTCTGGATCGCAAAGAACGCAGAAGACGCTGCACCCTTTGCGATAAACGCAATTTCGGCGAAAGTTGTTTTGTCCTCCCTTACGCGGACGACCGTAACCGCACGAACGAAGTGTCAGATGTGGTTATGTCCTTGACATGACCAACAACATTTGGGAATAACCGCACCCTCGGTCTTCCCGTAATGGGTTGATGCCGCCGCTGAGTTGGCGCGAACGTTTGTGACGTTGTTGAATATTTGTGAGGTTGTTGAACGTTTGTGACGTTGTTGGGCGGGCTTTTTTCGCGGTACTGCTTCGATAGCATCTTGGTTTTAAGGGGATGAGGAGCTTTCGCAGTGGGCGGGGTTTAAACGTTCGTGACAAGGTTGGAACGATGCGACAAGTTTCGGGATCTTGAACCACTGTGTGAGATGTTCGCCGGCAGCAGTCATGCAATGATAAGATGCTGAATAAAGAGTTGCCGGTTAAAGATGACAGCTCTTCGCTTTATCCATCACGCCGTCGTACAAAATGGCGGAACAGCTGGTGTTCTCCCCGAAACAGCAGATTCATCTCACTGCGCGTTTCGTGCACTTCATTCTTGGATGCTGTTGTGGCTGTTACCGGCAATCGCACGTTGCTTTTGTGTCTGACTTTGTGTGCACGAACAGCGTTCGGATATAAAACTCCAAATCACGTTTTTTGGTAGTGGGGTGGTGGCCAAGCTGAGAATTCACGATGCATGATTTTCATTGAAACAATGCATTGTGCCACTGCACTGGTGTCCATCCGCAAGTTGCGCCGCTCCTATTTTCGTCACAATCTCCATTGTTTTCGTTCGTGGCAGTCACGAATGTGGTTTTGAAAGAACAGTTGCTCTGTGGGTTTGCACGAGGCTGCCGCGTGGTCATGTCAAAAGTGGTTGTAAGAAATCGAAAAATCCACTGTTAACAATTTCAACGCCTTCCGTGCGATCAAGGTGCGGAAACGCGGGAAAGGCAGGTTACGACTAAAAGTACACAATGATTGTCATAAAAAATCATAACGAAATTAGATAGTTGTTTTGCGGGGTAGTTTGCATATCGGACCATATATTACATAACGGCGAAACCATACCTTGCTTAACGACGAAACCATACTTGCTTGATGACGAAACCTCACTTTGCTTGACGACGAAACCATACTTTGCTCGACGACGAAACCGTACTTTGCTTGATGATGAAACCATATTTTGCNTGACGACGAAACCATATTTTGCTTGACGATGAAATCATACTTCGGCTGACGACGAAACCATACTTTGCTTGACGACGAAAACATCTTTTGCTTGACGACGCAACCATATTTTGCCTGACGACGAAACCATATTATGCTTTACACCGAATCCAGCAGCGGTGGCCAAGCACACACCGCGGTCGAATCGCATTGTCCGCGATGTGTTGACGTCAAACGCAGTAAAATCGGCTTCGTACCTGACAATTAAACTTGCGCTTATGACAGTCCACTCCATGAACCTTGTGCACATATAGCCTCAGTGAATAGCTGATGAACGGAGCTCTTTCGAAGCATATAGCGAGCTCGTGAAATAAATCTGATTCCGGAACCCTCCGGCTGTGCGTTCGAGTTGTGCGGTGCAACGCAACTATTGCATCCTAATCGCCGAGTCGGTTTTCATCCTACAACTGAAAACTTTCGACCAGTGTTTCCCAACCTTTTTAGGTTTGCGACAGAGGACAAATACAATCCACGGCACCTAGTGGCGAACCCATAGCAATTTGCTTTAAGGTTTGGTGGCATTTTGAAAATCTACATTTAATGAGATATTGAGAAACGTATTGGAGCCCGCGGCATCCCTGGTTATTGTAAATGGCACCCTAGAGTGCTGAGGTACCGCGGTTGGAAACCATTGCTATAGGCCCTAGATATTAGGAACATTATCGAAACCTCGTACAGTCAATGCCGAATGGAAAAAAGAGCAATGCGTGTACTACACAGCTTTTGCTTTGACTCAAATTCCGAGAATTTTGAATAATCAATTGTTTGTAAAACAATCTTTTGCGACAAAAATCGATCATTGAAACTCCCAAAAAAATTAAATGCACAGCTGACGTATTATCGTCTGCATTCAGCCAAATACCTCAGTGACCAGGACCGAGCTGTTATTATTCGATGTACATCAGCGTTGGTGCTGTGCCATCGTGATTCCGCAGCACATGTGCGCAAATTATCTTCTCGAAGCCAACTGGGAACGAAGGCGTAGACAGTCGTTAGTTTGCGTATCAGCGTGCAGTTTGAAGGAGGTGCTCACTGGTTCTTGCTTCGGCGTACATTCCAGTCCTCACCGTTCCCAGCCTGATTCTGTGGTGTCTTTGCGAGTTTTGTGAAATACTGTCATTCCGAAGTTCCAGTGATTGTAGATGAAACTAGCATATCGCTGCTTTTCTCTGATCGCAATTAGTAGTTCAACGTAAAGCATGTCAATTGTCGATTGAACTTTTCCGTTTCGACATATATGACATTTGTTACTGTCGCGGAATCGCGATTTAAGCAGAAAATACGCGCTGCACATCCGGGCACCGCAGAAACCTCATTTCCGCTTTACACAACGGACACGCAGCTTCCGCTGGTGCCTGCGTGTCACGGAACAACGAAACAATCAAAGTCCGATTTCGTGCCGTTCATGCAATGGCGCGTCGCTCATTCCTCTGTTGCATGGCAGTCAGGAGTTACATGCCATCGATTACGTCGCCAAACACGTCAGCGATGCGTGCCTGACGGCGGTTGCTGCCACGTTCTGCGCGGTTCAGCCAAAGGCGCTAATTTGTGAGCTTATCAGTCGAATAGAAGGCTTTCGGCGCGCGATAGAGATCTTGGCTGTGAACGAAACAGGCCTCGCGTATTTTTATTGCGTTGCTGCAGACGTAGAACGCAAACGAGAAGTAGAAAAGCCGCTTGCTTCATGTTCACTGATGTCTCGAGATCCCAGCATTCCATTTCGTGGACCGGCAACTGTTCGGTGTCTCGGCCTCTGCCCACACAACACGCCTGAACATAATTTCGAAATCGCATATCAATGCAAGGAAGCATGAAGTGAAAGTTGTTGGCATGTACTGTGTTACCCCAAAAATTAGACACGGTTTATATTTAATATTCTCTCCAGAACGACATAGTATGGCTTGCTTTCACGACAGGGCACATTTTTAATTTTTCTTTTCAAACCGTTGAGCGACCTGCATTTACCCAAATTGTACTACATTTTACTCAAAAACTCAAGAGCAATTTTTTCTCCAGTATCTTGATCCCCCGAGTGATTTTTGCTAGTTTTTTTGGGGAAAAGGCTTACATTATATAATCAACCCAAAAAAAGGCCGTTTTTCGGCTCAGGCCTTATTTTGAAGGAAACACGGCAGTTGCAAGATTTCAACAGTCGCTGCTTTGTAAGTCGTGTTCTGACCTTGAGGCGAAGCTTGCGAATTTGCACCCGCGAAGAAATAAACCGAACCCATGTGACATGACCGCTTGCCACATGCTGCAACGCAGAACGTTTTGCTCGTCAGGGGTTCGATACCTGCGCTTTTTCGTAAAGTTGCTTGCCGGTTCTTCATCTGGGGCCTCCATTGTACATTTGTAAACCATCTGTGAAGGAGGAAAGGGACAGCGGGGACAAAACCTGAACATGCGTCAAACTGCGACGCGAGCCCCTTATCATGCGATTGTGGCAATTAAACCACAACGCTTCGATCATGAATTTGTATCGTGTTAAGAAATTCTGGGAGGGCTCAAACGTTGGTATTTATTTTGTTTTCCGAAAAAGTTAATTTTTTAAATCTGGTACATCGGTTTCTGAACAAATCGATACCTCGTGCTATTTGGTAAAAAAAGAGAAATTGCATCTCAGTGCATGTCGCGATGTGGTGTGGTCGCCAATTGGCTAGATTCGTTTTGCCGGTTAAATTCTCCTGTGCAAAGCACGTGGCATCCAGCCTGCCAAGGACATGGCTGGCAACCTTCTCAGTGGCTCAGTGGTAGCTTGCTAGACATTGTGGTATGCGTATCACTGTAAATTCGCCACGCACCATTTCCCATGCTGACGTCACGAACTATGTCGCAGGATTCCCACGCGGTATTGAAAGTAGTGAAAGAGTATTGAATTTCAAAATCGGTTTTCAAGACTTTGAAAAAGTATTGAATTTGGCCAAAATGTGCATAAAGTATAGAAAAAGTGCGGAAATTCCAAATTCAGCCATTTGTTTTTTCAAATATTTGTTCTTTTTTGCAGATGTTTTTTCTGTAGTGTTCCGTAAATAAAGTTTTAGAAAACCGAAGATAAGTGATGGTATTATTTTTTTTCAATTAGTATTGAAAAAGTGTGGGAAATAGATCTTAATAATTTGTGGGAATCCTGAATGTCACATCAGTGTGTGCGCATGCTCCTTTTTTCTATTACAACGCCGGCCTTTACCTCACGACACGTATGACAGCGATCGTAGGTCATTACAAAAGAGCAAAGTTTATTGAATTGGCCAGGTTCGTAAAAGAAAATAGCCTTTTTTTGCGAACCCAACCTCATTCAAGATTTCTGTTAAAACACCCGCAGACCGGGAACGCCGCAAAACTAGATTCTTCTGCGAGACACAAGCGCCGCAATGGCTTGGAAAAGCTGTTTAACCATACATCGCATGCCCTTGTCAGAGGGTTTGATAATACAGTAATAGTAAGTTTTCATCACACTGTATTTGAATAAGATTTTAGGACAAAGTATACGTAGTGTTACCTGACATCGAGTGCCCGTAAAAATTGCCAATGGATTCACTTCTTTGTCACCTGTGTGAAGAGTAGTTGTTTAAATAATAAGTTTTGTCGTGTAATTTTTTTATTTGCTTGTTCGTTTCTCGTGCGATCTACCCGTTCGAGCAACAACGGCCGTCCTTAGTCGCTGGAGCGCAGACTGTAAAAACCTGCCGCGCTTCATACCTGGGCGACCACAGCGGCTGTCACGCGACTTGCTTTGTCGCTCCATCTCCCCATGTTACCTACGATGTGCACTGTCTGCGGATGTCGCGTGCGGTCTTGCGGTTTCTTGTCCCCGAAAATAGGTCAAGAAGGGTTCCACCAATGACGAAATCCAACCGTTTACTTGGTGTACGGCTCCTAGCATCTTTCAAACGTTAATTTTGCCATTATGCGTGGTGTTCCAAAATTTTTGTCGTCATCATCTATCTATTAACTCGAATCAGGTTTTCTTCAAACGATCACAAATTCTAACACTATTAATGTAAACGCACTTATGTCTCATGCTTCTGTCTTACCGGCGTATAAAAATGGCGTTCTGTTTAATACAAAAGACGTTTTAGTGTCACATTTTGCTCGAACATAGTCGAACAGAACTGTGTAACGTGCGTTTGTAGGAGAATTCCATGAAAAGGCGCGTAATATTTTTCACATTTCAATACCAGTCGGCTGAGAACACACTTTTTGAAGTAGTTCACGGACCTCTCAGCGCAATCGCAGGTCTCGCGCAGCAAAAGGCGCAATTGCATTCACGGCAAGCCACCGGTTGGCTAACTGTTAATTATTAGGAACACTTGGTGAGTTTGTCGTGTCGCTCGTGCGGTCAAACCAGACGAGGTCTCTTCCCTGTTGATCTGTGATCGCGATGCTGACAGAACACGCGCAACTTCTTCGAAGCCTAGCACTGTCAGGAGCGGGTTTGCTGCGCAATCTTAACAGCTGGTCGACGTCTGCATCGTGCATTGTTTGCATCGCTTATGATTTTTCATTTGTTTTTTTTTCCGG
>JGI24158J21664_10006497_pt1 | contig 15410 bp, 10 predicted proteins | sample Ectturendosymbi3_FD_21664 | JGI IMG/M metagenome (IMG submission 21664)
ATAAGACATTTTAGGGGTACATGCTCATCTCTCGAAATGCTGAAGGGTTCATGACCAGAGAAAGTTTGGGAATCCCTGTGTTAAGATGATAGATTTTTTGATTAACAGGAGTTTTAGAAGCGGGCAGCACGGACGTGCACATTGCTTGGCTCCTTTGAGTGTGCATCTTTACGTGCATTGCTCGGGCGCACAGCAGCGATAACACAGGCAGGTTTAGGGAGTCAGACCATACGATCCGGAACCGTCGCTTTTAAAACATTTACCTATCGGGCTTTGTTTCTAAATAAATGAAATATTCCTGGAGCCTGCTATTCCTATTGTATCGTAACATTATGGCTTTCAACATGCTGTTAGCAAATTTACGCCACGCATCGACCAATTGCTGGAAGGTAAACAAAAACAAAAATCTCATTAAATTTAGTCGTGGTCTATTATTGTTATTTTATTGTATTTTATTCTTCTGAACAAACTAATATTTGATCAAATTAGTTGTTCTGGAAGAAGTGGTACACATTGACAATACGGGGTGCCCAAGTGGTACGAGCAGGCCCGTAACCAGCTTGGGACACCAGGAGGGGCGAAGAGTTTTCCGAGAGGGGCCTAGATTTTTTGAACCATGTCCAATATTTTTAAACTATGTCCAACACATTTTTCCAGGGGGGCCGAAAATTTTTCTAGGGGGACTTCGCCCCCTGGTTACGGGCCTGCGTACGAGATCGTAAAAAGATTGGGAACCACTGTATTAGAGCCTGTACCTGCTTGCCGTACAAGCTTAACAATCACCAATGTGCACAAACACACCTTCGCGGTGCACTATAAGCACTTGCGTCCTGCACTTTTTAACTTTTAACTTTTTAGTATCTTGCACATGTGCGCGACATTCGAGAGCTACTATTGTTAGATTCGATGTTGTTCTGAACTGGCTTGTTTCTATTCAAATTTCACTTGAAGTATCTTTTAGTTTGAAAGTCTTGGTTTATTGGAGAGTTTTTAATAAAGATTTGTTTGAAAATGAAAGCCCTAAAGAAAAATTCAGCTCAATGGACAGACTGGGACAATAATCGTGAATGTCTTTATTCGACAAAGTAAGGCAAACATTCAAGTTCAACAAAAATAAGTACTGCTAATAATTGTAACTGCATTATATCAGGAAAATCCACTGCCACCAATTCACATCAAAATACATCACACTAGATTACCAAACCCTTTATGCCAAACCAGTTTTATCACCGGGATTAATTTCGCTATATTATTCCGTGTTTGTTAGTAACAAACATTCAAATTTTCCTTCAGTTTCGGGCCCCTTCGTAGCTGTCGGGCCCAGGAACTATGTTCCTACTGCTGGTCCCCCACTCATAGGCTCTGGTTGCAGCTGAAGTTAATTGGTTAATTGTATTTATGAATACTTCACAACAGCATATTATACTTGTAAGTCACAACATCAAGCAAATTTGAAACACGAAAACTTTACAGTATCGTATCACAGCTACATCACATTATTACCACAAAACAACATGCAGCTGCGTAGTGATGAAGTACTACTTCCAATCATGATAACTTCACAGTATTTAATCAAGCCTACATTATTTTTCAAAAAAAACGATTCATACCCGCTTTTACTGAGTAGGCCTAGAAAAGCATTACAGCAACAAATGAAACCTTGAAAACTTCACAGCATGAAATAAACGTGAAACATGAAAACTGGACCATACCCAAATGCTCCTAATCTACCCAAATATTTATAATTTTACCCAAAACCTGAATGACTTTTTTTTAATTGGCCCAAATATGATGAAGACTGTTGGAATCTTAAAATGATTCTAGTTCACTTAATGGAAGTGGCTATTTTACCATCAGGCAATGTCTATTGCCATTATAGGTAGCAAAAAATGGCAAAAGTCTCAACAAAGCTTTTGCCATTGATGCACTGTAAAAAGTGAGTTATTTTTTACAACTTGGGGTAATTTGCTTGGAAAAGTACCCCAAAATCTAGGGCAACTTCTGCCTTTGCCTAAAACAGGTGAGGTATTGCCTGGAGCTTTCCCAAAGACAAAACGTTTTATTCCATTTGCAAGACCCCACTTAGGGTATCTTCAGAGTATTAGGGGTAGGCCTAATTCTTCTTGTTGCCCAAAGGTATGCTGGGTGATACATCTTTGTTACCCACAAACATAACTATGGCAACATAGTCACTGCCTCACTTAACTGTGAATGTAGCTGCATAATTTGCCCAAATGTTCAAAAATTTTGCCCACATAATGGCCAATTTTCCAGCATTGGGGATGCGACCTCATCCCCTGCATCTCCATGCGGTACGCTTATGATCCCAGCACCAGAGGTGAAAGTAAGCCGGAATGGTCGGGAACTGCGTTCCGGTAAAATAATGAAATTATTGCTGGAACGACGTTCTGCTGAGACAGTAAGATGTCTCAAGTATTGACCAGTCCCGCCGCCACGGGGGGGCTTTGGTGGGCTTAGGCTTAGCCTCCCCAAACAAAGCTCCAAGCCTCCCTTAATTGAAATTTGAAACACTATAATTCAGTGGAATTTTTGCCAATTTTGAATGTCAACCCCCCCTGCACGAACGTAAATCCCCCTATTGACGACTTTCTGGCGATGGTTCTCGTATTGACTATCATAATAAATGTAACATAAAATCTCCTGGTAATTCTGATATTCTCTTGGTAACATTTTAATATTTTGTGTCATTAGTGTTTTCATTGATCTATAAAACCAAACATATGTATGCAAACTTTTACATTTACGTGGAATAAAGACGTTTTGTTTGCTTCGCATTAGTAGATTTTTAGGTCCACACTTCGTCTCGAAAAAAAATTAAGGCTGACGGTTATCATGGCAACGGTGTTTACTCTCCACCGCCTGAAGCATCTGGTATGACGTCATGCGGCTCCCATGGTTCAGAAATGCTTCATATTTCTGTTGGAGAGGAAGAACAATGTTGCGTCGCTTTTTGCTGCGTGAAGTCTGCAACATCGCAACCATTCCGATGTCCGAAACGTTTCAACTCTACGCTTAGGGTTTGTGTAAAATCTTAGGAGTAGAAGCTCTGCGTAGGAGACAGTTCTGAATGTAAGAATTGCGTCTAGAATAACAGGCACAAAGTAATGTGCTTTAAAGAAGGATGCAAAATGCTTTTCAGCTTTCTTTCCGATTGTTTCTTGTATCACTTCGCATCGAATTTTTGATGTAAAAATATATTTTAATCTGCGACATGAAGCTACCAAAGAATGATATGGTCAAAACTTTGTATTTGAAAATCATGGTCATTTTCCTTACCCTCGTCTCCTTTGAAAGCTTGATGTATCTAACCAAGTGGAAAACGTGGCAGCCTTATCAGCACCAAGACAAACGAACTCTTGTGGTGAAGCCAATAGCTGCTGCTGTTACGGCAAGCTCTTCAGCGAGCACCAAAGCAGAAAGTGACTTCATGAAAAGAATGGAAATTAGAATGGAAAATCGAAAGAAATTTCTCCAGGACGCCTGCAAACGCCTCGGTGAGATGAAAACATGTGAACATATTTTGCACAACCGTGTCAGTCTGGTGGTTGTGGTGCCGTTGAGGATGCGATGGGCGAAAAGCCATGTAGTAGCAACTAGCATAAACAGAAAGCAACATGAAGATCAATAAGCAGTCACAAGAACCACCACGAGGTCTGGTATTGGAGTAGGTGAGTTATTTACTTGGACAGAAATATTAGGTTTTCAAAATTTGGTGTGTAGGAAAGAAAGTGGCCGTGACCAGTAAAGGGGTTAAGGCGAAAAGTTATTTTAAATAAATGTAAGCTACTTGATTTTGTTTTATTAAAAATAAGTTACGAAATGTGATTTTGCTATCCATTACATAAAAAGGTTCGGTCCACTTCAAAGCAACTTCATAAAAGTTGCGCATATGTTGATATCAACTCTAAGAAACAGACAAACAAGGTCATGTTGAACAAGACAGCGACCATTTTTCTTCATGAAAATACGACCTTCAAGCCTCTTATTAGGACTTACAAGGCTGATCATTTGTGATAAGATGTTGCCCTTTTTGCAATTCACGTCATTTCAAAAGCTCTTACCTTGCTTGTTAGGTACACGTTTCAAAGAGAAGAATACCATGTTAGTGACACAATGCTAATATATATAATGCCGTTAAGCCTGGACTTATCTCAGCATACGAAATGAAATAAAACAGCAGAAAGTAGGAATCAATGACTTTTATTGTTTAAAGGGCTTTTGCATCAATTTGGCGCCAAGTACGCCTGAAACTTTGATGGAGTTTCTGAACGCTTGACGTTACAGTGATTTTTGACTAAATTGTTTTACTCGTAGAAACTTGGTGTCTGATTAAGTGTTGCACGACAAGACTATGTTCTACTTTATCAACCAAATCTTAATATTAGATACCCATTTCTTCGTGAAGGTACGTCACTTTGAAAGACTAGCATCCTGGAAAGTCACAAAGCTGACGATATGATGTAACCACAGTCCACAGGAAGGCAATCGCTCTTCTGCGGCCAAAAATGTAGTCACACCCGGTTGACCACGTGGTCTGGATTTGCACTAAGTAGCCTACACTGTACTTCTCTACACAGTTTATTAAAAAAAATTTTAAAACTAGAAATAATTGTAATAAACAGGGGGTCAAAATGGTTTTGTGATTTAGTTTTGTCCGAACGAGGACTGTGCGTAAAACGCTGCGTTACCGTTTAAATGACTTGCTGCATCTTGACCTGAAACTTAACATTGAACGAACCTTGCTAATCCTAAGTAAGAGTCAGGGTATTACTTCCTGCTGTCAAAATCTCGGGATATTTTTTTTTATAAACACATGACGTAAAATGTATGACTAACGCACCAAAACTACATTATCTTTCACGGCTCATTCTTGTGGTGGAAAGGGTGGGAAGAGCCTTATCGCCTCTTGCATTTTTATTGCTTTTCGTTGGCTTTCTGTGCATGGGCGTCGAAAGGGGGAGCAGGGGGGCCTTTCCTCCTGGATTTTGAAATTTTCAGGAAAAAAAGGTTATTTTCTTAGTTTTGAGAGGGAAAAAAACACATTTTGCCACTTTGGCCCCCCCCTTATAAAAATTTTGAAAAAAACCCTAACGCCCCCTCCCCTGGAAAAAATCCTTCCGACGCCCAAGTTTCTGTGTCTGTNTCACATATTTTCGTGCTGCTTTTTTCAGCACGAACAAAATATTACATGTTCAAGACCAACGTCGCAGAGAAGCAATACTGTATTCGTGTAATTCAGAATCGAAAATATATAACTGCTTATTTTATCACTAGAGGTTATTGAAACTATATTACACTTGAAAGATTCCTATCAAGAATTGTTTGCACACTTGAGCAACGTCTAGATCTCTCAAGCAACATACTTAAAATTAAACTTGAAACCGAGCGCTGTAGGCTATTTGAAAACCTTTAACCACGTTTTTCAGTTCTGCCTTGTAATTTCGTGTTTTATTCAGCATATGCCAGCAGCCCAGTGGTTTCAAGCCTTGGTCATTTGTTTAACAATACAAAGGTTTTGGGAATAGCTCAGCTGGCGCACTTTCAGCTTCATCTCACCGAAAGTGCTAAGGCGGCGAGCGTGCACCTTCTCACGCTACAACTGCTTATGACGATGAAAAGATAAATCTAATCTTTTTTCAGGCTTTAACCAGAAAAATGAGACGATGGAACCATGGGAACTTGTACCAAATATCCACCATCCATGGTTCTTTTCAGCCGATAAATACGGCCTGCTTTACTGTGAGATACCGAAGTCAGGAAGCACCAATTGGAAGAAAGTCATACTTGTTCTAAACGGGATTTTCAACAGCACTAGCGAGATTACTCAGGTTTTGAAAGCTTTACATTGCACTGCTTAAACATGGCACGAAAGTGATAATGGCAAAGAATTTGTTTCATACCCCATTACTGATGAAATCATGACGCCATTTTCACCGGAAGCTCAACTTCAAGTCCAACGCGATTTTATTTGAGATATTGATTTTTGCATTGTTTAAAAATATGACCTTGCAAGACTTTTGCGTTCATTTGAAATTTAGGCAGTTGACCAAACACTTCAGTAATTTTTACCTCCTTAACTTCTGGCATTTACCAGCCAGAAATCATTTAAACAAACATTCTTTCATAAAAATTAAAACTCCTGACTCCAGCTGCTCTTTGTTTTGTTAAACCACTTTCTAAAAGCAACGGGCAATGAACTGTTTTAGGACGGAGTTTGAAATTGTACAAGTGCTACGGCAGAGAGCGTTATGGTCGCAAATTTTACGGTGTCTTATTCTTTGCAGAGGTGCATCCGCAAACACTGATGGCTTAAGAATACCATGCTGATACAACTTCCCGTTTGTGGTTTTACCTTCTATCGCGAGTTTTTCTGTAATGCATTTACTGTATGGCGAGCTTGTAATAATGCAATTGAACATGAATGTACATTGAGAATGCGAAATGTGAAGGAAGCGATTACTTGCAAGAAACCATCATTCGCACATGTGAAACACGAAGTGCCAATTTGGTTCAGAGTGACATAGCTTAGCATTTCTCCCATTATTAGAAGAGAATTAGAGAATTATTCCGTTGACGCGTCTGACGGTTTGGGCGATCAGCTGATTTAAGCAAGCCGTTTTCTAGCTTCGTCCGAATTGTTGGGCCAGTCCTTCAACTTCGCTGAGATCGAAAACAATTCCCGACTTAAATACGCCACTGAAGCCATATGGTACAATGCAGAAATACGTCACCCAGATGCCAACCCGCACTGAGTGTTTGTGGCAAACGACTGGTCAATCAAACTCGTTTTCTACGCAGGCCCGTAACCAGCTTGTGACACCAGGAGGGGCGAAGAGTTTACCGAGAAGGGCCCAAATTTTTTGAACTATGTCCAACACATTTTTCCAGGGGGGGAATTTTTCTAGGGAGGGCTTCACCCTCCCTGCGCCCCCCCTGGTTACAGGTCTGTTTCTACGGGTTTACATTCTACTTCTGTCAGACTCGCTTTCCAAGCCAGCTTCGGAATTTTTTCATTGCCGCAAACCTTGTTTTTGCTGAAGCATTGTTGGCGATGATAAAACTGGTTTCGTCTGGTTTTTTCTATTTTGCTGAAATGTTTGGAGTGGGCTGCAGCCAACGAAAGTGCTCTAACAGTTTTTGTTTGGTCTACGACAATGCCTTTCAATATACGGTTTCTTTTCTTACCTCTACATTTTCATACAAATTTACTGAAAATATATATACTTTGATAAGATCATAGTGTATTGATACTTGGCTGGGTAAGAATTCCTTTCGATAGACAGTGCTTTCACTGAAGTCTTATAAAGCATAACTCATCTCTTCAAAAGGACTTCGTTCTTATTCGCAGACTATTTGAATGTATTCATCATTGACATTTTTATGAATCATCGGATAGCTGGTGTGCAAAGAAACCGCCTTGTTTTGGGTTCACTGCAACAAAGCAAGGAACCAAACGTTGACAGAAAAATCGGTTTCACTGTCTTAACGACATACCTACACCCCGGATAAAGCTTGAGGTAGAAAGCAGTCCGCAGCCAGGTTTTAAGATTCAGGGGTGCAAAAAACTTTTTTGTGGAAGCAAGATGTTTGTTTTTATTATGTGTTTAATAAAAAATATTCCGGTCGCAAAAAATTGGGGGGGCACAAAAAATGGGTGATTCGCCCCCGAATGCCCCCCCCCCCNTGTCTACGGACCTGGTAGAAAGTGCATGAGTTTTGCCTTAACGGAGTTGCACTTTTATTCAGGGCAAAGCTCACAGCTCACCAATCAGCTACGTCAAGTTCAAACCACCTCCGCAATTGCTGGAAAAGTATCAAAAATCATTAAAGCTGATTGTTGTGCGCGATCCTTTCGAACGAATCAGTTCAGCTTACCTTGATAAGATTGCACCCAAACCGGGCCTCCAGGCAGATGCTGTATTTTCAAAGTTCTCATGTGAAGTTGCAAAGAAATACGGAAAAAGGTGGAAAAAACAAATAAAAGGTAAAGGGGGGAACGAGGGCTAGCAAAAATTGTAACGATTATGCCCTAGCTAGCTGCACTTCAACAGACAAACATCAAACGTTTCGTGACAATGAGAAGGATTTTGTGATTAGTGAAATTCGAGCGTCTTTGTATTTTTGAAAAAAACGCCGACAGCTACAAAGACCTTGCACACTAACTGCTGTTCACGCTTTGTGTAAGTGTGCCTCATGCATTTTAATTATAAGAATTGTAAGAGTTGTTTTTCATTGGCAGGTGTTATTAAAAACGTGAAGTTAAGTATTCTACAATTCTGTGCAAGTTTCGTGTGGCGCAACGGTACTTGGTTTTATTGAGAAATGACTTGCTTATGGCTGAATCTAGACAAACTCGGCTTTTCCCATGTGCTGAAGGTCATTTTTATGTCGTAAGGAAGTTCAGAATTTGTTAACACATTGATATAAAATAGGAAGGAAGCGTGCAACGCACTACATGGGTATGACTCGATCTGTGTTGACACTCACGTTTCGTGATGAGCGTTTCTCAGCAGAATAACATGCCACGATCCAAGAAAACATAGAATGTATTCCTGATAACATCTTTCAGAATGTTTTCTGGAAACTTGTCTTCGGATTGCTTTCAGAACATCTTTGCTGATTAGTGATTTTATAGTTTGTTTACCCTTCATTATCGAAATTAACAAAGTTTGAAGTCACTATGTTTTGCTCGGTTTTTAGCATGCTAGCATAAAATAGAGTTGCATATCAGGGTCAATCGCTGATCAGTTAGTATCATACTAGTATTCCATGACAACGTAGTGGTGAAAATTATGCGCCAAATTAATGAGGCGTCACACTACAAGAAATGATTGACTGTTTGGTTTTCCAGAAATTTCCGTAGAAACAAAAAACCGGAGTCAACCATTGGACAGTTCTTCGGTTTGTCAGCTGTCCGAAGAGCACAGGTAAGTCGCGAATGCTTCGAAAGTTGTATTTAGAATGCATGTTAAGTTTGGTTCTGTTTATAAAATAACTGTAGACAATCGAATAGGTGTAGGAGCAGGCAAACTTTTTGGGGTGCGAAGGATTTTTGCCCGATTTCCCCAAATGGCCCGAAAAGTTTTTGTGCGACTTTTCCCCAAATTTTCTCTCACAAAGATCATGAAAATCTTTTTTTGGTATGACCTCCAAAAAACGGTCTTCGTATATTATATTTTTGGTTTTGGAGAAAAAAGTCAATCGTTGGGCGCCATTTTTGCCCGGATTTTCGTATTTTCAGGAATTTCTTCCCGGGTTTTGGCCAGATTTTCGACAAATTGAAACTTTTGGGGGTGAACTTGTACCCCTCCTACACCACTGGACAATCGCATATAATCCACCATAAAGGCGCCTGTAGATTTGTGAGGGGTAGAGGGGCATACTTTATCAGGGGGCTCAAATTTTCTGTGCACACATAAAAGATCATTACTTTTGTTTTTGATAATGGCGCCAAACAACAATCTTTTGAAGGGGTAGACCTACACACCGCTACTGCATTGTAGATATGCCTCAGCTGAAATAGATTGTTTAGACATTTGCTTCCAAGTTTTCTAAAGCTAAATTTCAACACTTCGACGTCACATAGCAAAACGATTGCTCAGCACCACGTTTTTTTGAAATTTTCTGATGATATCGAGGTGAAGTTTTAGATAAAATTTTTAATCTAAATATTTTGCTGGTGTCCTTATTTAAAATCATGGCAGGGACGGATTCAGCCAATAAGGCTGGGGGGAGATTTCAGTACTATTTAGCAGTCAAGTCTCTTAAGGGCTTCGCAACAGTAAGAGAGATGAAATATACTTCACAACACTGCTGTGACAAAACGATGGACGACAGAATCGCCATAATCGCGAACAATGAGACAATTCGAACATGACGAAAGATATTCGGTGTTGGTTTTGACATGTTGTTTTCCGAATTGTACAAAATCATGGTGAATAAAATTACTTTTGAAGATTTTAGGGGGTGATCGCCCCAATCTCCCTCTCTTGGATCCGCCCCTGTGGCAAGGCAACTATGTGGTTCTCGTTTTATTGAAGTTTCTTTGAAAGCTCAGAAGCTATTTTCAAGAGCTGTAATTTCCAGCATCGGCCTATGAATATTCTGTAAATTTTGTACAGCAGCATCTATGAGACAATTTAATAATATCTTTTGTAGAAAATCCATTTGTATTCGAGGCATGACCAAGTTTGCATTAACCAAAACGAATGCAAACGAATGCTTTGATGTCAGTAACAGTAAAAGAATGAGGCGCGCTTTCGATTGGAAACTCTAGTCCCACATTGCACAGCTGTCGATCCTCATTGGTGGTTGAACAATTTTTTCTATTGCACAGTAATTCATTTTAATTGCGCAGCACTTTTTCGTTGCAAGCCACTTTCGAAGAATTTGTTTCTTATCTGACCGATCCTGACAACAGTGACATCACTCACGACGTCATCGATCACGGATCAGAAGTTTTGCGTGCCATTGATGTGCGTCACTGGCAAAATTTTCACACCCTGTGTCGACCTTGCAACATTAATTATGACGTCATTGCTCACGTGGAGACTCTGACCGAAGATGCCAGGTATGCTGGCTAATGGTTATGAATTTGCAGTTTACTTTTTTTGTCAGACTAGTATTCTATACCAAGGCACCGAAGATGTTACATACGCAATAGTTCAACGGTGTATAGTACAGATACATGCGATGCAAGCTGACAAAGGCCATAAAATCAGACAAAAGCAGGTGTTTGCTGTTTTATGCGAAACTACTGCCAGGAGTGAAAACGTTTGGATTCCGTGATTTTTCAAGTATCGAAAAATAAGTTTAAAACTGATTTTTTCATAAATTTTTCCCAGGTGCTAAAATGTCCTAAACAAACCTTTTGTTGCTTGGCATTTTGAGATCTGATATTTTCGCATTAAATGGTCTACTTCTCACTAACAACATTGTTAATACGTTGCTGTTATCTTAGGAAAACTTGCATTCTGTGATTTAAATACTGTGTGAATCCATAATTGTAATTACTAAAAACTCTTACTGTATTTTTTTCAGATACACTTTGAAGTTGATCAATGCCGAAAAACACACCACTTATCCCCGGGGCTACGACATTCAAGGAGGCAGAGGGACTAAACTTGCCAACGTTGACCTCTTCAAGAACATCAAATTGAAAGTTATATCTCAGCTCTACGAGCTCTACCGTAAAGACTACGAATTGTTTGACTACAGACCTCCAAAGATAATTCGAGGAAACTAAGTTTAGTTTCTAATTGAATCTATAGAAATTGTTCTGCAAGAGCAGAGTTTTTGGTCACGTTGTTTAGTAGAAAGCTGTGATAATATTCGTAGCTATTAAAAAGTATCAGTAACTTAAAAAAAACTTTATTTAGTGAAATCAAGTAAAAGAACGTGGCGAAACAAAACTAATTGTAGGAGAATGAAGACTAGAGTGTCTCTTCTTACGCATAGAACCGCCCTGCAGAAGTTTTTCTTTCAATGAACTACATTTCGAACGACGTTTTGCAATTAAGCTTGTTGCCTGGTTGGTTTTCAAAGTACCTCCAAACACTTAAATGAAGTGAAAACTGGAATGTTTTTTTTATACTCCAGCTGCAGCCATAGTTTTTTCAATAAGTTGGATGCCTGCTCAGTAAGAGAATGTAGACTGTGAAAACGTGTAGTATTTGATTCCCTTCTGCGAATGGATTCATTTTGACAGACACTTCGAAATCGAAACACATTTGTTTCCAGAACCGTCGCCATAATGTCTTGAATAGGGGGTCTTTGCGTATGTGCAGGGGGGCTTGACATTCTAAAAATTGACAAAAACTCCGTTGATTTATAGTGTTTCATATTTCAATTTAAGGTAGCTTAGAGCTTTGTCTGGGGGTTTAAGCCTACCAAACTCCCATGGCGACGGGACGGCTTGTTTCAAATATATATGTTTCATGGTTTGTAAATTGAATACTGAAATGTTGTTTGCAGCTGCATTATTATGCACTGTAAATGCATTATTGCATTATTATGTAATAAATGATTGCTGCATCATTATGTAATAAATGATTCTAGGTATGACAGCAGCACATACAATAAAAGTTCTGAAGTTGCCAAGCTTGACTTTGCAAGACAATGACATTTGGGCCGCATACCTGTATCAAACAGGAAGCGGTCTATCAACTTCAAACTCAACATCCACACTTTTCACCCCATTGGGATCCATTCCATCAACACAGCCTGTACGTTGAGGGCTAACGATTATGCCCACCCCTTCCTGGGCAGAACGTGTTGGCTCAACGTCTGATTAAGAGTGTCCTCTCATGTCCCAGCTGTGCAGTGTTAAATTCGCGACGCTGAGTCGATGAGATACCAACAACACCTGAGGCAGGGGTTCCCAACATTTTTTACTCTTTCGCCCGTGTAAAAGGTTTGCTCTGACCTCGCACCCTCTACAATTTATAACCAAGAGCTTGCTTTCTTTGTTTACACTGATCAGCTATTGTGCCATTGTGTTTTCATTTGCTCTAATGTTCGCTGATGGTTGGTTTACTTAGTGCGATGGCTTTTTGTGGTACTTCTGCTTGTTGGCTGTGTGATATGAAACAATAAACCATTACCATCACACGTTTAGAAAAGAACAAAAAATTTTTAATATGTAAAGAAAATCAAGCACATGGACAAGAAACGACGACACAGGGTAACATTTTAATACTCCACAAAAAATCACTTGCTTGAAATATGTACAAATAATAAAATCAAAAGACTGACTTACAAATGTTTGCTAATGTATTTCAGTTCAATGACGTTTTATTTCTGGTTCTTGCTTATGAGTTTTTCAGGACGTGGAAATACTGCTGACAACACGCATGTCTCTTGTGCATACAAGAGATTATAGCTTTCGTCTTGACAAAAGAGTAACGTACTAAATCTACACTCAAATGAGGAATTTGGCTCTGAATAACATTGTTGATAGCGGCACTAATTCAAGCTCCTTCCTGCTTCATTTGCGAGAATAGTTGTACTGTAGCCATTTCTCATACACATTATTTAACAAGCTCTTCTGCAACACTATGAGGTTGCTTAGGCTTTGCTACTTTAAACGTCACTTGGTACATGAAGCCATCAGCAGTGATCAGGGCTGTGGAGTCGGAGAAAATTTTAAAGACTCCGACTCCGGGATGACGTTTTGCTCGCCGATTGTGACTGTTTGTAACACAAACGTGCGTAAGGACTTGGCAATTTTTTTCCAAACCGGGTCCTGTTTCAAACGAAGATCAGAAAATAATAGCGAAGCTAGCTCTCTGTTATCTCGCAGTGAAATTAAAGGGACTGGAATCAGATACTCCGCAGAGTTAATTTACTGAACAACAGAATATTGAAGCTGATCGTCATTTTTCTCCATCCAGCGAGGACCACGACTTTAACAAGTATCTTGATAAGGTGTAAAAAGACCAAATGAAGAAAAGGCGTCTTGATGCAAATGAGCCTTTGAACGCAGAGTTCGAAAAGTTTCAACAGCATTTCCATCAGGTTGTTGTGGAAATAGCAGAAAATTACAACCTTTGTTTGCAAACTGTCACTGGAATGACTTATCCCACTTTACCCCGAAATCATTCGAGATGCAGCTCATACAGTCACAGCTCTTCCTTCGACCCAGGTCAGTGTGGAAAGACTTTTCTCTGCTCTGAAAAAATAAAATCTGACCTCAGAGCTTCAGTGAAGGCAAACATTGCAGATGCTACATTATTACTTGAAACGTACGAATGAGTTTCGGTTCTTTTGTCATACAAGTCCAATCGCAGTCACTTTGAAGTTGAACTGTGGTGCTTTTCATCACAGTATTACAGTATGTCAAGTTCTGCCGTTCTGTTGCACCTTTTGTGTATTAAAAAATCTGTGTTGACTGATTCTTAAACCTTGCAAGTTTGTTGTACCTAGCTGAAGGCAGGGTTGTATGCATGGGCGGCGGAACGTTTTTCAAAGTGTGGGGACACAAATAGAAATCCAAAACAGTATAGAAAATTTTTGTGGTTTGAATTGGCAACTGTGACGTCACAAGCATTGAAATATGACGTCATTAACTTTTGTCAGCATGTTTAAGTAATTTTATGCAATGTTTTATAAGCCCTCAACGACCCCTAACTATAGGCGCCTAGCCAGAAATTTTCATAGGGGGGAAACAACAACCAAGTATCAACATTTCAATATTTAATGCCCCTTGTATTTGAAGCAACATCCATACAACATGCATTTATCTGGCGTTTTGTTCCTGAACAATTGTGTTCAGATTTCAGCCGGAAAATAAAAAGTCTATTTTAAATTGAATTGACAAGTTTAAAGGTTTGTATTCAGTGAAGTTCCAAGCTTTATTTTGGATTAAAGCCACCGTTTGCTCGGAAAAATTTCCTGCAAAAGCATTGTTAAAACTTCGTTGCTATAAGTGCAAGATCTGCTGTATGTTTTTTCCAGCCAATATCGCAGTTGAGCAAGAAGTCATCGTGGCTGCCACTATGACTGCGATTTTTGTATTTACACACTTCTAATATACACCAACACAAGCTCAATCGAAGCCAAGCAGAGAGTTTGCTCTAAGACACCGACTTCCGAAGCAAGTCTTCTACAAAATGTACGCCCATACAGGACGTGGATCCTTTTGTCAACCAATTCTTGAGCGACTAATTGACGTATGTAGCTGATAAACGTAAACGGTAGAGCAGGCGTCGGCAACCTACGGCCCGCCAAACAAATCATCCGGCCGGCAGCCCCTTTGCAAATTGTAGTACAGTAACTGTATGGCCCGTTTAGTGGTATTAGGCTATATTGTACTTCATAAATCTGCCCTCCTTGCAGCTTCATATGAAACAATAAACCATTGACCATACATACTAAGGGAGGACTTCTTTTAAGAAACCGCACTGTGCTACAATTGTGCTGTATTTCATATGTTAGGTTTCGCTATGAACTGTGAAAATCAGGAGTTTGATCTGATTCAAATTCCATTTTCTCTCAAGTTTTAACAGCATCATAAACAGCAAAGGAACGGAATTGTTGGAAGGAAAATTAGTACGGCCCGCCATACCCTGCAGAGTTTATTTTACCCCGCGACGAGGGAAAGGTTGCCGACCACTGCGGTAGAGTCTCTCCACGCGGTTTGAAAAATGTTTGGATTTTCTAATTGCACGTTATGAAATGAGACTGCGGCAGCATGATTGTACACTACTTAGCCCTACCCTATAAGCTTGCTTCCCTAAAACGATTAGGCATTTAGCTAGCTATGTAATGGTAATGGTTTATTGTTACATATGAATCAGCCAACAAGCAGAAGCACCATAAAAGCCATCGCATGCAGTAAACCAACCATTAGCGAAAATTAGAGCAAATGAAAACACAATGGCACAATAGCT
>JGI24158J21664_10006498_pt1 | contig 15410 bp, 8 predicted proteins | sample Ectturendosymbi3_FD_21664 | JGI IMG/M metagenome (IMG submission 21664)
TCCCTGTAATCGAATCCCCATACCGGATTACAAAGTTCACCTGAATTTAAGCGAGGTACGATTCGATTTATATTTCTTATCATAACAGAGCTGATGTTATTTCCTGTGACCTTCACGAGTTAGCTCCACCCTCTCGTGAATTTTTCTTCCCGCTTTCGGCCAGCTAGTGGAGTGCAAGCAACCGCGGGAGTCAGAGTCTTCAACAACGACCTACGGGCTGTTCTGATTATGCGTAACTGTGTGCTCTGAGAATTTCAAACACTGACCAACGATCAAATTTCGTTCTGCTTTCCATAAACTACCTGGACTATTAGGAGCACATGTATGGAATAATGCTCAGCACGCGTGCTTCATGATGATATCTGTCTATTTCGTCAATTTTCAATTGTAACGCAACGCTTGTTAAACGTGGAACATATTGTGCTTTCCCAACCATACCGGCTCGCACATGCGCCGAACGCGAGAACACAAAAAACTTTTACAGAGAACAGTTTCACGGCACAACATCGACAAGCACACATTCGCAGTTTGCTCAGACAGAAGAATGGAATAAACTATGTGGTAAGCTGCAACACGCGCTGAAAAAAAGTCAGCGCTTAGAAAAGCAAGCTTCTGCTTGCAAGTGATCTTCCACGTTCACTATAACTAAAATATATATATAGTGTGTATATATATGTATATATACACGAGAGTGTCGAAAACCTGCGATGACACAGTCAAAAGCACTACACCCAAACATAAAGTGTAACCCGACAAAGAACAGAAGTTCAACAGATGCACAGCATGACAAACTTATCCGAACACAGGTGGAACAATTGTAACCTAGAAGGGCACGAAAAGATAACTTATTTTTTGTGTAATGTAACTCTGTCATGCTCTTTCGCCATCCTATGCTGTCAAACAGAGACGCATTGTATTTTCCATTTAAGCGGCGAATACTGTTTCTTGGGCAATAGCAAATATTTTCTCTAAAATTAACTTGGTCGGCCCTTAAGTCCAAGTTGAAACCCGCACGTTACCCACTGGCGTGCACAGCATTTATAGTTCTTACATTATGGCGAAAAAAATACAGAATGCTTGGCAAGTTAGATCAAGATTGCAGCACAAACACACGAATCACAACGTAATACAAAAAACGTTCGTTGAGTGGTTGATCAGCAGCACGTACTGTGGTGGCTTCACGGACGTAGTTGCTTCAGATGGGTTACGTAAGCAGGTTTTTGTGAAATTATGGTCAAGATTACAGACAAGTTTTTCTCGCAACATGCACTGCGAAGTTTCAATGTTAAAAACACCGCAAACACCAACTGGTTCATTTCGAAACAAGGCCACATTGTGATGTAACAACACGATGAAAGAGTTCTGCTACGCACTGCCTAGATACACTTTTGGCACAAAAGATGTAGGAATTCGTACTGAAGCATGCGTTCGTACAAAAAAGCTACATTACACGCACAAACTAATATCGCGCATCATGAAAATTGGTTGTTTGCTATAATCAGCATTGCAATGGAAGAACACGCAAATGTTTTTCAACTTCCAAATGATCAAAGGCAGAATACATCTCCTACAGCGTGAGATTGTCAGAAAACCTGCACTACAAGATTACAAGGTCATGACATCTCACAGGATTGGTCTGCCGAAAAACATGCCTCGGGAAAAAACGTCAATAACAACTGATGACGTTGAATGGGCACCCGGCGTAGCCAACTGGAAAAAAATAACTGAGTGCTGCCAAACCCCTGTTTATAATACACAGGCTTCAGTGCAAATAAGAAAGCTTTTCACATAGCATGCAAAAACAAGTCATGAGACGTCACCCATTGCAACACGTTCGGTACAGCAATGCTGCGCAGCTATTGAAGGAACAGTTCGAAAAACGCGATGCAAACGGTACTGGAGTGAAAAAGGCAACACAGTCGCCGATTTAAAATACAGTACTACAGAACGTTCAAATGTGGACAACACAAGAGGTCCAAAACTCCTTCCTTACGCTTCGCAACCTAAATTGGCTAAACATATGGTTCTCGTTATATAATGACTAGGGCAACCAAAAGTCAATAGTCACAATTTTTCTGCCTTTTTAACAGTTTATGAAACGTCCATAAACCAAATTTCACGTTGATACCATGAGCCAAAAAAGTTTTTAGGTAAAAAAAGTCAAAATTTATCATTAGATCAAAATTTTCTTGTAGCAGTTTTTTCTCGTTATCGATATTTTATTAAAGTTACAATAACAGATTTTGTTGTTTTGGCAAGTTTAGTTGCAATTCTGAAATAGTAATGGGTTTGTTGGGACTTCTGACGTAATAATGTTGTTTAGCTCACTACTGGACGATTGAATATTAAATAGACTAGGCATGGCAATGCAAGAAACGTGATCTTACAGTTGCCTACTTGGTTTGGCAAATGCTCAATCCGTTACGTATGTATAGTGTTTCAACTTCATTCGCAGATTTGACTCTACTGTAGTTATTCATGTACTTATCAACATATCATGCCTAAGGTTAAACAATCAAATTCTTCAAAAGTTCGAAGTATACTGCATGCATATGCTTCTGGGCTTACCTCAACATCTAAGGGTGGATTAGTTTGGAAATTCTGTGACTGCTCAATGAAAAGCGACAAAAGATTTATGGTGGAAGCACATCGCCGCCGTGCAAAGCATCAACGAGTTTCTTTCATAAAACTGAAAGTAGCTAGACATTTCTGAAACATGCTGTACCAGATTTTGCAGATAAACTACGTTTTGTTTCATTTCAACAGAACAAACTTATCGGTTTGTTTTCTAATACTGTATATGAATATGCTTTGCTTTTCTTTTTTCAATTGAAAACGCAGAATATCGAAAAGTCAAAACTTTAAGTTTTTAGGTAAAAAAAATTGGTTGCCCTAATAATGACTGATTTAGCATACGTAATCCAGTAACGCAAATGCATTATACACAGAGGGTCATCACAGTATACGAAGAGCAGGTACGGACATCAACATTTACTACTGTCTGTGTATATGTAATTTTTAATGAAGCTAAGCGGGCAGACACATGAACTAAAAACGCAAAAAGAGGCACACAGTAAATCCGAGCCGATTTGGGGCAGAAACGTAGCCTATGCTTGAAACGATATCACTTCACACGACAAGTGCATAACGAACTGGGCAATAGAAAACACGGCGACGGAACAAAAAACGTTGACTACTAGGTGAAACAGAAGAACGGCAGTCTTGGTTCAAAGACACGCTGGCACTGGTCCGCAGACACGGATTACATTGCGACGTTAATATTAACACAGCACGCTCCAGTATGTCAAAGAAGGGCACGGCACAAATTGGTCAGGTCAGGAACAGGTTTGAGTCTACGGAAATCCTCTTCGAAACGACTTTTTCGCAATATTTTTTAAATTTTTAGTTGACTGACAGAAACTACAAGAAGAACAGCTGACCTACCTCCCGCTATACAAAAAAACTTTATAAGTGGGAATGAGACTGAACGAACTTCAGTCACTAACTAACAAAATAAAGCAGTCATCCAAAAGGAAGAACTTGCAATTTTCGGTTTTGGAAAATGAATTCGAAGTTGCAACTGTTCTTACCTAACGTAAAGATTCTCTTGTAGTAGTTTCTCACAAAGCCAGTACGAACTACGATTACAGCGCGGTGCAACCGCAGCAATGAACGCAAAATTGCAACGCTTGGACAATTTGAGACGTAATACAAATATCGCATTAATGCCGTGGCAATGAGTGGTTGGCGAACTCAGTACGCTTACAAGGACGTTCGTAGCTATGGATTAGTTATGAGGGTTTTTACCGCGAGTTGCCCAAAACTTTTCGAAAAGCGAAGAGGTAGCTCTGGAGGAAAATCAGAGCATATTTGGTCTTGCCAGCATGTTAGCGCATATACTCTAGGGCTTCATCTCATTTGGTAACGCTGTAGCACGAGTTTGTGAAGCACCAACATTTTGATAAATACATTTGCAATGCCTTTAAATGTTTCCTATAATGGCTTCATGGTTGTGGTTGTTGCCGTTCCCATCAGTTTAAAGGTTACGACCTGCATCGCCTGAAACGCCCTACATTTCATGCTGGAATCGGGCACAGTCCTTCGCAAGAACGCTTTTCGCTGTTTTTATGTATGGCTTCATAATTCAATCGTTGTGAGGTAACTAAAGGGAAAAAGGAAAGTATCTGGAAGTAAAAGAATGCGAATTCCGACAAAATAATCGGAAAAGCTTTCAACGACGGATCACTACCGAGTCAATTTCATGCCATGCGACGCAAGCGTTTTCAAAAATTTTTCAAAAAAAGTCTGTTTCGCATGACTGCGAACTGATGAAAACCTCAGGGTAAAACCGGCTAAAGCTTGGGAAGGCCGTTTATCTTTTGAAACATAAGAGTTTCGAAAAGTTCTTTAACCGATCAATCCCTTTCGCTGATCCAAGTTCGGCCACGCGTTGATTAAATTGCGAGAAAATACTATGTAAAAAGCACAGCATTTGAAAATGACTCAAAACCAACTAGGCGAGCAGCTGTGCACAAGGATTAATGACTGAAGTCGTTTTTTCTTGGGTTGCTGTAAACACTGTGATATTTCAAAAGTGTTTACGGCCCTTCATCCTTCAACATAAGATGAGTTGTCTTCAACGTATAAACGTCCACACGAATCTCATTTTAAAACGCGCTTGCACGATAAGCTTTGCATGGCGTAAGAGCTAAGGATGTTTTACCTATTGTGACCTCTGCAGCATCAGTACACAGCACAAGTGCCAAAAATGGAATTTCTAAAAATGCCCACGCGGCAACATCAAATGAACAAGCATAACCACGCCGTACTAATAAGGAATGGCAGTAGGTTTTATCGTCTCCATCGTAGTTAAAACTCTTAAGACGAGATATGCTATCCCTTTGACAAAGAAGGTTGTTCTTCACAGTACACGCGAACTTGTTTCAGCGTAGGTCACTACACAGTAGCAAACACCTCAACTGAGAACGCATAGCAATGGGATAAAAACAAAGCGTTGTAACAAACGCCACTTTGCATCCAACGACTGCGTAAAAATTATTGCCTTGTCTATTAGCATGGACATTGCAAATATCATCTGCAGCACCATGTATACTGGAAAAAGTGCATAGTGAAATACCAGGGGCGGAGCTAGGGGGGTGCCACTGCCCCCCCCCAAATTTTGCCTGGCCCCCCACAATTTTTCAGGTCTCTTTCTGAAAGTCCTACATTGACCATTGACAGCTCCCCTTGTTGCAAAACTGGCCCCTCCAGTGGCCCCCCCAAATGAAAATGTCTGGCTCCGCCCCTGTGAAATACTAAGCTGGGTTTACACTAGGGAGTTTTCACGCAGAAAACCGCGCGACGGTCTTGTTTATTTAACGTCGCCGTGTGCGCTGCTGCGGTGCATTGCGAAGTCATGCGAATTGATCCGGGTACGATCGCGCGAAGAGCGAAAATGAGCTACCGGACGAAAGCGTCTAGTCTAGCGACTAGCCCCTTGGAAGTACCAGATATTTAGAGTGCTTTACTTCAAAATAATCCTAGACTACGTGTGCTGTTCATTAAGGGTTTGGATTAATTTTGCCAGCATAAAAACTTAAGTGGAACATTTGTTGTTTGATATGGGTATGGTTTGATATGATCAGTAGTGAAAGTTATCTGTGTCACGAATGGTCACTAATGAGAAATAACTATTTTTCTATTTGAGGATGTTTCATGATTTAACTTCTCTTCATGCACATTATGTAATGGGTATCTGCAAATTATACCTAATCCTTACACATTTGCTTCCACATATCACTTGCTTTGCCTCAAATCTGACATGAAAGTTTGAATTTTAGCTACCCTAAAAATGGTTTCACTATGAACCTATCAGTAGCATTAAAAACATATCATCACGAAGCTAATCAGGGACTTAACCAAGTGAGCCTAGGGTAATTTAAACATTTAAATGGTGCTGAACCAACCAGCCTCCTAAACCAATGGTTCCCAAATTGTGACACGCATATCCAGGATTAACAGGTTGTCCTTAAAAATATTAACTACACTTCGCTAACTCTTCTGTAACAGCTTATTAAAATGGATTCTGGTGCAGGCCTATGCACCCAAAGAATCAGTTGTTAATAAATAGGCAAATAGCCTACTGTTTACTTATTAACGTGCAACAAAGCATATGAAGTTTCAATGAAACACAACCTTCAAAATGTCAGTTGTCAAAGTCAGTAGCACTGCACTGCCCGCAGTGGTGGCTAGCTAGACCGCCTTGCTGAAAGCCTGCAACAGCTCAAGCGGTTGAGCTCCCTCGAGATGTTGTCCGGGCAACAGCAATCGTCGCTTCTCTTGCGTGCAGTTTAAACGGGCGAACTGAGCATCTGCCGCAGCCGCATCGTTTCCGCGCGTAACTAACGTTGCGTGTAAACCCAGCTTTAGAGTTCAGGGCAAACAGTAGCAGAGAATATGGACGTCCAGCACTTACCACGAAGTAAATCAAGTACTGAATACTGTCTTTCAGTGTTCAGTGAAATGGCAATTTTTGAAGCTGTGTGGGAAAATTTACAAAAAAATGTGGAGTATGCCGTTTATGAACGTATGGGCGGGCGGGTGCAATGCCTTTTTTTGAGTTAAATAGAAAATACGTGTCATCTTCAAGAAGTGAGTTTCATCCCAAAAATGTCAACAACCTTATTTTTAAATGCCTGCACAAGGTCCGCAAGAGAGAAGGCAGCACATCAAGAAAAAATTGACAGAAATTATGGAGAAAGCGCCTACTTTAAATAAATAGGCCATTTAGAAAACACACGCAATGTTAACAGTAAATGCGATTGTAGGATGCACGCACCAAAAAGAAGAAAGAACATAAATTGCGCCTTAAAGCGTAAAACCGATACATTAACCAGGCGAAGATATTCGAAACGATTTGCAAAAGATTCCCGGATCCACAAAATCACTGGATTTTTTTATTGAGATATAGATATAAAAAAGCCGTTTTTAGTATAACACTTGCTTTTTTAGAGAGAATAGTCCTAACATTATTTCTTACACTGCGCACAGCACTGGTCTGAATGAAAGTCACTAAAGCAACGCTGAGACCGCAGACTGGAGCTATTTGAAGCTAAGCTCGCGAGCAGAGTCACGATCTCACAACGCCTGTTGTAAGCCTTAAAAAGACAAATCCATTTTGGAAAGGAAACTCGGTCGTCTATGTTAGGAAGGTGGACGCCATCTATAATTCTGCAGTGCCCAACTTTGACATCAAGGAAATGACGTCATACAACAAGTAAGGCATTTAAGTAACATGCTGAGGTGAACAGGAAAAACATTGTGCGGTATGACAAAAATCCATTTTAGGGAGTTGCCCATGAGCAACTTCATTTAAAAATCACAAATATAACTTATATGCAGCAAGAAGAACCAACAATTCACAAATTTGAGTGCCCTTTACAAAAGCTGCGGTGTGGAGTAGGATTCCACCTGAATGACTTGGCTTTCATCCATCCGCTTCAGGTAAATCCAAGTAGTTTCAAAATGCTTCATGTCTATTATTCAGTTGTAAAACTTCAGGTGGTTTGTGTTTTCGAGCCTTTTGATTGTAAATCTTTCGGACGGTTAACAGGATGATGCTTAGAAAAATTATTCCTGAACCAGCAATGCTGAGAACTGATGGAATGTCGTGCAGGACAACAACCTGTAAAAATTGAATGCTGTATGAGTCCAAGCTGGAAAATGTAGTTTTCAAAACAAATAGCATTATTTTCATTGTTTTTTATTCAGAGCAAAAAATGTTCAACAGTCTAATGTTTATCTTACAAAAGACTCTGCCACAACAACTCGTTTGGATCATCACATGGCATAAATGAAAGCTTTAAACGCATTCTGTTCACCAATACAAGCCTGAGTTTTGAGACCATACCAACAAGAATAATATCTATCAAACTGCTCAATTTACCAATCTTGTAGACAATGAATGTTTACCAAAAAACAAAAGACAAACTTATTATGTTTCACAGTACTTTTATAAGTAACATAAATAACCCTAACAGAATCAAACAATAACCACATTAACATCTTCCCAGAAGCTTTTGTAACTTGTGTCACCTGACCAAAATTTGCTGTTATATGAATTACCTTGGTGAGATGGGTACCACAGAATTCATCAAAAACAGAAAACAATACCAAAATACCACAAATGTTTAAATCAATAGTAAATGCGACTGAAAGTCATTTGAGGTCATAACTTTGTGCGTTGCATGCTCACTCACATTACAAAGTGGTTTTACTGGAACTAACCAATTATTTTGAAGGACATGATGGCTACTCAGTATCAACAAAACTAATGCATCGTGCTACATTGCAATACTTTTGTTTTAGTATACTGCATTGCACTTGAGCTCTGTTTATAGTCATGATATCTAAAGCAAACATTAAATTATGGCATTGCTTAGTATGATCGATGCTACAAACACTTCAGTCTAAATTGGCAAGGATTAAACATATCATTCAGAGTTAAGAAAGCACCAGGCAAATAAATTCACTTGAATATTATAACTCATATCAAATTAAAACCAGCACATTTACCTGCAGGAAGAAAATGAAGACAATCTGCAAAGTCCGCACAATAGCCACAGTGCTGGCTCTTTCATACTGTAAGCTCATAATCAGAAAAAGCTGAGCAAATAATCCCAAAATGCCAAGAAGAAAAACATGAGGAAGCTCATGAAAACACGGATATTTGAAAAGGCCAGAGGCAGCCAAAACTACTGAAGAAGTAAAAGATCCACAGAATGAGTAATAAGTGATGTTAAGCAATGCAGGTGTCTTTTTTCCCAACTTTCGCACTGTGACAAACGTTATGCTTGCCATAATAGCTGCAGCAACAGCAAACAAAACTCCAGCCACTTTATCAGGTGTAAAATCAGCTCCCAAACCACCAAACAAGAATGATGGTCTTGCGATCAGCACAACACCAACACTTGTGAAAAAGGCCAGGGCTAAATCCAATATAGTAAGAGATTCACCCAAAATAAAATAGGCCAAAAATGAAGTAATGACACTATTAGAGAAGGAAATGGTAATGGCATCTCCCAGAGAAAGGCGTGCAATAGCTTCATATAGAAAAATTGCAGCTGTAGATCCCGTAAATCCACGAAGAATCAAGAATTTAAACATTCTAGGTGGACCAATTATGTCCATTTTGCCAATGTAGCATTTGTATGAGATGAATGGCAACAAAATGCAGAACTGGAGCATACACCTTGAAAGTGCCATTTGTAATGGATCAATTGAAGTTATCAACTTTGCAACTAAGCCATTGAGTGAGAAAAGACACCCTGAAATTACACAAAAAAGAATCCCAATACCAAACAGAGTTTTTTTGTTGGTATGGGAATTTTTATGTTTATCACCAGGAGGTACATTGTTGTTTAATTGGATTGTGTTTGGTGGTTGACTTGCAGAACTTGGTTGATCTATAACAATATCCATTGTGTAACCTGGAACAAAAACAGATTTCATTGTACCCAATGCAGCCTTTAATAGCAACTATTTGATAGCAGAAAGCATTTGTTTCACACATGAAAATACATGTACAGTAACAGTGTCACAAAACTGTACATTTAAGAATTCAAAAACGTTTTCATGAAAATTGCCTAATTTACCTACAAATCTTAGACCATGGATTTATCTTGAATTTATACTTTTTGGATATGGTAATAACCATAGGAATGCACACCTGTCTAGAAAAAGTGAAGAACCTTGCCAGCATCACTAGAAATTAGTGCCCCATTCCTTTCTGTCGGGATCCCTAATTTCAGGGGAACTTTAAAAGATAATGTGCAGATATAAAGAGTAGAATATAGAGGAAAAGCTGAACAATAAATGCTTGCTGAACATTGCACAGCATTCACTTGCGATGAGTTAGTGTGCAACTTGCACTACAAGACTCATTGCAGTGATACATCATCAACAAATATAACAAAACAGACAATTTATTTAGCATTGAAAGAATGTGTGCACAAATGTGGTGCTAATATCCACATAGCTAACAAACATTTAGGCTCTTAGTGTAATTAAGAAATATGTCCTATTTCCAGTTCCACTTGAAAATTACATGACATGTGTAACTAATTCAGGATATAAAACAGAAGCTGTTCCATTATCAGGTTTCTACTTGCCCTTTGTCACTTAGGCTGTTTTATTTTTAAGTCTTAAAAAATGAAAAACGTTATCAAGCCTAAATTTGGTGTGGTAAGGTAGCATGTTAGATTCAAGTTGCTGAGTTGCTCAACTGCTGCATGTAACTGGGTTGAAAGGAAACACACTATATGCATTGTTTAGTCTGAAAAGCTAAAAAAAACTAATTTTGTGATGCAGCATGCAAAAATCTTTTTTATTTACCATTACTGATTTTTTGGCAGGAAACTTAAGCTTTTGAAGAATACATCAATGTTCTGAAAAAAGTCCATTACAGACTTAAATATTAGACAGTCTTGCTTCAATGTGGGTGAGTTTTGTCTTTCACTTTCAATGTCCACTTTACAAGTGCTCTCATTCGATCAATTATGATTTTTATCTAGACAACTTATCTGATTTCCATACTACAAAGGGGGAAATTTCTGTGAACAATATTGTTGCAAATGGAAAAATAACATTGACTGCAATGGTGAAAGTGTTTTTATTGTTTCTGTGGTTTTCTGCAGATAAATAATGAAATTTACTGGACATGATGACTATTGTACATAACATAGTATCTGCACATAAACCTTCATGTTTTTGATAAAATAACAGTGACAGCAAATCTATTTCCTCCAAGATCTTGATGCATGCAAAATCATTGGGCCTTATCGATAATGCAATGGTGAAAAATTTTCTGTTAATGTCAGTAGCATGCAAGTATTTTTAGTAGTGCACACATATGCATAAAGCAGGGTTTTTCGTAAGGAAAATGTTAGGTACCCGGTATGGCCCTGTAGGGACCCAATTTTCTCTAATTCTAGGAACCTGATGATCATTTTCTCTGATTATAGGGACCCGATTTTTAATTCTAGGGACCCAAATCAGGTTCCTAAAACACCTTAAAAAACCCTGGCATAAAGTATAAAATATTAAAAAAATGTTCATGCACTACAAGTTTTTGGTCGTGCACTTTGCAGTGTGAGTGTGCTATGCATTTTTGTATTCCTGCAAGTTCCTCAGCAATTAGCATTGTTTGAGGATTTCTGCATGACCTATTTCTAAAACTCATTCGCAAGATACTTACAGTATTACAAGCATTATGTTGTTTTAAAGTGGGGGTGATGGTGATGAAACTCATAAGGAAAACTCACACATAATATTGTAGAGTTTACAGAACAGCTTTGTTATGAGGTGGCTAATGTGACAAAAAACTGTTTTAATCAGTTTCAACATTCAAGTTTTACAACTTATCAACATGCTCATGGCTTAGAAATCCTACTATATATTTGTTTTTGCTCTTGAAAATGCAGCTGGTTCTTTACCTAGGTCTAATCAATCTCTGTGACCTTGTTTTTTGAACTGATTGGCTGGTTTCAGTGTGGCCTGCATACATTTTAGACATCCACAAGGCATACTGAAAAATCACAACAACCTAGAACATAAATTAGGCAAAAAAATCATAAAACCAAATTTGGTAGTCTCTTTATCTAGTTGGGATAATACTTAATAATAAACAATATGAAAAATATACAGTTCATCAAAATTACAATTTTTTTCAACTGATTAAAGTTTTAAGGAAATGGCTAGGGAACTGCCTGGCATGACACGGTTCGAACAAAGTGGTCAGTTTGTCACTCAACCAGCGTCAACCTGGTAGCCTACCAGTTAGGTTTCAAGTCTACCATGCCATTGGTTGTGGGTTCGCCTCTAATCTTAGCACTTTGCGTTTTCATAATAGTGACTACTTCACTTGCACATTTCAATTCATGACCAGTATTTTTTTTTCAAAATTTTCCAAACTTTTCCTTTAGGGGTTACTGTTAGGTTAGCTTAGCGTTAGGTTTGGGCTACAATTAAGATTAGGGCTATGGTTAGGGTTAAGTTTAGGGTTAGGTTTTACGTTTACCTTTTGCATTTAGTATGGTTCTACCAAGCCTACTGCATTCTCGTCATGCGCTACTGTCACATTGCAGGAGATGGTTGAATTAGGTGTCGAACTTAAAGATCCACAGGCGGTTCTATAGCCACTGCCAACTTTCACTACTTGTTGAATGTTACTAGGTGCCCTTTTTAATTGGTTTGTGGGCATTTACAAGTTATGAAAACTTCGTGCCAAATAGGTATCTAGCTTTGCTTGTACTATCAAATGAAGTTCTGCTGGATGTTTCTCAAATACAGAAAACTTAATATTCAAAGTCAGCCAATATAAAGCAAAGTCAGTGCACATAAAACTTTGTTACCTGATTGTGTCTAACGTTCAGTTCAATTTATTGCATTTTGTTAATTCAATTTTCCTGATAGCGTGAAAATTTAGTGTTGATTTATGCCAAGAATAGGGCTGGCAAGGGATACATGAATATTTTACTAAAGTTCACACTATACTGCAAAATTATTAAGTCCTCAATTTTTTTTCTTATTTTATTTTTGTTAACATGCAATTAATTCTTCAGCCCTATAGTGCGTATTCCATTTTATTGTATTTGTGTTAATTTGTGGTTTGATTCACAAAAATGCCTGAATAAACTTACCTCTTAAAAACATGCAAAACCAATCATCTTTAGGTTGACTTCGACATTGTCTATGTAATTTATCAAGTCAATACACTCAAAAGCCACAGCATCGCATAAGGTCTGTACACAACACACCCATGTAACACTGCACTATTACAAATTTGCCATTTGAATATACAGCGCTATGTTATATACTGCCTTGAAGCTAAAACATAAATTGCTTACCTCGTAGAAAAAAGCAAAAAGTAAAATAAAATTTTTGAAATTGTGAAGATTGACATATATGATCTTTACATGAAAAATTGCATAAGCCTATTGAATTTTGACTTGTGCATCTGCCACCAAATTTTTTTGATTTATAAGAACCCTTTGAGAACTATTAAGGATAATTTGAAGATATATGCAAAAGTATCCCACACTTACTTTTTCTCTTTATAAGTGTTGGAAGTTTTTGATCCAAGTATTTCCATACTAGTGAAACCAACGAAATGAACAGCAAAACGGTTTTGGCAGCTTCTTTATTCAGGTTAGATCGTCTTGAGAAAAATTTCTGCAGATAATAATGTAATTACATACAAAGTTAACTCGGAATAACTACTTTAAAATACACAATGAAATCCTCAAAAACTTTTATTCAATAATGCTAGTCTATCTCAGATACTGTAGTGAGATAGGCTAATAGAAGCAATCAAATTAATCAATTTTTTTTACTAGGTTTTGTTTTACTAGGGACAGCATGACAAATAGTAGTGAGATAGGCTAATAGAAGCAATCAAATTAATTTGCCCTTTTGAGGAGCACTCTCACTGCAATATGGAGATTTCGAGGCAAACAAAGTGATGTCCACCTCCAAGACCTCACAGACACGATGGACTTCAGCCAAATTCCTAGGCCCACAATCATATAAAGCTGAATGATGGTGTCAATGACATGACACCAGTGATCTTTGTGAAATAAGTGGTTAGTTCACAGAGGTGTAAGTTGACTTTTTATGAAACTATATCCTAGAAATAAATACTTCTCTAACATACTAAACGTATTTGTTTTTCATGTACCTAAAACGTACTGGAATAAATAATGTTTACTGCTAATATCACTGCAACCTCTGTTCATACCCTTGACTCTTCAACTTCATTTGGTGACACCATGCATCTGGCTGGGAACAACTCTCTCATCCATGCAACCCACCCCACTATGGTCTGTTTGTAAATTTACATTGCTTGACGATTCGAATGCACAAACATTACACATTGTTTTCTGCCCTTGCTACATGTTTTGTAATGCAATGTTGTGATAAACTAAAAATGCCTTGCTCTCTGCCTCACTACTATTATTGCTGCTCACTTCCACTTCCTTCACCTGTATGCTTGCCTTGCCTGCTCATCTGTACATGCCTCNACTCTTCACCCAGATTGCTAATGCTTGCCCACCGATCATCATGTGTTATGTTGATGTTTATTGTGTTTTTTTAATTTTCTTTTGGTTGTATTTTTTTGTTTTTTTGTCTGTCTTGTGGTACTGTTGTTTATTACTTGTTTGTCATGCTTTGCCTAAAAAAAAATATCAAATTAATCAAGGAAGGAATGNTACACAACTACGCAAGAAGACAGTAAAGTTCAATAAGAGCAACTAGCAAGGCTAAACGTTAGGAAGTCATTTGTTGACTNAATTAGAATTACTGCATGGATGTTGTATTACTGTACCCTGGCCAAGTTGAAGATTTGGTGCTTGACTGCACTACCGTAGGCGTATTCAGTGCGTTTAAAGAACCTCTTCACGATAACTATCTAGCCTATAACTTTAAATTTGCTGCACAGAAGCTAAATCAAACCCTTTCCTAGTTTGCTGCATTGCGAAAACCAGACATACACACAGTACTGCACAGTAGATGCAGTACACTAGCTTACTGTACTGTGTACAGTACTGATTGATTGTACGTTCAGTTGTGAAGTTAGAAAGCTAAAAACCTCCAGACTTCGTTGATGAAGCAAGATTGAGATCTACAGTCCTACACAGGATACTGTAGATCCATTCTACTCGCAAATCGCCACAGCACCGTATTCATGGCCACTTTTCAATTTTAGATGAATTTGAATTTCATCATCTGAAATTTATCCAGAACGCATCAGTTGAAACTGACGAAATGGTGCGATGAGTTGACAGAATGAATCAGCTTTTCCGGAAAAGGCTTTAAATGACCTTCTCGCTTCAGCGCACGTAGACGTAGTGACGTATTCCATGACGACATATTGTGCAACAACTCAATGAATCAGAAATTCGGACAAAGACAGACCTCTAGTGACCTGAAGTAACCTTCCTGCTTCAAAGTCCATTGTCTATAGCAGGGGCAGGGACGCCGGAATGGTAATGGTAATGGTTTATTGTTTCATATGACACAGCCAACAAGCAGAAGCACCATAAAAGCCATCGCATGCAGCAAACCAACCATTAGCGAAAATTAGAGCAAATGAAAACACAATGGCATATAGTAGGTATAACGCGTCCCGATGGGAGACGAAGATACCTTTCGGATTCAGAAGTAATCCATTTATGCATGGGTTCGATATCTTTTCTGAATCCAGGTCCATCTTCACAGAAACTAGTCTGCTTGAAAGACCTATGTCTCTGATAACTCAATCACTCAACTTCAATACATCAACACACATGATTAATATTTTGTTATTATTTTTATTTGTAATGAATGTAAATAGTGAATAAAATGCAAAGGTA
>JGI24158J21664_10006499_pt1 | contig 15409 bp, 12 predicted proteins | sample Ectturendosymbi3_FD_21664 | JGI IMG/M metagenome (IMG submission 21664)
GATTACGAAGTAGACAGAGATCAAAAGCCGATTCTACGCACCGGAAGTGACAAACACCATTCACTTGCGCGTCTCCCAAGCCTGAGCGGTTGAGCTTAATCTTAAAACCAACACGATCGTCAAGCGCTTCGCCGGCACCTGCTGTGAGGCCACAAGCTTATCGTTTGCGTTTCATCACCGCAGAGATCTCGTCGTATCCGATACATAACGTATCCGATCCGATACAATCGTCGTATCCGATACATAACGTATCCGATCCGATACAATCGTCGTATCCGATACATAACGTATCCGATCCGATACAATCGTCGTATCCGATACATAACCCACCACATTTGACTGGAGGCAGTTTTGGAGCCGCGGCCGATGCTGATGCCTTTCCTCAAGTTGTCGATCGACTTTCGGTTCTCGGGCTGGACGTAGATCGAGCTCGCGCACGACCTTTCGAAGTTCTCCTCGGCGTTCACCGGCGACCTGACCTGCTGGCCAATCAGCGGAGTGCGTAAAACTCTGAGGCATTTTTCGAAAACACGTTCGGTTCAGTTTCGCTTCTACTCGGTTTCTCCGCTACTTCCGGAGCGTCGCGAGTGGTCTACGACGCCCATCTCCTCTTGGTTGCGCCACGGGCTGCGCGGCTGCTTTCGCAGTGAACGTTACATTGCTGGTGAATTCACTGGTGGCGAGTCACTGGCAGCATCGCGCGTGAACCGTTCCCTTGCACCCACCCATCAACGCCGAGCACGAGGTTGGACAGGACGCAAGTACCGTTTTTCACGTCTTCGGTATGACGCGACCGGGAAGCGAACCCAGTCAACCAGTTTGGGTAGCGCGTGCTGAAGCAACTAACCACGCAATTCAGCCGGTAAAACACGTAGAAAAGAAAACATATTCCGACAAACGTTTCTTTGGGCTTGACTTCATGGACAATTCAAACACAAACGAAAGACGCGGTGGCGATGCGTTTTAACGCAGACCGGAAGCNCGACAGTGACCACAAATGAAAGTCGCAGCGACGTGCTGGCCTNTAGCGGCACGAGTCAAGTGAACATGGCGTCCACGGTGGCGGTCAGGAACACGTGACAAAAAACAGCATCGGTTTGAAGAACTTTGTACGGACTTCGAATTTCCAAAACAAAAAAAGGCAACTGTTTATCAAAAATTAAGACCTCGGATTTTTGCGATAAACTTCACAAGTTTTCTCAATAAAGACACCAAGATATCAAGAAAGTGACAAAACAACAGTGTACATCGACGAGCAAGTCCCCTATACTTAGACCAGTGGTTCTCGGAGTATGGGTCGCGACACAAACAAGGGTGGGTCGCGTCGAGACGATCCAAGCCTGGGTTGTTTATTTTCAAACTTATCATTGCTTGTCGTTGTCTGTCTGTAGCGTAGGTACTTGAGGAACAAGTAGATTGCTGACATTGAAAACTAACTTAACTTACTGCCAAAAATCATCCATACAATCATTTATACGCTGTTTTGAGGCTTGGGTCGCGTGGTGTTCACAAATCTCAGAATTGGGTCGCGCTCAAAAAAGTTTGGGCACCGCTGCCTCAGAAGAACATTAAACAAACGCACAAATCGCGTTAAAAGCAACAACTTACAGCCTCAAATGTCCCGTTATCTTGGCGCGGCGGTTGAACGGACAGTTTCAAAGGTAGTATGTGGGCTTCGGTTGTCAGAACATAGTTTTCGATGTCAATGCCTAGGTGCTCGGTGTTGGGCGTGAAGAGAAGATAGAGGTACTTGAACATCTCGGCGAGAAAATATGAATCCATACGGTCCTCGTGCTTGAAGGTCCGGACGTCCTGAAAATTTCCACCGAAATTGAAGCGGGCGGTCAAAGTTTTGCCAACGATTGCACGCCAGAGCTGCCGACTGGTGTTGCTTCATGTGCTAACCAATATCACGAAACGACTTTACGTGAAAACCAATATCACGAAACGACTTTACGTGCGAACCAATAACATGAAACGAATTCACGTGAGAACCAATATCACGAAACGACTTCACGTGAGAACCAATATCACGAAATGACTTCACATGAGAACCAAAATCACAAAACGACTTCATGTGAGAACCAATATCCTGAAACGACTTCACGTGCTAACCAATATCATGAAACGACTTCACGTGCTAACCAATATCACGAAACGAATTCACGTGAGAACCAAGTCAGACCCTATTCTTCATTCATATTATACAGCACTGACAACTGTCAATGAGGTGAAAACAGCAGCGGGCCTTTCTAGAACTGTGTGTTCGAACCAGAACCGGATCCGTTCCTGGCTTTTTGAGTTGCAGTTAGGGAAAGCGCGCATCTGATGGAGTATAGCATTTACCGTATGTTATGTGAAGAGGGCGAGAGAAGACATGATGATTACGTTGACTGAAAATGAACGGAATTTTGAAAAGCACGATGGTCGTTCTGGGAGTGCAATCGCTCTGAATCCTCATGAATTTACTCCTGAATCGAACGTAACGCAATAAAACATTCTCTCGCGACTAACCCTTTGAACCTGTTCTTACAGCAGTTATCAATATCAAGTACAAAGCGTATAAATACACGATTTACCTTTGTGCAAAATCAGTTCCAAAAACAGTTCGTTTCTAGTTTCAAACGCAGCCAAATGTACGCAAGCCGTGCATATCGCGGTTGCGTCTTGCACGTCCAACCACGTAAACGTCAAATTTTTGTACGTTTCTTCACAGAACAATTGGGAAATTGGTTTTAATTTCGCATATTGACATGTCTGAAACAGGCCGTTATCACTTTGGCATCACGCAAGTTTTTACACACAACCTTCACGTGAAAATCGAACGAGCCAAAGGAGTGTTTCCACGGCATGAATGCTTCACGACACTTTTTGCCGCTTTCACTGCCAGCGCAGACGAACAAACGTTACAACCCCGTTTTGTCCATCAGTTTTACTACGATACGATGCATACCGCAGCCAGTTACCACATCATCGTTTGACAACCCACTCTTCGCTGAGTCGAGCAGTGAGGCACGCATGATCAGCGAAGCGAAACTCGTTCCGCGTGGCGTTCAGACGACGACCGAACCGCTCTGCGGTCTGACCTAGGCCGCCACGATAGACAGGATCAAGGCCGCCTGTCTCGCTTGGCAGCCTTAGTTTGGCGCGTCCCTCCCCAGTACAACCCAGTGGGGAACTGATTGCCGCACGTTCGCGTCTTCTAACTTGTGCGCACTTTACGGCCCGAGGCCAAAACAAACGACGCCAGCTCACCTTGATTCCGGCGTAACCGCATGTGACGCGTGCGTGACGTTCGAGGTTGTCGACAATCGTTTTCCCGACTTCGATGTAGTAGGGGTCTCCGGTCGCCTGACGTCAGACACGACGTTTAACATGTAGATGACGTAACGCGCAGGAAAGACGGCGTAAGCAAATGCGGGGTGGAGCGAAAAAATATGCGAACAAAGTTAACTGAGGTTCTGCTATGCTTTAAAAATACTGATTGGTGACGTACAAAGCTTTTTGTTGCGTAACAAGTGCACCGACACCAATCTCAACCAAGCTCCCAAAATACTTCAGAGAGTTTCACATAAATCCACCACAGACTGGAGGCGAGGTGGTTTGCGTCTTTCAACAGCTCTGTGAGGTTCTGTCTGGTTCACAAAATCACAGCATCGCAAACACGCCCTGACGCCACTCGGGCATCGCACGGCAGTGGTGGTCATTACTACCACCAAGCCGTCGCCAGCATTTCGCAGCGTGGGGGTTGCAGAAATGACAAAAGGAGGCCATATTTTCTAAATACAATATTGGCTGAATGTAGCAACTAGGGGCCTAACACAAAGTGGGGGCCACAGGTTTCAAAGCTCCCCGCTGGCGACAGACCTGACTACCACGTTGCAAACCGCTTTCTCAGCAAGGTCATCATCCCAGCACTTTGAATGCTAGGCGTGATTACAGANTAAGCCAAGCCATCACGAAGACTGAAATTAANTCTTAAAGGATTTCACCACGAAACACAAAACTATAATGAGGCTCTGACGCAAGCGCGATGCCAAAAAAACTATNTCAGTCAAACAGAAAAAGACACGCTATGACGAAACCAGCAGNTTCTTCTAACTACTTAATAAGCGTGTAATCCTCTCGTTCGATTTTAATGAGACCAAGCGTAACAACAGGATGACTCATTAAAAATACATATTACCCGCGTCAGAAGATCAATTACGTCAAGCAATTTTTAAAAAATCTGAAACGTGTTGAAACTCAGTGACAGTCCATCTATACCTTGTAGAGGAGGTAGGTGCTCTCGGCGAATTCTGGTCGCAGCGGGTACTGGCCCCAATGTATGTCGAACGAAGTGGTGAACGCTTCGGGGAGGAAGGTGTGAAGGTTGAAAACCTGGTAGAGTAGCTCGTGCGTCTCGATCGCCGACTTGACGTCGCCTTTCAAAACCTGCAGTGTTTCCGTTTTTTAACGTCAGTCGTTCGCTGGCAGCACAGTGTTCCCGCTTGGAAATAAGTTTTTTTCACGGCTCGAATCCCAAGTTTTTCGGAATGCAGATTTAGTTGGTAGTCGACTGAAGCAGTTTTGGTGCTTCAGCAGCTAACCGTGCGAAAACCACAAACAGCGTCAAGTTTGCCACGCAATCACGGGGCTACCGAGGGGGGCAAAGGGGGCACAATACCCCGGGCGACGAATCGCTAGGAGGCGCCGAAAAGCCCCAACAACGCTGCAAGTACTTTCTTCTTCTGTACAGTGCATTTGCTCCCGAAAGACCTTAGGTTCGAACACGGGGGCGCCAAGTTTGTTTCTTGCCCCGGGCGCAATCTAAACTCGTTACGCCACTGCACGAAATGCATAACTTACTCCCAAGAGGGGTTAAAACGCACAGATCTAGCTTTCGTGACTTTCGAGATACAGTGAAACACGAAGGATGGGAGATTGCAAAGCTGCGAGGAACGGCAAGACAGAAATGAATCGGTGACCACAGACGCCACAAGGGAAAAAGTAAAAAAAAGTGACAGATACCTGCAATCCAGGCCAGAACGCCGAGAGTGCGTCGACGAAGTTTTTGGCGGAAGTTGTTGGTTTATGCATCAGAACATCAACCAGGAGAGGCCCTTGGGCAACGTATTGCTTAATGGCCTGAAACGCATTTTCACACTCAAGACATATTTCCAATATTAAGAGAAAAATAGGAAGAAGGGCTTTGCTCATTTAGGGCACGTGGTATAGGTTTTACGTCACCACGATAAAGCTTGCGTCGCGACCGTGAAGAACGCCTGGCATCACAGATTTGTGAAATTGGCACAGACCAACTTTGCAACGATATGAGAGTGATTTATTAACAAAAATACGAACATAGTCGTTGGCAGTTTATCCGGTCTGGTGCACAAAAGCAACCTTCGTCGAATTGCCAAACCAAACATTTAATTTCATTTCTTAGTCGCTTTACTAATCCAGAGAGGGGTGTATGGTGTTAATTACGGTTTGAGAAGTAGCATACAATGATACACAACTTCGGTCCGCAAAATAACGATTCGAGCATCTCACCAAATAGTGAGTGTTGAATCGATGAAGATACGTTTCGTCGCCGAGAAATATGTACGCCTTTAACAAATATTCATAATAGGAGTCGATCCCGGCGCCAATTCCGCTCTCTTTTCTGCAAAAAAAACACAATAGTTGATAACGCAGAAAACAAAAAATATACATTATGAAGATGTCATAACGTAGACGATATCGTATAAGAACATCAGAAAAAACATAACAACGTAAGAAAAAAAACATTTTGTAACGTAAAAAAGCGAATGATAACGTAAAAAACTAAAGAAAAGCAATATAACATGTGATTACGCAAGAAAAAGAAACAACATTTGATTACGTCATAGAAATAACACAAAAGCATTTTATAAGTTAAAAGCCAAAGATCACCCAACGAATTGGACAAGGCGGTCATAAAAAAGTTAAGTCCGAATATTTGTTTAACACAGGGGTCCGCGCGACCAAAAACGTGGAGTGCTGACATCTTTCGCGTTTTCAGGGCCTCGCTTTTTATGGGCCCTTTGGGCCTAAAAATTTACAACATCGATGGTGGAATATGTAAATTTAGAAATATGTGAATTAGATTAATGGTGGAATATGTAAATTACATTAAGAAACGCAGTTAGTTGTTGTCTGGTCCCATTCATCCATATACATGCAACAGTAGGAAATTGCAGTATTTGTTGACTGACTCCCACAAGAGCAGCGAGTGTGAGGGGAGAATTAAAAAGTCGTGGTACAGCCGCCTAAGTACAGTGCTTCACGCCAATAAACTGCCTTTCGTAATCATTCAAATATAAAACAACTCTATCGACGCCCTGGTTCGTTCCAGGAACAAAAAAGGGTCGAATTAATTCCGCAACGCAGCGTTGCGCTCGTCCCCGAATAGGAAGTGTGCAAGACACGCACGTGTGAGTTGCGCTGGATACCAACAAGAGGGTAATTTCCGGTGTTTTTGAAACCGGACTTTGTCAACTATTGCGAGCGGACTTTTTTCGAAGCGTAGCAACAATTTTTTCACTGCCACCCACACCAGCCGATGTACCAACCACACATCTCAATCATTTGACGCACATTTGCCAAAGGTGTTGAAGATCTAGTGCAGTGGTCTAACAAAGTGTGTCGTCACCGACGCAACTGGCGTCGTCAGTGGCGCAGTCTGCCGGTACATGTAGTCCAGTATATGTAGTCCGGTACATGTAGTCCGGTACATGTAGGCCGGCACCGCTTACCTGACCCATTCCCCGTTTTCAACGTTTAAAACCGTCCCCATCAGGTCCGAGGAGCGCTGACGTCTCGACCACAGAAAATCTATAGCGCGCTTTGCACAGTTTTCGTAAATGGGATCACCTGTCATAAAAATCACATTTCTTTTTTGTAAAGAAACTACCTTTCCCTGTTTTTTTAAACAGTCAAAACGAAGCGCTGCTTCCTACCGGTAAATCTCGACAGAGCAGCCATCTCCAGCAGCATAGTACCCGCGCAGGCGGTGCAGGTGTCACGGTCTTTGTCCTTTCGAACAGCCATGGTGCGAAGGTTGATCTGTTAGTGAAATAAACGCATTGTAAAAACGCTGCAACGAGTAAAGTGATAGTCAGTCTTTGTAAATCGAAATGCTCGTGGTTTGGTTGGAACACAGATGTGGTTTTCAACGGGATCGCCAGTGAAAAATCCGAGGTTACCTGGAAGGAATGCCTACGTGTTTTCTTTCAAGCCTCAGATGCACAAACAACAACGATCACCAATTTGACTAATGACGAAACTGCAGACGAAGGATCTCCAAACCAAAATCTGTGGAAATAAGGTTCCACGGATTTCGTTTGGTTAAGAACCATTGGACTCAGGGCTTTTTTAAAGATTTGACCTTACTGACCGCAAAGACATTTTGAGAGACCTCAACTATTTCATCTGAATAGCGAGATGGTCGTAAAGCAAGGTTGTACAGTAGTGTATTTTGATAGTGGTATAAAGCGAGTTTCTACTGTATTTTGATTGACTATTTCAGTCTCTCAAAACACCTTAAAAACTGACTCGACTTCAGGAAACAAACACTACTCTTGGTATTTTAATTGCGTTATTCCAGGTCTGCTTCTAGTTGAAATTTTAACTTCTTGACTTTGGTTTTAATCTCAGTGCTAATCCAACTCAACGTTGAAACAGCTCTTCAGAATCTGATTAAATTCGATGTGTTCATGCAATGGTTGTGCAAGTTTATTCGTTCATTCTGAAAAGGTTGGTTTTAGTTGTTAGACAGATATGATACTAAACTTTTAGTTTTGGTCTCAGTGTTTGCAAAATAAAACTACACATGTGCAAATTCCCTCGAGCCAATAAACAGCTTCAAACAAATATTTCATAAGTGCAGTTCAAATTCAAATTCAGCAGCACAAAATCTGCAAATGTCAATAAATACTTTACCCGACTCAATGGAATCCCTGAAGAGGTGTTGAAGGCAGGAAGAAGCCGATCACCTAAATCTCTTGCCAAAGTTAGAAGAGAACCATTGTACCACAGCATCCGTCCACGCACCTGTTGTAACTCCAAAGCAGCTGAATGACCACCAAGCAACCCCCTAAGCCAAAAGAAGGTGGTAACCGTGTACCAGAGCAGGGAAACAACTGAAACATACATTGACATAAAGTGCATTACCCGAGTACTCTGATTATGGTCTCAAAAACTGAAACAGTAACATCTGTTTCGAAACGAACATCCTTTTCAACCCTTTTAACAGCTTCCTCAAATTCATCATGAAGACCAAGAACAGCCAAAGTATCCAGTGTGTCCACAAGTGTAAGAGAAAAGCTAAAAAAACAAAATGCATTGAACTCATTCTTTCTTTCACAAAAAAAATTGAGTGCTTCCACTTATTGTTCATGTTTGCTGAATTAGAACTCAGAAGTGAAGGGCATCTACAGCTCTCCCTCCCACCCACACCTAACAGGCAGTTCGTTTTTACTAACCAAAGCCAAAACGCAACATTTGTTGCAGTTGGATTGTTTCAAGCATAAAAATTGCCTGAACATAAAGGCCATTAAGTAGTGTTGTTAACACTTATAAACCTACTTGCTGTCAGTTTGAAACGTTTCCATATAATTGACACTTACAGGCTCCAAACTAGCAAATTGTGTGGATCACATTTGCTTAAATATTTGTCTTGAAGCCATTTATTTACTAAAAAGCTGAGCAACAAACTTGAGTAAATTAAAAAGCTTATAATGGATTGAGAGTCATTAGCAATGTTTTAGAATAAAAATGAACACTTCTTTAAAGACTTTATTAACGTTGATGAAATTTGATAATTGTTTTTTAAGATTTTTGCATAGGCTTGCAACAAAAACAAGGAAGAGGCAGAAAAAACCATGCAGTTAATACAGAACGACTTGAAACAGGCATCAACAAATTTGAAGAAGTGGAAGAAAAATGGCAGGTTTTCAGAACACCTCTTCCAAGCACCAGTCCAATAAATATATTCTGTTGTTGCAGAAGCAACATCACATTATTGCTGAGTATGTATGGTAAAACTCTCCTGTCCCTTTCTACTATCTCAAGCAGTAGACTACGGAAGAGACATCAACAAAAATAAAATTGAAGGTCTTGGACTTGGTTTGGCCAGACTAAAACTTCAGCTTCTGACCAGCCACCTAGGCTTCAAATGCTGACTCAACTTGATCAGCAATGTTGATTCCACAGGCAAATTATGCCATAAAATAAGCACAGTACTCTGCTAATTTTCTAAATATGTTATACATACTTTTGCAGTAAACAACTATTACCAAATATTTCCAGAAATAAATTAATTCAGGTTTCAGCAACAGGTTTGCACTTATAAGCCAGAATTCCTGAGACTAGAGGAACAATTTTTAATGCTATACAACTGCATACAACAATAATTCAGGTTGTATCTACTGCCTACTATGATTCCAACTGCTTGATCAAGGAAAAAGTTAAGCATTCATATAGGTCAGATCTATTGAAGTGCTGCTAGTCACTAAGCACTTCAAACCACCTTGTTTTTTTGGGTTGCATTGTTGATAGCTCATCACAAGTGTGGAAAATACTGAATAATTACTTACTTCCCTAGAACATCATCTACATCTCCTCGAGATGGAGTGATTCCACGAACTCTTCCTTTGCATGCAATTGGCATTAATTCATCAGCAGGATATGCATTTTTCATGTAAGCTTGGTATGCATGGTTGAACATCTCCAAAACTTTATCTCTGTAAAATTAAAAGAAAGAAAAGACATCAGAAGAAAAGAGAGAAAAGAAAAAGACATCAGACATGCCTTGTGGTGTAACCTGTTAGTTGCAATTCACTTGCATTCCAAGAAAAGTGCAGAAAATAGTTGTTTTTGATGTTTCCTTGTAACAAATTAGTTGCAAATACGTTTGCTTAAACAACATCAAATAAACAAAATTTACAAACAAATAGCTATGCCTCCAACTAGTTGAAATCAGTTATTCAAAATTAGGGAGGTTATAAGGTAGAAGGGACCAAAGACATCATCCGTGGGGTGGCATACATGAGTGAATGAAGGTGGAACAGAGAGATTGGCACATGGATTAAACAAATGCAGTTCTGCATGAACTTTATTACTCTGTGGTCACAAAATGAGAGTTTTCAAACGCTACAAAGCTGTCAGTTTTTAAAACGGTCTTTGTTCCAATCCTCAGCTATGGCGATGAATCTTGGGTGATGACTGAAAGAGTACCATCTCAAGTACAAGTATGCTAAGAGTTCTAAGTGGTGTGCAGCTATGGAATTTGCAAAGCCCTGAATGACAAGCCACAGTTCCTTTGAGTAGCCATCTCAGCTACATTGGTTTGGCAATGTAAGCAGAATATCTCAGAAAAGATTGGTGAGACAAGTCCTACTGGCTACACCCATGAGAAAGCAACTCAGCAGCTGATTAATGACTTGGTGGCATGATTCCAACTCCTAATTTACTTGGTCCTGTCTTGGTGTAAACCCACCAGAACTGTCTGAGATTGTTGAAAACCGTGAAGTATTTTGGGTCTTCCTGAGGCTGCTGTCTCATAATCTTCAAGAGGAAAAGTGGGTATGAAAATGTACGAATGAAATTTAGGGTGAAAACAACAAGGTTCAACCATACAGTTTGTTTTTAGCAGATAAAAAAATGCCATTACACTTGCTTTGTCCCTTTGTGACAAGAAATGCATCAACTTCAGAAGTGTGTGGCAAACCCATTGTACCAACTTTCTCATTTTGGAAGTAGCTATGTGCCACGATTTCCAAACAGGAAAAGGACACAACGCCCTTTTCAGTGTCACTATGTGGTTAAAAAATCCAATCAAAAGTTTCAAGGTGATCTTCCACCCAATAGATTGCAAAAGTTGTAACAACTGTGCTACATCATCAGAGTTTTAACACAGGATCATAACTTCGTTTAGGACTACATTCCTATGCATGGCAAGTTTTGTAATGAAACTAAAATGAAGTACATTGTTTATAGAAATTTCCTACATTTATGCTCAAACTAAGGATAAAAAAGTCATGACGGCTATGCAAGCAGCACATATTATTAATGAGGATCATCGTTTGTTTGGAAAGAAGACAAAAATTATTTTCATACTCGTTGCAGTAGGACAGTAAAGACACCTTCACAATGTTCATCAATTAAAATAATCCATGCTGATTGTAACATTGTTGTTTCTTGTATCTGCCTGTGTATTAGTTTTCTGTTAGTCATGTGTGTATGAACATCTGTCTGTGCTTGTTTTTGTGTCTCTGTGTCCTGCCTTTTCATTAATGTTAGGTTAGTTAAGTTAAATGCATTTTAGAATAACTTTGAACAGCTCTCTACTGCTCCCTTCGTTACACTCATGCAAAGCCACATGCTATCTGCTTTTTTTGGCACAAAATGATGCAAGATGGATTCATGCAGATTTTATTCATTGACACTGTTGCAACCTCTCGGTTGGCGTTGCATTGAATGTGTGATTCACCACTAACAAGATTATGGGCAAAGAATAATACCCATGTACTATATTTTTTGCGCTGAGACATTTCGGTCATGTTTTGCTGAGATTTGTCAGTAAAACATTTCGTGGTTGGTGCAGTTCGTTGTAAAAAGGAAGGGATGTTGTTGCAACCTCTTAGTATGCGTGTTGTGTTGAATGTGCGATTCACCACAAACGAGATGTGTGGAAAGAATAACACCCATATATATGTAGCACGAACAAGCAGTAATAGAGTGATCTCGTCAGGTTATCTCTGTTGTTGCCGTTGCCACAGTGTGCAGCTTTGTGCACTTGCCGTTCAGATTTAAGCTTCCGATTACAACAACACTAACATTACTAAGAGGAATCACACACTGGCTAGATATCAAAGGCGGTTATAATCATTCAACATGTTTTCATGAGTTGCTACAAAGTTGTATATATTGGACAAAACATATTTATTCAACATGTTACAATACTTTTCACATTAATTATAACAACTTTTCAAAAACTAAGGAAGTTTTCTTTAAACTTGGCTTCAAAATATGAGAAATAAGATTGTTTACCTCATTTGCAGTTGTTGCATAGATGTGCTGGCAGCTGGGCCCCATGCTTTACCAAAAAACAAAGAACCACAAGCAAACAATAGAGCAAAGATATATAACTTTCTCACATACTTCAGCAGAAATTTACTTTCCATAATGTACAAGACTGAAACAATAATGCTTTTGGCAGTCACATGCTACTTTAAACAAACCATATCATTTTAAAACTTGGAATAAAAGAAACAATATAAAAATATTTGACAAAAAGCATTAGTTAGTCATTGATGAATTAGAGCAGTCATAGGTGCATAAATTGTGGCTCGCAGGCCATGATTGGTGGAGTCAAAAGCAATACTCTTACTATATCAAAAAATACCTTTGCGAGAAAANAACAAATGTACTTGAAGCAACAAAAGCCTACCAAAATGTCTATGAAGACAATAAGCTTATTCCCCAATAGATNTTTAACTTATAAATTATGATTCAAATGCAGTATAACACCATGCTCATACATACTNAGCATGTCATATACAGTAGGTTTCCAAATAAAGTAGGGTAATTTCATTGAGAACTATCATAATAAAGCATCATGAAAGACATTAAATTATTGTTAGTGCACATTTAAATGCTGCTATTGGAAATTTTTTAATCAAAAACCTTGAAAACATACTAGGAATTTGGTTAAAATCTGCAACCATCAATTAGCCTAGTCAAAAAAGTTAAAATATATGGTTTCTCAGACAAGACACAGGGTGGTCAGATCTATTTCTTGCAAGGGGCCAGTCTATTCTAGAAAAGGGCCAAACAAAAATTTTGGAAACAGCAAGTGTTATTTGGGACCAAATTTCTGAAATTTGGCCAACCTGCCAACCTTGCTTTTAGGTGCAAGATATTTAGGTTACATGCAGTGGCATTGCTATAATTATCTAGTCATTGTCCAGCCTCTTTAACAGCTTTGAGCTTTTTTATCCTTCGCAGTGACAGTTGAGTGTTTAAGTATGACACATTTGATTTACACACACCTTTGCAATGCTTTGTAAAGAACACATATGTTGTTGCGCCTATTTGTTATATTCCAACAATATAACAGCTTAAGACAGGGTCGGGTGAACTTTTATCTCTACATGTAGCATGCCACATTGATTTTCAGGTGCCATCAGCCAGAAGTATAGCCAAGAATTTTGTTCGGGAGGGGCCAGTCACTGATGTCGTCTTGAATCCGACTGTTAAGTCAGTGCCGCTATACCAAACAGTGTAGCAACTGATGCTGAGACCGACAAATGCTAGAAATACAATGACCTTCTCTTCTTGACAATTGAATTACTATTTTCAACCAGTTGCAATCGAAACCACTGGTGTGTATGGCAAGTCCACTGCCCCCGTCTTGAACTGTCTCGCAAAGAAACTTGTTGACATTGCAGGCGACCCCAGGGAGCAACAGTGGCTCCGCCAGCACCTGTCTCTGGCCATGGTCAGAGGGAACACCGCCAGCATTGGCCTGTGTGGAAGCTTGGTTGATCTGACTTTAGCCACCCTCAGCCAGTGCATTAACCAGTGTTCCTGCCCGTCATTTGCCTCTCTTCATTTTATAGACATTGGCTTCCGAATGTCTGTGTTTTCTGTGAGCTTTATTGCCTTCAGTATGTTTTTTATGCTTTCAGTTTCTGTAAAGCCTCTGCACAGTATTGTTTTGCTCCCCTTTTCAGCCATCCTGACTAACCTAATTTTGTTTATTTTTCATGTACCTAACACCACTGTATTACTGTTTACTGTAAAACCTTTTTGTAATCTGTCTTTGCCTGTGCCTCTGTCTGCCCAACACCATTTGGGGGTGCTATGTGCCTGGTTGAACACACACACAATGGCGGTACTCCATCGTGGTCTGTATAATTTTACTGCGCTTTTCATTTTGGAAATAAACTCTAGTTGCAGAAAAAAAAGTTTGTTCCTTCCGCTTATTTTCTAACAGTTGAAAATTAAATTGATATAAAATAAAGCACCAGTACAAATCTTAGCCAGTTTGTTTCGGGGTGGGCCATGGCCTTTTCGGCCTCATTCTGGCTGCGCCGCTGCCACCATTGGCTGGCAGACGGGTCACGACTCACATAAATAGAACACTAACTAACAGCGAGGTTTAAACAATCAATCAAAACAAATGATTTAAGAATTGAAAAAACTGTATTAATAGACATTTTTATTTTTGCTAAACACACTATGTAAAGTCAAAAACTTCTCTACATCAAAAATTCTCAAGGCTGGGCCATAAATCGCCCGCGGGTCACGCTTTTTCCTACCCTGCCAAGTTAAAGATTACTGTAAAATATTTTCCCCCAGTAACAAAACGCCAGTGCCCAGTAGCCCAGTGGCCTACGTCATATCGCAAGATGTCAAGGAACTTTACCATAGAAATTCACAAACCAGACATTGAGGCCACATGGCAAAAATAAAATGCGAGAACAATGGCTATTGAACACGTTCCACATAACATTCTTTGCAGTGGCTGACTTTTTCTTTATTGCAAAGAGAGTTCAAAAGCATGCTGATTATTATTCTGCAATGCTGCACACGTCTACGTGGTTGAAATAACATGCGAGTCACAGGCTATCAGGAAAAACTGGATCTTGGCTAAGATGCATTATCAGCTATTATATTCGTGCAGCGTTCTCCTGTCCATTGTCCAACGTCCAGGAATTCTTCGACAAATAAAAAATATCTCTAAGACGCGTTACATGCTATATNATATAAAAAAAACGNAGCATGATGTTCAATAATTTTGACAGTAAATTAATAACATATTCTATATGTTTGNACTAATTGAANGCTTTTGACTCCAGTAACCATGAAATTTGACGTGATAAATTCTCTCATTATTGTATAAGAAGTATTCTACATCAACTATTCTCGAAATATCTGCATAATAAAATGAAACAAATCAGAATAGGGGTTTATAATCCTTCATTCAAAAAAATAGATATCTTATGGGTTCCATCAAGGTTCTGTCCTCGGGCCTTCATTTTTCCTTATTTACATCAATGATATCGATGAAGCTTTTTTTTATACTACCTTATTTTCTAATGGTATTAACCTTCATACATCTTATCCTTGTTCAATGCTGTTCAAACGACTGTCAGTGTCAACCTCTGAAACAAGCGGTATAGAGCTGGTGAAAAAACACAGTCATTGGAGCAGAGTGTAGAAGTTTTTAGTGGAGACGAAGTCCATGAAAACTATTCTTCTGCATGGAGGCTGTGTTTCGATTTTTGGTCATGAGCCTTACATACAGATAGATAGATAGATAGATAGATAGATAGATAGATAGATAGATAGATAGATAGATAGATTTATTTGGCGGTACTGAATTAATTGCGCTAGATAT
>JGI24158J21664_10006501_pt1 | contig 15407 bp, 14 predicted proteins | sample Ectturendosymbi3_FD_21664 | JGI IMG/M metagenome (IMG submission 21664)
TGCTCAGCTGGCGAGTAAACAAGGTCCTTAGACGGCTAAAATTGATAATACGAACATAGAGACGGCTAGAAATGCTTTCCCTATAATTCATGATACCTTTCGCAAGAAATAAGATGTAAAAGCTGTTTCTAGTAAGTTCAGGTACCGCTATTGTTGCGTCAGCGTCATAATGCGGCCCGCGGGTTACCTTTGAAGTCCTCATGTGGCCCACGGAGCAATTTGAGTTTGAGACCCCTGATTTAGAGTGTGGTTGTGACATCACATTTCTATAACCAGTTTTTGACTGTCCAAATAGCAGAAAACGCCTACTTTGTGGAAAATTTTGAGCGACAGGTTAAAGAAATTTCGGAGATCAGAATACTGTCCCAGGGCAGCACTCAAATAGAAGCAGCGGCGCAAGTTTGAAACCAGGAATAAAACCAAGACTCGAAACTGCCAGGGCAGGTAAAACCTTGACAACCTGTGCTTCAGTTGGGTGCATGAGCATGTTGATGGCAGTCGAAAATGGTCAGACTAGTTGCATAGTAACAGGTTAAAAAAGTTTCAATTGCATTTTCCAGAAGCGCATTGTACAGTGACCCGCAACTACCCTAAGCAGTGAAACCACAGATTTCACAATATTATTTGGTTCTTTAACAAAACAAAAAAATTGTGAGGAAAAAACAAGAACAAGCGAAAACGCATTCACCAAAAGAATCCAAACATCACGTGGGGTTCCGTCACCAGTCGACGCAAGAAGGATCTGGCGTTCTCGAAAGACTTTAGCCCAGTGGATCGGTTGCGATTTCTGCNGTGATGGCGTGATGTCAAAACACGAACCACAAAAACTAAAAACACCTGCACAACAAAACTAGCGACTGCAACTGTTCGATTGCCTTTCGTCGACACCGATAAACTTTTTGCGAACAGGGCTTCAGAAAAAAAGCGCGAACGTGCACACCGGCCCGTTTTTTTTCAGAAAACGCCGTTCGTGCGCACACGCACGAAAAACAGGGTGTGGTCGAAGGCGTGGCACTCCACCGAAAAAGGTTGTTTAGGCGTGAATCCTGCGTCGCAGATCATTTCTTTCCGATCAATTCCTTCAACAAAGCCTCTGCGTCCTTTTTTGCCTGCGACAAAATATACGCAAGAAAAGTTTAAGCATCACCACAAACCGTTAAGGCGTTCATAGACATTATCGAAGCAAGCAGACAACTAAGGTCGTCTGGCGTGCTTATGAACAGTCTCTGTTTATAGTTGCACTGAGCTACAGTAAGTACACTGACAGTAGGTGCGGGTTTTCAAGGCCTACATGACATCCTCCTCTCCGTGATATATCATCAATAGCTTCTAGCAGCTCAAATTTGAATGAGCGGCTTGCGCCACTTAACTAAGACATTCTATACTGCAAAACGACGCGGTCATGTTGAAACGCAAATGGCGCAACAGCAACGTCGCGCCCTACTGGCGGATTGCTTTTCATAACAATCAACCTCACGCACAAAACAAAGCAAAAACTTTGGTTGAATTATATCGCAAGGCAGACGCAGTTTGTGATCTGAACACTGCGGCGAACGTCGGTAGGGTCAAACTGCGAATACACAACATCTGATGTGCCAAGTACACAACACTTGTGATGGAACTGAAGAAAGGACATGCAAACTTCGGCGCAGACCTGTTCGTCCTCGGTGGTCACGGTCGGATGGTGAACGGTCCGGTCGAGGAAGAGCATGGCTCGCTTCACGTCACCCATCTTCTTGTATGTCTTGCCGAGCATCAGCAAGTTCATGCTGTAGAAGTTGGGATCCACTGCGGACAAGTGCGCAGAATCGGTTACAAAACTGTCCAAAGGCGGGTGTTAGCAAACCTGCACGAGTGCGCACGGGGAATTCCGCTTGTGCCGTTACTACAGTTTTCTGGTTTGCTGAAGTTAACGCGACCTATAGTGCAAAACTTTGCACGACCGCGCAGCATTTTGCGTGTGCGAGGACATGACGCCACAAGTGCACTGCGTGAGACGTCGATTGTGGCAAGCAGCTTACAAAAAATAGTGCACAGCAGTGACAAATGACAGCTTGGCATGTCAAACAAAAGTGGGAGCAGTGGCGTGCAGAGGGAGGGATGAACGGGGCGACGGCCCCGGGCATCCAAATAGTCAAATTGCAAAACTCAAAATTTGCATCGTATTTTTTAAACGCTGCGCATATTTATCCACCTTTTTTATCTGATCGCTTCAGTTCAAATGTCTGATGCTTTTTGCAAATCTTCATTTTTCTTCAAATTATTTAACGCTCCTGTATGACAGCGACCAGCTGCAGTAGTTGTTGGTGCATTGTTTCGGTGTTGGCGTCTTATTAGTACTGCTTTTATGTAGCAACAAAAACCTTTCTGTGTGCTTTGTGGTGCTTCAGGATTTCGGTATTTTCTTGTGATTCCTCTATCANCTTCATTATGTTGACGACGTGTGCAAGCCAAACACACAAAGAGTGAATATATTGTATATAACTGGTAAAACACCAAGTGCCAAATCCTGGTTTAAATGCAGTAACACAATTGGCTGACGACCTGATGCGAAATGCGTTGCAAAACTTTGAAACCTGTATTAAAAAATGTACATGTCTCTGTGTGCAATGAGCAAACCGCCACCTGACTTATTTTTTATTTTCCGTCAGCTGTTTACCTCAAAATTTGACGTTAAGATGCCTTTTCGTTTCTCACCCACTGATAGTTGGAGCGCTGTAAAAGTGTTTTTGCTCCTCTCAGTGTTGATTGTGTTCTACCACCTACTCTGTGATGCGCTATGGCGAACCGTTTTTGTGCTCTTGTATTATTTGATTGTGCTCGTGATGTGCGACATGCGTCTGCGACAAAATAAACTAAATAAAAATAAATAAAATGCTGCAACTAGATGATTTTTCCTATTATAAGGCTACTAACACACGCTGTATGGATTTATTTTTCGAAATTTTTTTTGGTCAACACTGGTTTTTACGTATTCAAATGCCCGTAATTTTCAGATTCTTCAATACCAGGGACCTACTGTATACTCTAGGTAGGTGTGCGGCGCACCCCCAATCAAACTGGTAGTGACGTGACTTTTCAAGATCGTGCCATCAAGGGAAAATCACAAAAAAGGATTAAAAGATAATTATGGACGTCAAATTGCTTTTCTGAGCCAAATTTCAAAACTGTCCTATTTCAACTTGTTAGCTGACTTGGTGGTGTGCATGTTCGTGCCATCACTAGTTTCCCGATTCGTTTCTTGATGCAGCGACCCTGGGTATGCGCTAGTACAGCCGCATACCTGTGGTTGCAATGTTTGCATCATTTCGAGCTTCGTCATTTGATTGGCAGTTCAGGTGGATTGATCGTAACGGCTCACACAAGCCCGTATCTGTTCTGTCCCTCCAGTAGTTGTACATGTAACAGCAGCATCATAAAAAACGAAAGATTTCTTGCGTACTTTATGCACATTCTCACTTCTTGTGTAGTTTAGCAAGTTTCAAACTGTCAGCCCTGAGTGTCCGCCATATCCCAGCCGCATACCTTCTCTGGTCGACTGCTATTTGTCGAGACATTCGCGCAGCCTGATGTTTTCGCAGTTGTGAACTGCGCTGGCGTAGCACTGAGTGTGTTCTACTCCCCTGTTTTAATGCGTTGCCGGATATTTTGGCAGTTCTGTCTTAGGGTTGAGTGCTGTGTTTTGCTACAGTCTCCAAACTTCGAGCGCTGATATAATTTTTGTTCATTACAGTGACACATTGTACAACAGGTAGTAAGGAGCATACTATGCATGTTGTGTCAACAAACTTCGCCAGAAAGTTGGTTTGGAATCGAGAATATGAGGTCATATTGTGACGTCACAAACAGCGTATATCCGGTAACGATAATAATTGACCACAATACACCACTGCTCAATACTAGAATTTGGTAGGGGGCATACAATCAAGCAGTCGCCCCAGGCATCACCAGACCTCCGCACGCCACTGGGTGAGAGTGATTTGCTTCTTAAAGAACAGCATTTCAGAATGTCGAATTAAGTTAACCGAGCGGTTGCTAAATAACTATGGGACGCCGTTTGTAAACAACAGTTTGGTATTGCATCGGACACATTCAACACATAAACTGCTAAATCGGACATATAACACATCAACTGATATAATGGTCAGATGTAACCCACCAAGTGCTACATAGGACAGATGTGACTTACAAAGTGTGCGTTATTCGTAGTCAAGCAAATATAACGCTGAAGTGTGAAAGCTTACGTAAGGTTGATTGGTTCGGAACCAGTCATTCGATTAACTGGTCGCGCTTTGAGTGCTATATCTGTTTAACTGCTACATCGCCACTTTAATTTTGTATCTATTCTATATAGCACTTGGTGTGTTACATCTGTCCAATACAGCACCGTGTGAGCTGAATGTGTCCGATTTAGCAGTTTGTGTGTTCAGTGTGTTCGATATAACAGGAAACTATATTTGTACAAACGGCGCCCATAAATAACCGACACATCAGCGATGTTTTACAAGTGGAGATTAAAGTCTTCGTTTTGCAACAGCATAAGGGGCAAAGAAAACTCTGTAATTCAACTAAAACAATAGGTTCGTCAAAAAAACACGAACCAAGCAAGATATACAATTTGTTGTGACTGTTTCCGTTTGAGGCCAAGTCAGCTCATGCCATCTTCTTTGAAGGGTTTGCTCATGGAAACGTAGCCGCACGAAAGCTAAAACATTATGGGGAGAAACAACGATTTGCAGCTTCTAGAAAATGCCCAGGCCAAAAGCCACGCTCTCTCCTCCTTGCTTTCACAATATCTGAACGACTTGGAACAAGGCTGCACGTTTGCCCAACTTAGAGAAACTTTGTACAAATATTGTCTGACGCTTCTGAATTGTGCCATGCATTTAATTTTTTCTCAAACGTTTGTGGAATTTTTTCGACTTATCTCTTACTTTTCAACCTCGAAAGGGCAACTGCCCTTTTTATTCTACCGCTTTTCACAGCTATGCTTGGAAAAAATTACCGATGTCACTGTGCAACTTAGATCGGTAAAGCCGCACAAAAACGCAAAAAGTAGTCTCCTAACCTCGTTCGGCCTGCATGAAAAACTCGGCGGCCTCTTGGTACGTCGACGTGGGAGGTGTGGCGAACAAAGCGCCGGCGATCATACGTTGCCACCGTGGCATGTCGGCGAAAACGAAGCACCACATTCCCATGCAATGCAGCGTAGTTGCGTCGTTGGGGTTAAGTTCTGTCGCTCTCTGCAAAGCGAGCAACAAACTCGGTACGGTTTTGCGAAGTGCTGAGCGGGAGCCCTACGCTAGTAATCCAAGTACGGTTCTTTTATTCGTGTGACAATCGGCGCCCGGCTGAATGCTTGCGCTTTACAAAATAACGCCACCGCAGAATATACTCGAAACTTTTAACCTTCGTTGCCGGTGCGCAGTGATAGCACTGGACACTGAAACACTGCGCATGCGCGCAACCGATTGGAGTCAACAACGAAAAACCGAGGCTTGCGCTATTTTATATGCGTTGCCGGTTGCATGCGGATGCAGTGCATTGAGTGTTTTTCTGGGGTCCCGGCATCAACTACGGTCATAATTTAAATAGAATTGATGTGAACGTGTCAATTCGACCGATAGATAAGAGGCGTATGCACGTACTGATTGCCTGCCTTTAATATTGACGGCGATCTGCGATCTTGAGAACAACTAAGGTAGGGTTGGCGGGCATTGACGCAACACAACAACTTAAAGCCCATTCATTAATACCGTGCCCGAAACGAAATGGAGCCATGGGCGTTGGAAAGATTTTTTCCAGGGTGGGAGGCAACAGTGTATTGTTCCAGAAAATGTCCGAAGGATTTTTTCAAGGGGGACAACAGTGGTGAAATTTCATTTTACCAACTCGAAACTAAGATGAAATTATTTTTCTACTAAAAATTTGATATGTTTATCAGAACATATAAAATTTCAAAATCCAGGGGGTACCCCCTTCCGACGCCCATGAATCGAGCACTGCTCATTCGCCCCAAGGCCCTAACCCTCACCTGCAGATGGTCGCGTATCACGAACGCGTTCGAGATTTTGACTTTTGTTCCTTCGTAGTCACCGACGTCGCCGAGCGTGATCGCGTACCACTTGTGCGGCGCGTAGCTGTTTTCATTCGCGTCCAGCGCCTTCTTGGCCATTTCGAACGCTTCGTAAACAAGGTTTTTTTTCTCGTCGCCGGAGATGTCCGGGGTCTTTAGCGCCAGGTCGCGAGCGGCGCGAGACAGACGCCACAGGATTTCGGAGTTACTGGTATTGCCAAAGCTAAAAAATCGAAATGTGAACAAATGGTTTCGCGCCCGAGGTGTGAAAATCACGAACAGTATGATGTGGCAATAATAAACCAATCAACGGGACGAAAGCTGCTCTCGCGAGCTGTTAAAACACATGAAGGGTAAATTGAGAAAAATAGGATGCTTGCATGGAGGGAAAAAGGCAAACGAGTTTACAACAGTTATTTCGGTTACAACCATCAACAAACCAACGTGCAGTTTCGATACTTCACTATGCCTCCAAACATTTTTGTCCGAGGCTGTTACACAACAGTTCGAAGGCCGAACATGTAATCACGGTTCAAAATGAAAGAATGACAAGAAAATGCATGTTATTTAATAATAAGAGTAAATTTAAATGGAATATTCAAATTGCCTCTTTGATTTTAGCAGTGGGAAAATCTGGCTTTAGGGAGTATGTACCTAATACTAACATAGACCTCAGATTGCGGCAACATTTCAGCTAAGGTTAGGCCAGCTTGCAACGCAGTAATACTTGGCAAACTGACATTCACGTGGCCGTCTTACGTAATGTCATTGTTTCGGGATATGTTTCATCCATCATATCAACAATTTTTTCGTAAATATGTTATTTGTTCATTTGTCTGCTATGGATTTCAACGTAAAGTGGAAAAGCAGTGAGTCACTGTTGTTGGTTGATCAGGATTAACAGTGAGTGCGAGTTTTGCGCAACTGAGTCATTTGCAAACGCAATAAAAGTGTAAACTTGGATTCATGTTCTCGTAATGCACGCATGCATGACAACTGTCGAAATCGTGATGCGAGCGAATGGGACGATTCGCGAATCCAGGAAGCCAGCGTCAGTTTTCGAAACGCTATACCTCGCTGGAAAGACGACAAACTGCGCATCGTCGAACAGCGGCGTGCACACACGGGAGTTAGCTTCGCACGAACACATCACTCCCGTGTGCTTCACATGCACGCGGTGTTTCAGCAGCGCGGCTGCGTGTCTGCAAAGCTGAGCCGCTGCGGGCGCGAGCAACGCATTGCCATCATTGAACTCGCAGTGTACAGAAAGCGATTAATAACATGATTTAGCCTTCGGACGCTTCGTAGCATTGTGGCCCAGTAGTAAGCAAGCACCGACGCTGGCACCACCGGCTGATCAGTTCGGATGGTGAGCGAAAACTGCTACCGCGCAAACAATCGGCACACTCAACACGGTCGTCTGAAAATGCGCGGCAGCCAATCGGCGCCGGTACGGTCACGTGAACCAAGCACGAGCCCGGAGCGACCTTGCCCGCGCCGACACAAAGCGGTCTGAGCGACAGGGCGCAACTGCGCAGCACACACAATCGACGCCGTCGGAAGCGGCTTGGTGAGCAAACGCTCGCGTCGGGAGACTTTTTTTGTCTCTTCGCAAGTGGCGTCATTTCCGATGAGCGGCCTACGTGCTCGCGTTGCCACAGGTTCGTTGTTTTACGGGCGGCTCGGGCGATTCGCACCAGCTGCTTTTGTTGCGCAGCGCGTTCTCTCTGGGTTGACAGTCGCATTTTCAGCGCAGGCACGCACCAGTTTGTAGCGTGTCAGGAACATTCGCGCGACCGACCGGTCAGAGAATTGCAGCCACGACGCTAGTGGCAAGAGCAAGCGACGCTTTCGCACGAAAAGTTGAAGCGGTAGGCAAAATGAGCATGATGCCGGAGCTGTACCCAGATTGCAGGAAGAGATGCAAAAAAGTCAAGGAAAAATATGACCAGGAAGAGAAAGTTTGAGAGGAACCTCTGTGGTTTTCTTTACCTGTCAAAACTCCTGTACTCTTAAACAACTAGTATCTGCCACTAATATCTGCTATGCTTGACAAATTTGTTGGTCGTTAAAACGGTGCAGCAAACGCGTCATCACGCACAGAAGGAAAGGTTAGCATTGACAGTCTGCGGATGAGGTTTGCGAAGGATTACATAAGCCAGCAATGTCATAATATCTGCTACACTTTTCAACTAAACACAAGCAGATGGCAAGTGGCAGAGACAACCGAAGTGCAAAACTAAACTGAGCGGTTAACAATCGCGCTTTTCTGCCCGCGTGCTGGAACAGATCAGTCATGTGCCGACCAAAACCACTGGATCGCAGCGCTGTTCTGCAGTAGATCTGAATGCCGCCACGTTTGGTGACGAGCCCAAAACAGTTTCTTCCCGGAAGTTTATCAAAACGTTCTGGGGGAGTTTTCGTGGGGTGGATGCCGTAAAAATTACGTTTCCATCTCTGACACGATCGCATACATTGGCGTACAAGTTACTTTCTTCCACAATTCAGCGTTCACTAATAGGGCGACTTGGAGTCGTATATTGTGTGGTGCACATTCGCGCCTAGAAGTGCAGGTGGTTCTTGCGTGCGAAAATCATTTCCATGCAGGTTTAGAGCAAACCAGCGCTGGTTAAAAACCCATTAAACGACCAGTTTTTAGCAGCCTTGCTGAATCGTTGCATGACAACACGGAAGCACATATCTCGTTTGAAACTGCCTGTCAGCTCTTTCTGGGCTGGAAAATAACGTAAAGCAAAGCTGTAGACACTTCTGCTAACAAGAAGTTCAGTTCAAGAGTCGGAAAGTAGCTGCCACCTCCATTCGACTCAATTTTACAGAGCAGTACTTCATCCACTCCGCACAGTACATTGCGCATATTTGTCTGCATGCCAAGTACTCCTGCAGTATGTACAGGAACGAAACTTGGCCAACACACATTCGACAGGAGAGAAAATTGACGTAGTTTTAACATGCATTGCCTCCGCAGTAATTATGGCGTCAAGTGAACGGACAAAATCATGAATGAGTTCATCTCGCAGCGCACAGACTTGCGCTCCCAGGTTTAGTTATTTCAAAACAAGGCGCTTGTGCTGGCTTGGTCACGTCCACCGTCTCTCGGAATGTCACAGCCCAGGTGTAGGCAAACTACGGCCCGCGAAGGGTATTTTGTGCGGCCCGCAGGGTAACCACACGTACATGCATATTTCGAGTCTATGTTGCAGTAATATTATCGATTAGATTAGAATTCTCGAGATTTTATATTTTATTCCACACGTTTCATTCGAAACCGCGTTTTTACTCAACCGGAAGTTTCTATTATCACCTTAATTTTGTGCTAACTAATGTAAGAAGTTTTTGTGCAGTAAACAAATGTAATAGGCTATATGCAGTTCCCGGTAGCAATGAAGTTTTCAATGTGGCCCTCCGTAAAAAAAGTTCGCCCACCCCTGTGATAACTCAAAAACATTCTCTACGGTGAATTGAGGTCAGGTGCTCCAAGTGTTGGCCGAAATCTTCTTTGTTTGAGAGATACTGTAAGGAGAGATCTGCAACGGCTCAAAATGTCGTCTTCCGACCGGGAAACGTGTGCCTTAAATCGTCAAGGTTTATTCAAGATGAACTCTCACCGAAGTTCAGAAAGCGACCATTCTTTATGCCACACTACTAACTGACTTCATGCTAGATTCGAGGTAATTAGTGAGACTCGACCGTGTTTTGGACTTACACTGGAGTCGCAGTCGTCAGTGAAACCCACTAGTAAAAATAAAAGAAATACTGGTCACGTCCGAGAGCTCAAGCAACCTCAACCAACCTGTGGTTGATTTTTACACAATGCGTCAGGATCGGAGATGCAACACTAACAACTTGCTTTTTCTTGCGATGGGAGTCGGGTTTCGCTGAAGCAAAGAAACAATTTTGTATTACAGAACAAAACATCAGCGCACATTATGAACGGACGACGCTCACTGGCGTGGCGATCGCTCGTTCATACCCACGTTGGTGGCAAAGCTTGATTTTTGCTTGCAAACGAATATACGAGAGAAGCAAATGACAATTGCACGCCGGCTTCAAATCGCTGAAAGCTTGCTGGCCGCTTAAGCGTCCACTAACGGCAGCAGCACCTCCAGAAACATTGGTATCTGACGCAAATATAACAAATCACAAAACTTCTTTATCTGCCTTCTTAAACCACACATATCCTGTTTTCAAAAGCTAAGTATACAATATGCAATTTACCTGCATTGTTTCGGACGCAGTGGAGTCAACTGTTTTGTGCGTATTTGTGAAGGTTATGCGACTTCCGAATCGCACAACATTAATGCTTGCTAACGTTGAAGCATTGCCATTTAGCGGCAACAAACGTGAAATGGAACTCAACAGCAACCGCAAAACTTGTTTCGGTACCACATACGCAGCAACTAGTGTGCAGTGTACAGGTTAGTGGGGTATGAAACCACCACTGTTAAACAATTTAGAAAAAACACACTTAAACAACCACAGCGGATTTGGATAACCGACAGAGAGTAAGAAACGAACGTCCGTTAATATGGCCTATCCGGGTTTTTTCGTCATACCCCGATTTTTTTTAAATGACCGACAAAATCAAGTCAGTTCGGTCATAACGTCCGCAAATACAGACTAGTGAATACTGTTTGGGAGAATTTCAATACTATTACGGGGCAAACACCCGAAGCGTCTCAGCGAAGAAAAGCTCAGTTGCCAAGCTCTATTATTGTCAGTTCCTCGATTTTAATTGGTTTAAAAAGTAATATTGTTGTCATGTTATTATTCAGATACTGTATTTCTCCCTGCAATCACCTGTTTTAGTTTGCGATAGACAGAAGATATTGTGTGGAATGAATGCTGGTTCGAATTCAGCTATTTTCTGTTTATGCTGTTCTTGATTGTGCTGTTAAGGATTTACTGTACATTTTGATAATATTTTTCTCTTAAAATCAGATGAAGAGGACTGGATAAGATATAAATTATTATTGTGTAGATCAGGGGTCTCAAAACTTTTGCCCGCGGGCAACACAAGCTATTATGCAACAGCTCAAGGGCTGAACATCTCAAGTATTAATGTAATTGTTTCGGTATGTTACATTCTCATGAATCAACACATTTTTCGTAAAGAGGTTACGTTATTTTTTCAATACTAACAAAATGTCTTTGTGGCCGAATGGAATGGTTTCGTGGGCCGGATTTGGCCTTTGGAGGTCCCTGGTTTAGAAGAAATAAGATTGTTAAACCCAAACCCCACCATCCACACACCCGTGGTTCCAGGCATAGGATAGTGTCAACACTTGTTCACTGAAGTAGTTTGTCGTAAGAGCGTGTAAGCCTACGAAGAGAAATCGTGTTTCGCGTCTCCGCGCCCTGATCGAGGCCCAACAGGCGGCACAGACCGGCAGGTCTGACATCTAACCACCGCATGGCCAGAATGAAAGATGGCGAGCAACTGAAGCCGATCGATTGAGTCAACAGAATCCTGTACACGCAAAAAAATGATTTATTTACTTTTGACTATTTACAGATAACAAAAATGACTACAAGGAGCGTAAATTTTAACTATCAGCTGATTGACCTTGTTGAAAGTAACCCCGTTCTTTACGACATGAGCAGGGTGTGGTACAAGGACGACACACACAAGCAGGCCATATGGATGGACATCGCTAAAACACTCAACGAAAGTGGTAAGGATCAAGATATCGGGCAACGGCCCACGTTTATATGATTTCAAGTATTCGACTACAAACACTAATACATGTAGCAACTTGTGGCTGCTGCACCATAGCGCAGTCTTAGAATTAGTTATCTGGATAGATAACAGCGCTAGGATAATGTCAGGCTTGCCGATGGGACACTTTTATCAGGCCCATCCCATGGGATTCCCACAAAACCAGCAATACGAAGCTGGTTTATTTTCGGTCAAAGACCGAAATGTTTTTTAAATGACCAAAAAAAATTAAACCATTTCGGTCTGAATGTCTAAAAATATAGGCTGATGATCACTGTTACGGCGAGTTTTAATAAAACTATGAGATAAATGACCGAAATGTCTAAAAAAAAAACAGATACGAAGTACATTATCACGCGGATGTCTAGCTTCTACAGCGCTTGGCGAAAAGATTTACAATTCAATGAAAATTCGGCGACTCTTTTGGTGTCACCCAAAAAATTCGGTAACTCTTTTTGGTGAAAATTCGGTGACTTCTTTGGTGTCACCCAAAAAAAAGCCCAACGACCTTGTTTTCGTGGGCTTCGGATCACTATGCCATGGCAATAAACCTTTACGTGCAATACTCACTGCGCTGTGAGCATATAATAGCGGTATTCAACTTCACAAAATTCCTGCTATATGACGTAAAATTACTTGGGATGGCGAACAACGACCCCCCTTCGCGAGCAACCACCTGGGTCAAGTCCCATGGGCAAGCATGGGAGCTGCATCTAAAGTAAATTTTGAGTGCTCTTCGTAAATGCCTTGAAAATCTCGTCTTTTGAGAAATCACAAAATTGTGTTGCGTTGGAACCTATCCTGCATGTGGAAAATCGCCGTAGCTAAAAATTTTAACAATAAATCAGGAAACTTATCATCAGCGCGGTTTGCGCGCACTGCCGCAGCAAAAGGAAGACTAAGTACAGCTGTGCCTTCCAAATTCGAGACAAGAGCTGAATTTTACCCTATATAAAAAAGCAAATAAGCGTTTCGTAGCGACTGAACGGAAACAATTCTCGAGTACTGCCTTTTCCAAATTTAATCGCTACATCTGAGGATATATTTCTGACTTACATGTTGTTATTACGCTAGGCGTCCAATACTTAACTGATGCACAAGAGACAATCTGCGTCACAAGCATACGTGTCGTCGCAATCGACAGATAAACTGTTTTCTTCTCGTGATGTATGTGCTATAGTCTGTTTTAGTCGAATGGCGTGTCTGCACACACACGGTGCAGCAACAGGGAAGTCAGTAACGGCATTTTTCACGTCAACGCGCAGTGGAAACGTGCAGACGGCGATGGAAGTCATTTCGCACCCGCTTCCGAAAAGAGTTCGTGCGCATCGAGAACCTCAAACAGAAGGCACAACCGTGCACGGGAACGTGGGAATATTTCGACCGCCTCAGCTTTCTGGAAAACCACCTGCGGCCTCGGGAGTAAGTGCTTTCATGACGTTACAGCTTGGGGTTGAACCGCTGCAGCAAACAGTAGGAAGAGGTGCTCTACCAGCACCACGGGCCAAATCCGTTAACGCTGTCAGCCTTAAGGCATTCGTGTACTGTATAGCCTGAGGGGCAGAGGTGTACGGAGGTAAGATGGCGTCCGGGGAAAGAAACAAATTTGGCGCCCCCATGTTCGAACCTAAGGTCTTTCGGGAGCAAATGTACTGCATTGAAAATAGGACTTGCGACATGGTTGTTTTTTTTTTCGACTACCCCAGTGATTTGGCGCCCGGGACATTGTGTGCCCCCTCGGTACGGCCGTGAAGAAGGGTGCTCTAAGTTCAGGAGTTTATTTGACCTTATTCTTGCTTATTAATTTGGCGAAGAACCGACTACCTCTCCACTTGCAGTACATGTTCTTTACACTGGTTGATTTTCAACGCGCGTTTACGCCTGCGAGCCGAACACGGTATCTGCAGCACCCTTAAACTTCCCTTCACGAACTTCCGCTCGATTATCAGAAACAAAATTCCTCGGATGTCCTACGTTGTAAGACTAAATCTATCCAAAGAAGTTTGATGTTTAAACCAATTTCTGTATTCAAGATCGTCTGACTACGCTGAACTGGAGAAACTAACGTCAAAGAGCGATCAGGAAGAAGAAACCGGTCAGATGTCAGGTACATCTTTAATCTGAATTACCGTTCGGTTGACCATGCGGTGTAACTACTACGGTAGGCTACTCTCTCTTTTTCAGACTGTAAAGAAGAGCATGAAAGCGAGAATGAGATGTCAAAGCTGGCTTTGCAAGAAAAAATCAGCGACGTTTCCTCCGCAAGCAGCAGCAGGAAGCGGAAAAGGGCGAGCAGCCTGTCGGACGCCCCAACGTCCGTCACGCCGGACATTTTGGAAGCACCGAGACTGGTTTTGCTTCCCGGTCAAACCCAGAGCGGTCACTCCAGTCCATTAACGGTCGGCGTGCACACGACCGCTGGCGACACGCTCGAAAACAGTTTATACGAACGCTTTGCGAGCCACTACGGCCAGCACGATAACAACAAAGCGATTCGCCGTGCAGGCGCAAAGCCGCGAACATCGGAAAGCGCGGGCAAAGACAAAGGCGACTGCATTGATGCTTTCGCCCAGCTGGTGGTGGCGAAAATGCGCCGATTGCGCAACACCGCGACGGCGGAAGTCCGAATTATAATGGTCCTTAACGAAGAGCTGGACAAAGAAATGAGCTCATGATTGCGTGCACACTGCGCACCGTCTAAAGTGGTGTGATTTCGAAAATTTTCCCCATTCTTTTTTTTCGAAAGCGTTTTCTAACCTCGCGTTTAAAAATCCTCACAAAAATCACCGTACCATTATTGAAAAGAAAAGGTAACGAGATGGCAGCAAACACCTACCATATCAGACCAGCCGCAAAGTAATAACTTACTTCTTCAGGTGTTCATATACTTTTCTTGGGTGTTCGTTGCTGTTGTACAGTTTATCCGCATCTTCAATCACATTTATGTCTGAAGGTTAAAAGAAAAAAAACATACCGTTCAAAAAAAAAAAAACTGATGGACATGCACATATGCGAAAGTTTTTTGCTTATTTTGCCAAGTGTAGTCATATTTATGGAATTGCTGAGACGTGCAGTGAATCAGTGTCAAGGATGGTATGTCAACACAGCATGAGCAACTACGTTACCCACTTAAAATCGCTAAATAAGCCGTTACTACGCTTGAAACAAGTGCTGCAGTTGCTGCATATAAAAATACATGGCAGCTCCCATATGACCCAACAACATGTTTTACCCGTGGATCTATGAATGGGACACATCAGCATTACGCGAATAAGCCGAGCCATCACACTGCTTCACGGTCATGCTTAACAGCAAAAAAAAAAAAATTAATTGCTGATGTATTTAATTGTTGTATCACTAAAGCACTAGGATGCATTTGTACCTCAACACAAAAACATCTATTCGGCGAATAATACAACAATCAATGGAAGGAGAATTTTTATCATTATTTGATTGATTGATTTCAAGTCAGGACATTCAGGAGCCATGGTCGAAAGCAGTGGTGCTCAAACCGTGGCCCGCGAAGCAATTTTCATTGGAAAGAAAACTTAACACTTTAATCATTTAAGATAATTTTTTAGAGAATTTTTATTG
>JGI24158J21664_10006502_pt1 | contig 15406 bp, 7 predicted proteins | sample Ectturendosymbi3_FD_21664 | JGI IMG/M metagenome (IMG submission 21664)
CCCGTCTTTATTTACACCGACCAGCTATTATGCCATTGTGTTTTCATTTGCTCTAATTTTCGCTAACGGTTGGTTTACTGCATGCGATGGCTTTTATGGTGCTTCTGCTTATTGGCTGAGTCATATGAAACAATAAACCATTACCATATCTTGGCTCCACTGTGCGGTCCACGATCCACCAGAGCCGTGGAGCCGGAACTCAAATTTCAGCCTCCGGCTCCAGCTCGGGGCACCGAAAGTTTTTGGCTCCAGCTCCGCATCCAACATCTAAACGTTTTCTGCCCTAGATCCAAAATAATTTGGTCCATTGAGAATTGAAAACCATTTTGATATTTGTACGAGTGGCTTGCCGCACAAAGTAGAGCTGACGAAGCAGAAGCAAAACTTCAGTACAAGCGTTGCCGCCGTTACGTGTGCGAAATCACATTGTTCCATCTTTTTTGTGATCAATACTGTGCTGCAGATTCCCAGTTATTGTCGTAATAGAATGCGCCCATTTTGGGTTAGTAGACTTTACGTGCAACCAAAAAAATGTCAATCAAAACAAGCCCGGTTGTGACCGAGAAACAAGTGCGTTAACTCAGAATAGGCGTTACCGCCGCTACATGTGTGAAATCACATTGTTTTAACTTTTCTGTAATCGATACTGTGTTGCAGATTCCCAAGTATTGTTGTAATAGAATGGGTCCATTTTGGGTGACTAAAATTTATGCGCAAAACCTCAAAAACATTTCCTAAAAATAACACATTTTCGTGTCTCAACCTAATTTACTTTTTTCCATGTACTTCCGCCAATTTCGAATACATCACGATATGGCTTAATTTGCACAGACCACCAATAAGGGCTACTGGCGGAATTTCGATTTTTTTCATGTATTTTTCGCGTCTTTTCTATTTGTACTACCCACGTTTTTTGTGAGTTGAGTTTATTGGCGCAAACATTAAACAATTACATGCAAATTAAAGTTAAGGCGCTGGGACACCGAAAAAAAGCTGTTGGGCAGGTTGTTTCGTCGGGCACCCCTCCAGTGTCATATATTTTTATTATGACTTGAAGGTGGCCGAATTAGTGGGAATTTAATACGGTTATATTTTCTGAAGAGGTTGCAGTCTGCTAGATGATCAACACACTTGCGCAGGTGAGCTTTTGAATCAACAAAATCTTTTCGTATTAGTGCAAGGGGATCTAGGACTACAGCCACCCGAACAACTGCGCGATTTCGCCTGGAGGTGTTTAGATGTCTTCAGTTAATAATAACGCTCGATCACATTTAACGATATACACAAGAAGCCTATGTTGGATTTGATAAGGTTAATCATAGCAAATTAATCTTCAAATTTACGGAAAATCGCCATGCAGGATAGACATTTATGTTGGCCCTCTTACTTTTTCCTTGGCCCCGAAGTTACCCTCCACTTTCTCAACTCTAGAATCGCCACTTATAGTTACACGATGAAAGTAAAATTACGCATCACTCCTCAACAAATATTACGAAAAAGCATTTCAAAAGATAAAGTCTGAAAAATTGTTTTCTTTTTCCATACTAACATTTTCTTCCATACTTTTCCAGACTCCGTAGGAACTCGGAACCCGGTTTTTACGGTTAGGCCTACCCTTTTGATCGCCCTAGTCCTAGATAAAGTAGTTATTTAAACATTTGCAATAGATAAAATGGAACTAACTGCAGTGGTTCACCTTTAACTTAGCTCAACGCCTGAAGAAAAATCAAAAAACTAAAGTTCCCAACAAAAAGAGCCTGTTATTCTCAAAGCACAGACAAACAAAATAAAAACAAAAATCGAAGTGCGAATCCTGATCATTCTTCCAGTCGCTGAGGGTCTGTAAAAAAACAGTAAATAATCAATGTTAGTCATGCTAGACCTACTTTTGATAACTTACATTTGCGATGGAGCCAGTCTTGGCGTTAAGAGAGACAAGAAAAGGTGGCGAAAAATAGGCTATACTGATTACAATTTGCACCACATTAGGTGATACACGGTGAACATGGAAGTGCTTACAGTGCTATTTTTAAAAAGCCAAGATTGTTTGGTGGAAAAATTACTGAAAAAGCCCACTGGATCCGTCATTGTCGTAAGCCAAACGCGATCATACTGCACGACAAGATTCTTGCTTTGTGGACTGCATCAAGTTTCTATGGTTTGCAGATTAGCTGATACATTTAATCTCAGATTTACCCACGCGCTACGTGAAAGGAGAACACTTTGACATCGGCCAGGCAAGACAGTTTACGCTGTCAGAAAAAAATATATATAAAGTTTATATTCTCAATATCAAAGCACAGAAAAAGAGAACTTTCGACTGCAAAGCGATTGATTGACACCAAGGGACTTGAAGGGGTCAGCAACTTGGAGCGAAGACAATGTGACATTTCACGGGAAGATTCAGTAGTATTCCGATAAAACCTAAGATGTTGACAGTTGAATCATTGTCTGATACCAAACAAGATTACTTTAAGTATAATTAATTCCATACAATGCAAAACGCGGCAGCCACAGGCAATATTTTCAAAATATGAAACAAGGGAACAAGCGTACACAGCACAACTATAAATCGGGTACTTAAGAAGCCTCTGAGATACCCACCAAAGTTCAAAAACACCAGTTGCTTCCAGGTAGATACGTTACTATTCTTACGAACTTTAGCACCATTGACGCATGTCACAAAACGACCTATGTTTTCCTCTTAGTTGCGACTTGGTAAAACGAAGTTTCGCCACTGTTAACGCACCCTGGAAAAATCCTTCCAACGCCAAATGCACATGCACGCCAATGCACACACAAACACAATTTGTTCCCTGCCGGTCAGATTCGCGAAAAAACTAAAGGGCGCGACTTGAAACTGATTGGTCGCACTGCTCGAGGGGTCAGCAACCTCCAAAACGTTGACAGCGGCATGTGCAGCAACGGTGGCACGATGTCGCGAGAAACATATCTTGGTTTTTATGAGGTCGTGTAGCACACATCTCAAAGACAAGCTGACGCAAACAGACCAATGCGACTGGCGTCAACCAACGCCTGAACACAACCTCTGCAACGTCTCCTGCCCTCCTAAACCTGCAGCAAACCTTCCCCGCATCTGGCTCAAGCAACACCCTCTTTGCAGACCAGGCTGAAAACATTATTCTTACTGCATGACGACTAAAGAACCAACAAGATCAGTTGACTTTCGCAATAGTTTGCAATTCAGGCTCTCACTATCAAATTCCCAATCACGAGAACTCTTGTTGTCTCAGATATTCTTGAATTGTTGCATGTTTCCTTCTAATGTGCTCAGCGAGGGCGTAATCACAAACACACAGTGGCGTATTAAGGTTGTATGAGGACCCTGGATGAAACTTAGAAAGGGGTCCTTTATAACAACTAGACATTACATTTTGACATAGGGATTAGGGGCCCCTGGATGGTGGGAGCCTCTGGCTGTAGCCCAGTCAGACCCCTTTAATCCGGTACTGCAAAAATAGTATGTTTTACAGTTTACATCACATATCACATCATCAATTACGTTGCGATGTAAAAACGACAGACACTGCTGAAAGCTGGTCGTGAGTAGATTTTTTTACGAAACAGCACGCGATAAATCATAAAAGCGAACCTATCCCAACTTCTTGGACTAGTGTTGGACAGATCGACTCGTTCAGGAAATTATACGATTTAAAAATTTGCTTTTGCTCTTCGAAGTGAGAATGGGCGCAAATACTTCTTGCTCCCATATCCCGGCTACCACATGCCGCACTACGCAGTTTCGCAAATATTCGAACGCGTTACTAGCGGCAATTCCAAAAATCTTGCAGTTTAAAATAATCTTTTCGATCACTTTTACAAGGCTTTTCGATAAATTTTTGCAAAAAAATGGGCGAAACAATGCTAAATGTATTTTAGAAATGTTTTTTCATTACTTCGCAAATAAAACCTCTGGAGAACTGTTTGCCTTCTTTGTGAGCAAATTACGTTTTTTGTGTCACTCTGCCAAACTTACTTCCACATTTGAATGTTTCAAGTTATCGCCTCTATTTGCCACTTTTGAATACAATGCTTAACTGTACCACTAACGCATTTTTGAAGTGCTGTTTCTACCTCCTACAATATACATTATTCATCGCTAAGTCTAGGCTTCACTTTCTTTTTAAGTTTTATTGTCAAATAGCCTGGAAATGCAGACGAAATATTTCTCTAGCAAGAGTGTAAGTAAAGCCACTAAGTTAAATCAAAAAGACCTGGTAATCAAAAAAATTTTGGAAATGAATAATTTTCACGCAGAAACGATTAATGTACAAGAAATGTCTAGGGATCCGCGGATTACTGGGGGTCCATGACGACTGCACAGGGGTTCCATGAAGATATGATAATAAATAAAAAGTTGAACATATACATCGTGCAGTATGTACCCTGTTACAAATAATTACTGCAGTAATTCAAGTTTGCTTGTCAGAAATAGCACTGAGAATTGATAAGCTGTGCGATCGTAAGCAATTCCATCTGTCCAATTGATGTTGCCGGTTTCGCATAATAAAAAATTATTCAATGCCATTTAACTTCTTTTCGTATTACCTTTCCACAGTGGTTGGGCAGAAAGATTGATGCGACATAACATATGGGTCCGAAAAAATGGGGATCCGTGGCCCAAACGATTAGGTAACCTCACTAAAACCAAAGCAATCGGGAACTTAAGTTGAGGATTAGTTGGTCTTCAGCTGGGTTTGGCGCACATGCATTAGGCAAGGAATTTATTCTGTTTAGATTGCTGAACATATGCAGATAAAGGGGCAAAGCTGCAAAAATTGAAAAAAATAAGAACAAAAATTTCCAGTTTTTACCAATATTTCTGAATATGGTGTAGACTTAAAATGCTACATTTAAGAAGTAAAACAATGTACATCACGCCACAGCAGCATTATATAGAACAAAAAAGTTAAAACAAAATTTAAACAAATAAAAAAACAAGTACGACATGCACTCACATGGGTAAGCACCAAATTGACGTGTCCTCAAATTATATACGCAATTCTCTTCATGTTTTCTGTAGTAATCAGTAAAATATAGAGATGCTCCAACGCCATAAACTAGAAGAAACAGTAACACAGTTAGGGGAAGTGCAAATCAGACGACAATGACTAAGGTCAATCCACACGTCGCTCGTTTTGCGATGTAATAAAACAAATCGTCATGTTTTGGTTACACTGTGCACAAGACATTTTCACCTTAGGAAACGAAATCTATAAACACCCCTCAAATTTTTGTGAAATTACTGTTGTGATCACTGATCAGACAGCCTGTGCGGCAAGCGCGCGAAGCTTCGCACTGTGGCAGCAAACAACAACAGGCAGAGATCACACACCGTTATCACACTATTATTGCTTGTTCTTACCACATACACACTGTATTTATTCGATTGTAAGCCGCTGATTACGAAGTATTTTTTCATCACTTCGTGCGCCTTGTAGTCAAGGGCGGCTTATATTTTCTATTTTTTTAAATTACCGAAAGGTATAGATGACAGTCGGTCTTTCCTTAGCTGCACTTTTTCGACCAAACTCATATTTTGCTATTTTCTTCAGCATCACGTGCACATCCGTCACAGGAGTGATTGTGATGAACAAAAGGCAGTTGTAGTGGTGCAAGCATCATTACCAGGGTTGCCAATTAAACGCGAAAAGTGCTAGTACGCGAAAGTATCTCAGAGGCTTAGGTAAGCTATGTTCAAGTGCGGCTTACATTAATTTTTTAGCACCATTTCGTGCGGTTTCAATCAAGGGCGGCTAAAAATCAAATAAATATGGTAGGTGCCATTCTTAGCGCACATCCTGTTTGTGGTGCATCGTGCATTCAACACCGCGTCTACCAAGTGGTTGCAACACTACTGCATTCACCCAAAAACGTATAGTTATCCCACAACGTAAGCCTGAAAACATTTACAGTTGTTTCTAAATTATCCCATTTGATTTCACTCGCATTACTGATCGATACATTGTTGTTTTCATGCACTCACAATAAATGCACCGTTAGATAATTCATTAAACATAATAAACCAAGAGTCAGATATTTCACAGATGCAACGACACTTCACAGAATCCATTGTTTGAAGTTCTTTGCAAGAGAAACTTTTCCTCAGTGTGCCCCTTGCAAATACACCACTCAGTCCATGCTGTTAGTCTCACCAGAACAGCACATAGGCATTTGAAATTTAATCTTAGTTTAACTTATTACACTACTCCACTACTGAACAGACCAAAGGCTTTCAGCAAAGCTAAGAGCTGTTGCAAAGATACAGTCCCTAGAGTGCACTTTCAAGAATGTGAAAGAGTTGTTTAAATGGAGATGCTGCAAATTACAATGCATGCAATCATCAGCAAAATCATTTTTTGCTGGAAATGCGATAACAAAGACTGTTTTCAATTTATATTGCCAGATGAGAAACAATTTCAAAAGTGACTTACGAGCAATGGCCAGTCCCAAACCAAACACCAATTCAAACTTTTTGTAAACATACTGCTTAGCTTGACGAAGTAACTCTGAAAAAAAACATCATATCAAGGATCAATACAAAACATACACCAACATAAAGATGAAAATTTGTTTGGGCAATGCAGCAGTTGCAAAACCTTCATAGCATTAGACAATTCAGCATCACGTATTTCAAGTATTTAAATAAAATATGGAGATTCATTATTTACTAAACCTTGCATACGAGTGGTGACTTAGGTGATTTTCTCTGTTCTTTACTAAATGACAAAGTAACTTGCGGTAAAGCATTTGCTGTTCATCACCTGGCAACAGAAAACACCACATTGCAGGTTGATATAATTTGCATTTTTCAAAACGCTGGTGTGTACACTTAAAAACTTACCTTAAATTGTTTATATCCTGTAAAACAGATGAATCTGCATTCATATAAATAAACTACAGAAATCAAAGTTTGTTTTTTTGCCATAACTTTTGAACCAGAAACACTAAAAGGCCAACCCAAAGGCTCTAAAGACTCGCATTATAGCCTAATTTCCACAAAAAACTTGCGTCAAAAAATTGGCTCTTGGCGATGGCGCCTAGGGCCTGGTGCCCTTGGCAAAAATATATCAATCTACCCCATTTCCAAAATTACTGACTCTCAAACATAACATGAATGAAGTTTGGCTGTAAACATTTTTTTAGCAGCTAGCAATCAATGGAAATCGTAGTGCAACGCAAGAATTCTCTATTTCAATGAAAGTTTCAGAAGAAATTGTGCCATTTCAACAAGCACAAGTTAGGATTCTTAACTTAGAAATGCGATGCAAACATGATTCAATTGAACTTCCAGTGTTGGATAAAAAAAAATCCAACTCCTACTGTTCTTAGGAATCCAACTCCACCCAAAAACTCTTGACTTCTTGCAACTCTGACTCCGCAATCCTGATTATCATCCACAAAAACAAAAGAAAAAGCTTTCCAATTTTTGAAAAATCTAAACTAGAAGACTTCGCACATCTTCAGAGGGTTTTAACAGCTCTCTAGCTCAATCAGCTGGCAAGTTATGGTGGTGCAAAGTGACGCAAGAAAAGTGGCTCAAAGTATGAGTATATCACACCCACGCTCCTAAAGTGTTATTTGAAAATCATTAGGTTAATCCCACCCCTGCTATTATTGTGGATAATAATAGATTTAAAATGTGGACTACTATTACCACACTCCATTAACACATAAAATTTATTAATTTATTTTTGAAAACTAACCACTATTTCATCAAGTGGTTAAATACGAAAATAAGTGGTTAAATAAGAAAATATCAAACACTGGTTGAATAAGAAAATAATCTGCCTCTCACCATGGGGCTCAGCATCACCATTTTCAAACTTGGGTTTAATCCAGTTCGCCATTTTTCGTGATTGAAGAGATCTCACTGCATCTGCACAAAGTATAAAATAATGTCCAAGTAAACATAATTCATTCACTTTCTGCTGATGAGGCATGTATGAAATCATCAGTATTTTCACACCTGTACACACAATCTTTTGAAATGTAAGAAAGAGACCATTTTAAGCAACATAGTCTAGAGTCCTGCACGGGTTGAAATTTTTTGTCTGCTCCCACGCCACATCCAAAAATTTTAAATCCGCCCCGCACCAATTTGAAAAATTTTGCCTGCTCCTGCCCTGCACCCACAGAATTTTAACTCGCACCTGACCCGCAGGCCCTCCCCAAACTGTTTTCTTCCCAAATCTGCATCTCTCACGGAAAACCACTAAAAACTCATGCAACGTGTTTCATTGCTTGTGGCAATTTATTCAGTGGTTCATTCAAAAACCAACGGAAGTCTAAAAAAATTCTATAAAATAAGTTAAACCCTCCTTTTTGCTCATGTCAATTTCACGTGCATTGAGTCAACATTCAGTAATTAGCACAAACAACCAGGTTTGTGGAGTGGAGGTGAAATATCCAACTCCGACCATTAAAAAATTTCCGACTTCGACCTTCCAAAATTTGATTCCGACTCCAGCCTTTCCAAATTTCTGATTCTGACTCCTTAGCATAAAGGGTATGTAATTTAGCTGTTAAAGTCAATGGAAATTGTGGTGCACAGCAAGAAATCTGTTTCAACTAAAGTTTCAAAAGGAATTGCACCATTTCAACAGGAATTCCCAATTTAAGAGTGTGATTTAAAAAATGATTCAATTGGATTGGCAGAGTTAGAAAAAAAAATCTGACTCCAACTCCCAGTGTTGTTAGGAATCCGACTCCAACTCTATCCAAAAACCTCCGACTCCTTACGACTCTGCAACCCTGCAAAGAACATTTTTATCCCACACCTGCCCTGAACCTAGTTCAACCTACACCTGCCCTCACCCGCACACATACCTCTGTGGGTTTCCACACCCTCCTCCCAAATGCAAGTATCCTCAACCTGCGTGTGGTAACCCGCCCAGAGCAGAAGTCTAATATATCCCAAACAGTGTCTATTGAAAATCCTTTCTCAGCACAGAATCAGACATTAAGATCTTACAGAGTATATATTTCACCTACAAAGTAGGCATCATCAGCTCTTATTTAAATAGAATCTATATTTGAATCAGCTCTTATTCAAACAGAATCTATATCCCAAACAGTGTTTTTTTAAAGAAAGCATAGTGCACATCAACTATCCATCTATCCTAAATTACGGATAAGGCAAAAATCAAGGTGCTTCTTTTACATCACAGGCATCAGCAGATACTTTTAAGGTTTCATACACAATAGAAAGACTAAACCAAATAACCAAATCTAACTTCACGGGCGAAGAAAACATAAGTTCGCTTACAAAATGCCATCAGCACAAAAGTTTTTTTTATGTTGCTTGGTTTTTCTGGTGATGCCATAATTGCAATATACATTCATCTTAAAAGGAGTGTTGCATGCCTAGGAATTAGGCTGAAGGCAAGCAAAAATTTATTAAAAACAGCCTTGTAGTCTAAACATAACACAACAATTCATGGCTTGCTTGCCATTTCCTTCTATGGCATGAAACAATATGATTACGTCTTAAGCAATGCTTAAGAAAAACCTCCATTAAATGATATTCTATGATAACGTTACAAACATGCATATTTAGGATATAAGCACACAAAAGAAATTTTGCAAATGAAGCATCATATGATCATTTTCCAGAGATAATTTAATCCTAGTGTCATGAACACAGTGAATTGTATTCAGTGAAAAAGCAAAAATAAAGACGCACATCAATTGAAACGTAAGACTATAATTATAGCTGTAAAACATGTTTTATGAAATATATTTTTTTTGCTTTTTTTCAAACAATAAATAACAAAACGCTTTTTAGCTAGGTTAAGTCTGCCTGAATTCTGCAGCAGTGCTTTTTTTGTTTTGAATCCAAGATATATATCACAAAAAGACTGGCACAGATCTTAAACAAAACCGACATTTCAAAGCTTGTTTAGCTGTTTGCTATGATGACAAAGTTTTGATATACAGATTGTTAATAACTGACAATGTGGCCATTAACAGTTTTTAAAAAACAATCAGTAAATTTCTACTTTTTCCTTTGCCAGCATACAGTTGGCTGTATGCTTATAAAAACGATTGCTACATTCACATTGCGATGAAAATGATGAATCCTAATAGCCCCTAGTATGATAATGCAAAAGATGTAATGTAAAAAATATCTTATGAAAAATTTGTTGAATTGCCGGAATGCAACCTATCCTGCAACATCACATTACTCCAACTGTTGTGTAATAGCTTATGTGGCCTTCGGACAAAACTGTTTGGAGATCCATGTGTGCTAGACCAGTGCTTCTTAACTGGGTGAATGAAAGTTTTATTCTCAATTTTTTTATCCTCTGGTAACATGCATATATCATAGCTTTTTCAGCCAAAACATATCAGCAATCATGAATAAAATGGCAAACTTCTAGTGTTCTAACTTTACGCCTACAGCAGTCATCATCTAATCATTTCAGAAAAACCATAACAGGGTGCAATTAATTGTGGCTATGATGTATAAAGGTTAGAGTTAACCCAGAAATGCCATGTTTTACTCACACATGTGACGGAAATCTGCTATGCTCTCTGCATGAGCATCCTGCACTCTTGTGCATGCTATCTGCTAGAATTGCAGTACTTTTAGAAGTTCATTTCATTTTCAAATCAAGTGAACGCCAGAATACATGACCACTGATCAGAGTAGCATTTATAATTTGAAGTGCAGGCATTGGGAGTCGAATTACAGGAGTAGCCTATTTGTGATACTTGTTTGTTGCCACTTTGGTATTGATTCCAACATCTAATACACATTTATATCTTAGGTATTATCTGCAGAGTGTCTAAGAAATACACACAAGAAACATTTTGTTTTGATGAAAGTAAATGTAAATCTACAGATGAAATCGATCAGGACACGCCAGCTTCATCAGCTTCGCAGTTTAAAAAAACAGGTTTGAAAAGGAAGGCTAGCGTTGAGAATAAGAGGTGTTACTATAGCGTGAGATCTACCTCCGGTAAGCACTATAGCGTTAGGTCTACTGCTGCATTATAGGAAGAAAAGTAAAAAGAAACACCTCGCATCTTCGCAGTATAAATCATTGTTTTAGCGTCCAACCACAATCGCTAAATCTGCCTGTGTGTGTCCCCCTGTCACTGGATCCACGTAATGTTGTTGGCATTTCGCAGTAGAATGGTGGTACCACATGGCATTTAGGCAAGGCCTTCTAGAGAAAACTTCTCTAGAAGGAATTGGTTTAGGTTGTTACAAGCAGGCCACTCATTTGAATGAATAACTGAACCATATCCGCATTCCCTTTCCATAATAGGGATTTGGTTTGCGGCACCCTACAGAAGAGAAATGCAATTTGCTGCACCAAGTAGTGAATCGATAGCAATTTTTCTTCAAGGTTTTATGACATTTTGAAAACATATTTTTATGATATACTGAAAAACATATTAATTTTTGGCAACCATGAGTATTGTAAATAGCACCCTAAGGTGCCACGGCACCCTGGTGGGGAACCACTGGGTTAGAGTGTTGTGGTCACACCGTTCCACCCAAAAGTACCAACAGCTTTTTGCAGTGCCTTTGAACAATCGATGTGAACCATTTTATTTTAGGCCAAGGAGGAATCCAGTTTAGGAGCACCATTTGCTTCCTTTTCTATGCGTATGGCGGCAAACTTCACAGCTAAAGTTAAGGAAACTGGCATGCAATAGAAATTCACCAGACCTCACACTATTTGGGAACTAATGCAGTAGACCACATGCTATAGTAGTACCGAATAAGACCTCTTTAGCAAGATTTTTCCAAAGAGCATCTTTGAAAACATCTGAGGATTATCGAGTTTGTTTGCTTGAATGCCCGCAGTGCAACAGAATTGCATTAAAATCCTTACAACAATGGTGATGATAATTATTACGTGCATGTCAAAGAAACAACTTTCATGATTTTTTGAACTGAAAACTAAAAAGTGAAATTAGTTGACTTGATAATAAAGGTGGCATTGGGGGAATTCATTTATCTGCAATTTGAAAAGTTGATTACGTAAGTTCAGGAGCAGTGCAGTGCAGTCATTAGCAAAACAGCTTTCTGTTCCACATTTGTAGTTTCCTATCATTTTTTGTGGTTTTGTTGTTGTGTCTGCAGTGGCAAAAGTCTTGGTTCTCACTTAGCCCATAGTTTTCAGGTTCTGTGTTGTCAGTTGTCATTCATTCAAATACATTGGATGACTACATTTGTTGCTTTAGTAACTTAGCATTTCTTAGCAGTTGATGGTGGATTCATTTGTCTTTGAATGAGCCACTTAGCTAAAGTAAGTCTTGTACAAAAATCAAACTCTTTAATAACATTGTGTATAGTAAGTCTTGTTACATCAGTCATGCGTTCACAATGTGGTGAATGGAAATGCAGCAATCGATGTCAGGAGTGAACGAAACTGAAGAAGGTAAAAAGTACTGTTCTAGACCAAACAATATTTGCAGAAAATCAATCACGCCTAAAATTCTTAAAACAATGCTTCAACATATTTATATGCAACAAAATCAGAAAATTTATAAAACGTCTCATACTTTGCCATCAATATACAACCAACTAACCTCTACTTTTGTAGATTATAATAGATCTTCCTAGTACTGAAAACATCTTGATCTATATGCACAACAGTCAACACAATTCTTTCAGTTCATTTCAACCTATAATCACTCTGTAAGATCATTTACTCAACTCAGTAAATAATTTGTTTACAATCTATTACACTACATGAGACAAACGAAAAGCACAGACAAAAAGCTGTGAACCAAACAGATTTTTATGACAAATAAAAAATGTACATAATCCAAGATGTTGGGGTATTACTACTGACTACTTTAAAGCAGGGTTCTTAACCTACGGTCCGTGAACCCCTGAAGTATACATGAAGGTGATTTAAGGGATCCGTAAACCAAAATCTAATCAAGGAAATCCACTACATTTACAGGCCCATTTGGACCGTTCTATTTGAATAAGGAAACATAAGGGCATAGTTGTGCGTAGTAGTGTTACAAAGATTTCTCTCTTAATTGCGGAATAAGCTTTTGACCTAAACACTGGTGTAACCACTATGGACCCATCAACCCAGTTGCGGATTATCCCTCCTGTGGAAATGTACTCATTCTCATGCACTAACGACTAAGCACTATCTCCAAATGGATTTATTTGTTGAGGAACAATATGAAAAATTGGCTCTACTTTTGCAATGCTTGGAACAAGTAGAAAATGCAGCCATTGTCAGAGACCTAAAGAAAAAGCAAAAATTGAATGCAGGTCCTGCAAGCAGAGACTCATATTGCTGCGCTGGCGTATCGGCAGGCGATGAGGTTGTAGAATTTGTAGTGTCAGTAGCAACTCCTTTCTACTGTAGACAATGCTCGGTAGATGATAAAATGGATGCCGATTTAGCGCATTTGACCAAAGGTAACCTCATGCGATGAAAATGCTGGAAATAACTTCTCGTTTCTGCGACAAGGTAGGGTCGGAGGGAAGTTTGTGCTGTACTCAACTGATTCCGTTAAAAACTTAAAGTTTTGAACCTTAAACCTAAGCCCTTATAGGCTATGAGGTCGCTGCCGTGTGACGGATAACCTCTGCGTTTTATCCGAGTCGCATCATGCCAGGCGGATCTGTAGTTACCAGAGGTGAGTATGGCCAGGATCAGGATTAGATATCCTGTGATTTTTTCGGATCAGGATTGGATTTGGATATTTATTTTTGGAAAAAATGCATCAGGACAGGATCAGGATATTAGTTTGATTTCTATAATGAAATTTCCCGGAGAGTGATTCAAGATGTTACAAAGATGTTGGTAGTGTTTTCTTATAGTCACAAAAAATGAAAATGACTGTCAGAATGTGCTGCACACATCACAATCAATAATAATTCGTGTAACTTTATCATAAATATTTTTCTGGTGAACTGGAAATAGTAAGCTGCTCTTATATTGCTGGTATGCTGCTTTGTGTATTTTGTGCTGAGTTGCAAATGTGTGTTGTGTGGGCTAATCGTCTATTGCATGGGTGGCCAACTTGTCTTCAACTGGGATTGACTAGAAAATTTCTTGATAACTTGTGATCGACCTGTCGGTAATAAAGTCACAAATACAAAATTCCAAAGTTGAGTATCACATGTGCAAATACAGTGTACCGTCGCCTTAGTAAGTGCAGCACAGACAGAAGGCAAAGTGTCAGTTACGCCTAAACCATGATTGCCGTGCAATAAAAGAAAAACATATTACAATACCTTTGTGGCATCTCCTGAGCTAGCCTATGGTCAGCCATCACAAGAGGCACCCAAGAATTGTTTAATACTCTTTATGTACTTCCTTTCTGGCATATTGATTGAAAAATGTTCTTTTTAGGTATCTTGTCTATTCAACGCAAAACCAGCATGATCAACCAAGTGACACTTGGCAATTAACCGGTTGATGCGATCAACCTGTTGGCCACATCTGGTCTATTTCAGTGTTTAAGGTACATTTCTTTTGGTTAGAATTTTGAACATTCTACCTCAAGTTTTACACAGTCAACATTTGTTAAAAGACAGTTTGAGTTTGCAGTTTTTGCAAGCTAGAACACATAGTCTTACTATATTTTCCACTGTTATCTACCTCAGCGTTACAAAATATATTTGCTATATTTTACCAATTGATTGAATGCTGGAGCTCTTTTGCCATTAGCAGAACCAGATTGTTTGAAATGGTCACATGTCAAGAACTATATCCTTGGATTAGCGGATCGTCATTGCCATATAACCTAGAACTCTTAACCCAAATTGTAAACCTGTGTCTGGCTTTCAAAACTTATTACCACTTTGAGAGCCAGCGTACGAATATATCATACCTAGATTTCAGCCTAAGACCAGCAGTTTTCGGTTGCCTTACCAACGCCACAGCTCCTCCACCGATTATGCTAGAGAGCTGTTCAATGGCTCAAATGGATCGGCCAGTCTTCTAGTCCACACTCGAAAAAAATTTTTTGGTTGGGTGTTGCAGATTTTTTGTGACGTCATAAGTGAAGTAGTTTTGGGCTCTTTTGGGTCATGTTACCTGGCCTAAGGGTCAACCGTTAGGCCAAAGTAGTTCACTGAAGTTTTTATTAGAAACTAGGCTTGAGTCCGAGTCTTTTGAGCCTTTAATGGACTTTCTAGCATTTCTGGATCAAAAGTTATGATCTAAATTAATTAAAAAATTAATTATATAATTAGCTAATTAGTTAAATATTTTTATAACTTTAGATCAGGGGTCTCCAAACTACAGCCCGCGGGCCAGATGTGGCCCGCGAAGCCATTTCATCCGGCCCGCAAAACCATTTTGTCAATGATAAAAAATAATATACAATATACTTACGAAAAATTTGTTGATTTGGTAGAATATAACATATTCCGCAACGATCACATTGC